>Ga0228711_1003580_pt1 | contig 24142 bp, 7 predicted proteins | sample MedpolnodulmetaG_2_FD_177996 | JGI IMG/M metagenome (GOLD analysis project Ga0228711, IMG submission 177996) | Root nodule microbial communities from Medicago polymorpha collected in Santa Monica, California, United States - brown nodules | ecosystem: Host-associated > Plants > Roots > Nodule... | reverse complement strand
CCCCCTATATACAATAAATAATGCAATTAATTCAATTAATCAAGAGCTTGGATACTACGTCTACATTTTTCCAAAACATGCATAATCTAATTTTTCATAAAAACTCACAACGGAAGACTATCATCATACATAATATCTCATCACCAAGTAATAATCCTCAATACATGAGTAAATAAAAATATCAACATAAATGCCCGACACCCTAATCAGAGCCTAACTAAACTTGAGCAAAAGAGAAAGGAGGTAGCTACACGCTATCCTCAAGAAACTCACTATCAAAGTAAAGCAAAACAAGTCAATTTTGCAAGCCGTCTACCCATTCATACAAATAGGCAGTCCGTCAACCAAACGACCACTAGGGGTTAGATAATATTCCACCTAATAAACATAATCAAATAAAAGCATTCAAGGATTTAAAATAAATACACATGTACATATTCAACATTCCTATAATACAAACTCCACATGAATATTATCACACCACCATCATAATATATCAATCAACATATACAAGTCCACAGATTCACATCATCACAACATTCACCGAATTTCACCAATGCACATATTCACCAAGTCACGTATTCAAGTATGACACATTCTACCAAATTCAAGTGCATGCAATGTTCTAGACACTTCTATGTGCATGTGGTACCAAATTTGGATTCGAAGATAACTATTACCGAGATTCCACTAACGTAATAAACACCACTAATTACATTCTTCACCAAAAGACTCAACATGACTATGAATGCATGGACTTTCAAGTAAAGACTCGACAATGCACAATTCACCAAACTACATTATATAATTTACACCATCATATAATATTTTCATCAAAACCACCATTTGCATTATCAAGTGTTTACATCCACACAATCAACAAGTTATAAACAACAAAGAGTCATCATCATATTCATCAAGTTATAATCACCAAAAGAATCATCATCACCATCACCAACAATAATTATCACCACAAGGAAACAACATCGTTTCACAAAACATATTTCGCACAAAAGATGGAAAACTAACCACATCATGATAACCAACATATAAAACACCCAAAAATCATTGTTTCATTCTTATTTGATCATGTTATCAAGAATACAAACCATTTGCAAGTTATCCGATCATAAAATCTCATTTTGACCAAGTTCGTCTATTTTAAACAAAAAAATCGCCTATTTTCAATTTTCTCAACAAAATAAGGGTTCCATGTTCTTACACATCATCAAAAATATTCCTACATATCTTCTAACATCTTAGTTAATCAATCATGACATATTCACTCCACAAAGTTCAACTAATTCTCAAAAATAGCAAAGTTCGTCTCCTTTTTCTTCATTTTTCAAAACCAATTCAATCCTAATATAAACATATGTTTAATCTCTCTTATAAGTCTAATTACACTTCATATAATTAGGTTTAGGTGTTTGGGGTCCATTGGTATACTTATAAGTACTTGAAACTGTGAAAAAATCAGGGTTTTCAGACACAGAGGGGTTGGCACAGCCGTGCCAACAGGGCACACGGTTGTGCCATCCAACCCCGTGAAAAGAAAATGTTCTATTCTTGAGAAAAACTTCTACCATTCAAAATTATAATTTCCATAGATTTTTTTTGTTTTCTATCACTATAAATTTTGGCATTGAATCAAATTTATGAAAAACTTGATTTTATACTATTGATGGTGCAATAATTTAGTCAAAGTTTGGGTGAATGTCCTCAACTGTGATTTCCTTTGTTTTAAGTGATTTACGCTGAGGAAGGAACTAATTCCCCGCATTTTTGGATTCCCTAACTTCTCCATTAAAATGTTAGGTATGATTGGTTCTGGTGTTTTTGAGTTGCACTAAGAAATGTATAGAGTAAAGATAAATATAGAAAGATAAAGGGAAATAAAATTGTGAAATGAGATTGTTTGAATTTTTTTAATTAGAGTGTATGAACTATGCATTTATAGCATAAAATATGCTTATTACCAAAAGGTGTGGCTAGAAGTGATGCATTTTTGCTCAACTAATTTTGCGGGTAGTATGTGAGTCTTCCTTGCTCATGAGATCCTAGCACTCCACGTTCGACTATGACTTTCCTCATTCATGACATGATCCGTTGTCGACGTTTAGGGTTTAGGGTTTAGAGTTCACGATAATTGTGCATCTTCCCTCATCTCTTATTGTGGTTAGTAGCGCTACAAACATGGAACGTGGTTTTGTACATCATTGTCCATTCCCACTAGGTCTTGACTCGGTCTGAGGCCTTTTTGACCCACATACTGCATTAGTGGACTTGAAAAAAAAATCAACTTCCCTCGTTTAACAGCCCTGACAATCGTCTAACCTTCCATCAGCTGAGAGATTTCCTCGCGTAATGTTCAATCACCTATTCTTTAATATCAGCTACATGATATATATTTTTAAGAATAAACATATACCCAGGTTTTTTTTTTCTTCAAAAAACATACCTAAAACTATATTTTAATTGAGGGTAAAAATCTGAACTTTCTATTTGTGCAGCAAAAAAAAAATTGAGTATGTTCATAAATTGAATAGCTTAGCTCTTAGTTGATTTATCGTGTATATAATTCACTTGTTATAGTGCTATCTAGATTGTGTAACGTTTTGACTGTGTTGAATCTTATTCAAGTAATTAAAACCCTATTTGAATTCATTTTCAATCACGAGCAATGTTATACATCAAGAAAGATTTTATCAAGAAAAATTTAAGAATGACATGACAGAATAATCATCCTTAGATTTTATCAAGAAATTGTCCTGAAATTAATATTAGCCAATAAAATCTCTGCATGGCCGGAAATCATGGGGTGGTGGATGTTATGTATTTTTTTTTTATGAAAGGTTAATAAATGAGACTGAAATCTAAGAGTTTTGTGTCATGTCATTCTTAAATTTTTCTTGATATCTAGCATTTTCCTTTCAATCACTTAGATTAACGTTGGTTTCCTTATCTAGAAACCCATGAATCTAATCCATTGCTATGCCTATACAAAAATGAGCAGAATATGGTTTATTTTCCAAGAGGCACGTGCAATTTTCTAGAAATTAAAAGAATTATTGTGACCTATTTTTGTTTGAACCCTCAAACATTTACACATCAATTTCGTTCACCGCGTGTGGTGTAGCCTTGTCCAAAGATAAACCATATATATCAACCTTTCTAGAATCTTAATTATTATAAATGCAATTTATTATGTTAATCGTAAATTAATGCAAATCCTTCTTATTTCCCTGCTTAGATGATGTTGATTTGTATCATTTTATATATAACATGTTGATTCATTTACAATTGTATGTGTTACATCTTCTAGAAACCAATCCAACTAAAGTTGCAAGCAGACCAACCAAACATATATTTTATTTTCAACACTATGAAGAACAAACACGTTAGAAACACGTCGATTGAATGACATAATTGCCCTCTGACTATATATCATTGGAAAATTGGATAGATTTGTACTATTTTTGTGTGGTTTTTAATTGGTTTTGAAGTTTAAAACTTTTACTAGAACTTTGCTTTATTATATTGATGTGCACATACAAACAATAACCTGTGTTAAAAAATTTAAATGTCAACCCAAACCCAACAAATCCAAGAAGAAAATGAAATTAGTAACATCTTTTGGTTCCGTGCAATTGCACATGACTTCATTTAAATTAGATAACGAAAGCAAAGATTCTTAAATGTTAGTAAAGTTCCAAATATGACAAGACAAAATTTGTTCTACAAGAATTATCAACATGTATACATTAAAGTCAAAGCGGCAAGGGTAGTTATGTCATTTTCATTTAACCAACTTGTTAGACTTAGGATAACCGGTTCCACATTTATCAAATTATGTTAAACAAATTGGGTAGATCTTTCTTATTTTCTTCCTTGTCAAACAAACTACTACATATTAACTATAATTAAACTATTCTCTAAAAATAACTATAATTGATCTAGATCTTTCTTATTTTCTTCCTTCTCAAACAAACTACTACATATAGATAATTGAATTTTTTATGTATGTGACTAGAAATCGACGTTTAATCGATGTATCTTAAATGAGTAACTGATCATAAATAAATCTTGAGAAATACTAATAACACTCACTTTTCAACACTCTCTCTAATACTCACTCTTTTATTGGATGGAATCAATGTATGTCCCACCATTTTGTGTGGGTTCAATTTTCAAAGTATACACCCACAATGATTTAAACCAATAAGAGAGTGGGTGTTAGAGAGAGTGTAGAAAAGAGAGTGTTGCTAGCATTCCTCATAAATCTTATACTTTTATGAATTAGTCTGTAGTTTTCTATTGAAGATATCCTTGACTACCTTAAACGAAAGGAAAAAAATATAACTAATCAAATAGTTTGACTCAAGTGGTTAATCTCTTTAGCAAAGGAAGATGGAAAAATCATTATGTGACATTACTTACTCTTGGCTCAAGTTTGGACTATTATAACCCTTTTTCTTGGAAACTTAACACACAAAAACAAAAACAAAAAACTACAAGGCTTTCAATATATACGTACGTATGAGTATGAACAAAGAATAGGAATTACATCGCATATATGACCAAGACAACAAAACAAAAGAAAATAGAAGAATATTTCAACGTAGGGAAGATATAAAAAGGTGTTGAATAACCTATTTTCTCTATTAGCAGTTGAAGATTTTGAATACTATACCTCTCTTACAAAGTCATAAACCCGTTTCCAATTTTTTCATTATCTCTCTTCCTACCTAATTCATAACACATTCTCACCAATAAGACCTTCCTCAAATATCTCTATATATATAAGCATTTGAAAGACAAATACAAACTATATATATGAGAATAATATCGTAGATTACTCTCTATAATCTATACTCTACAAAACAAATTCTCAAAATAATTCGAAGACTTTTACACTTGAAATATATTTTCAAACAAAAAATGAAACTCAAATGGAAATCAATTTTCCCAGCAAGTTGCTTCAAAGGAGAGTATCCATCACCAAAACCAAAGAAAGTGGTAGCTACAAGACCAAGAAGTGCTTCAACATCAACTCATAGGATTTCAATAGAGGAATTGAGTAATCCGAACGCAACCGGAGATTTATCGATTTCTCTAGCAGGATCCAATCTTTATGCGTTTACAGTAGCTGAGCTTAAGGTTATAACACAACAGTTTTCTTCTAGTAATCATCTTGGTGCTGGTGGGTTTGGACCTGTTCATAAGGGGTTTATAGATGATAAGGTTAGGCCTGGTTTGAAGGCTCAATCTGTTGCTGTTAAACTCTTGGACTTAGAAAGCAAACAAGGTCACAAAGAGTGGTTGGTAAGTACTTTTTATTTTCATTTTTTTACCACATCATGGTTTTACTAATAAGTGCTTTTTAGATATTTAGTTTTTAAAATAGGATTAAATATTGTTGTATCAATGTCTACAATTCAGTCATTAGAAATTCTCAATATTTTGTTCAAGTGATTTAGACCGAGAGTGAAATTAGGATTGAATATAGGATTGAATAGCTCAACTGATTTGAACTAAGAGTTAAAGATTTTGGAGGATTTAGATTCACACTTGGATGAAGAAAAAAACAATATTCATTTTAGCAAACAATATTCGTAGTTTATGATATTGTTAACGACGTATATTATTGAACAATAAATTTAGTTACACTAAACACTACAAGATATTGCGACTATGATGCACGGATACGGACACCGACACTGAACATAACACAGACACACGCTGACACCATTAATGATTTGAGAAAATCATATTTTTTATTGTAATTACAGCTTATTTCAGTGGTGTGAATGTGATTAAGAGACAAAAGTAGAAATAACGTCATGTGTATGCCTTTGGTTATTTTTAGAAAGAATCCTTTTCGTAATAAGTGATTTTGACTTTTGAGTTTTGACTTCTAATCCTTTGATTTTGTAACTTGTGCTTACAGACTGAAGTTGTTGTACTGGGGCAATTAAGGCATCCACACCTTGTGAAGCTAATAGGATATTGTATTGAAGATGAACATAGACTTTTGGTATATGAATATTTACCAAGAGGCAGCTTGGAAAATCAATTATTTAGAAGTAAGATTTATTTATTACTATATGTCACAATAATGTGATTAATTGTCTTCTTTAATTTCAATATGTTTTGAAGTAGAAAATTAACCTAGTTTTTATTTATATTTTTTTGTAGGATTCTCAGCATCACTACCATGGTCAACAAGAATGAAAATTGCTGTTGGAGCTGCAAAAGGTTTAGCCTTTCTTCATGAAGCTGAGCAGCCAGTTATTTTTAGAGATTTCAAAGCTTCAAACATCTTGTTAGACTCAGTACGTATCACACTTCATCTATTATTCGATTGTTCGATTTATCGAATGATTTTCTTCATATGCACGGTTTTTAGTGTAAAAAAAAGTTACACATACATTCAAGCATATCTTACTACTATGCCACTAAAATTTACGTGGTAAAATTTGATTGGATGCATGTGTAAATTAAAAATTACATAGCTGAAACATATTTCCTTAATTATTATACTCATTTTATTTTATTTTATTTTTCAGGATTATAATGCAAAACTCTCTGACTTTGGGTTGGCAAAAGATGGTCCAGAAGGAGATGACACCCACGTTTCAACAAGAGTTATGGGTACTCAAGGGTATGCTGCCCCAGAATATGTCATGACAGGTAAAAACAAACATGTTAGTTTAATGTTGTCTTAGTTTTTAGTTTATTGTGTTCAATAAACACATACAGCACCCAAAAAAATGTTTTATTAATTTTTCCTTATATTAAATAGTTCTTAAAATGTACTACTAGTGAAGCACTATCTAAATTAAATATACTTTTGAGTCAAAAACAAATCTAAAATATACTTTACATAGCTCCCACGAATAATGTACTTACTCTTTAAAAAAAAAATGATGTACTTATTGTCCAAAAATTTATTATGAGATTTTATGGGATCTTAGTGATTATGAGTTCGGTCGAATCATTCAAGAGCACTTGAGTTTGATTCCGAGGCAACGTTTAACCAAGTTTTTTTCTCTTTCTATTATAACCTTTAACTAAGTTTTACTTAAAATAAACTTAAGCTTTGTTTTGCTATATATTAAATAATAATTATCGTGATAATGTGCTACACTAATGATGCCAGCATATGATTTACTGGAACTGGGATTCTTATGACTAAATCAATTTTATTTTAATAATGTTTTCTTATAGGTCACTTGACGGCCAAGAGTGACGTGTATAGCTTTGGAGTAGTTTTGTTGGAATTGCTAACAGGGAGAAAGTCAGTGGACAAAAATCGTCCTCAAAGGGAACAAAACCTAGTAGATTGGGCAAGACCAATGTTAATTGATTCAAGAAAAATTAGCAAAATTATGGATCCAAAACTTGAAGGACAATATTCTGAAATGGGTGCTAAAAAAGCAGCTTCATTGGCTTATCAGTGTCTTAGCCATAGACCAAAGAGTAGGCCAACAATGAGCAATGTGGTTAAAATTTTGGAACCTCTACAAGATTTTGATGATATTCCAATTGGACCATTTGTTTACACTGCTCCAATTGATAATAATGAAGTGGCTAAAGAAAAAGATCAAGCAAGGGAATATGAAACAAATAAGGAGAGGAGGAGGGAAAATGATAAATATCATAGGAATGGTCATAGGCATCATCCACTTAAATCTCCAAAGTCGCCAAGTCCTCAATCACAACCTCAATCACGACCACAATCACGACCACGACCACATCTGCAGATTGACAAGCATCGAAATGGTAGAGAAAGTGGGTCAAATTCTCCTTTGCCACACATAAATCGAAATGGTAGAGAAAGTGGATCAAATTCTCCTTCACCACACATAAATCGAAATGGTAGAGAAAGTGGGTCAAATTCTCCTTTGCCGCGCAAAAATCGAAATGGTAGAGAAAGTGGGTTAAATTCTCCTTTACCACACATAAATCAAAATGGCAGAGGAAGTGGGTCAGATTCTCCTTCGCCAAATAAAAATAGCTATGAAAATTAGCATAATGGATAAAAAAATCAGTTTGTATATATATACAAATATTTTTCAAAAACATGTTTAGTGATTTTATGTAGTGTACATACTACTATAGACTAAGTGTGATTAGCAATCATTTGCATGCCAAGAGAGAGTACATAAAGACAATGGAGAAAAAATATGAGAGTGGGAGTGCAATTGTAATAGACCTCACATGGAAGATATGCTTGAGTTAGTTTTATTTTTCATTTTTCAATTAAAGGAGGAAATTATAATTATTTTAAGGTGTACATTTTGCTTCTTGGTGAATTAAAAGAATGGTTCAACAAATATACAATGACTAATTAAGATTTGTTGAACAAATTTAAGATCTTTCAACGCCGAGGATTACAGCTAAGTAATTTGACCAAAAGTTTAATTTTGAGAATTTGAGAAAAATGGGTAACATGGCACTAGGTGCTTTGTGTATGTGCGCAGCTAGATCCATGGCATACCTAGTCTTTTGTTTGGCCACTAACATTAGGGTAACATTAGTAACTAGTAGTTGGTAGCTTTGTGCAAATCAGACTCTAAATTAATCACAAACTAATTTAACGACTAATGTGAATATTGACTTTGTCACCGGCTGAGACAAAAATATTTCGGTCAATATTGAAATTTTAGTAATAAAAAAGAAAACAAGATAATAAATTCCCCTTTCCTCAAAAAAAAAAAAAAGATAATTGATTCCCCTCATAATAAAACAAAAGAATAGGAATATTAAACAGATAGTGGAATGAGAGAAAGAGAGAGATACAAATTTAACGGTGTTGGGTAAATGATAAAATCAAAGAAAAAGTTTTTTTATTTGATTGAGTAAAACAATATAAGTATGATTCAAATATTCAACAAAATTACAGCTTCTCTATTTTCCACACAATTTGGAGAGAAATGATTGAGTTTCGGTCATCCGTTTTATTATAATAATCTAATTCTCCTATAATTTGTTCCCACCAAAAGGATTGTCCAAAAACAAACCTTCAATGCAAGTGTCTTGGAATGTATGTGTACACATCGGTGGTATGGAGGAGTGTTTTCACATAAACCAACACCGTTGTGTCTCAACAAACTCATATATCACTAAAGGACATGATTCTTTAGTATACTATCGTGGCTTTGCACAACACCGATAACCCTCTAATGAATTGCATGAATATTTTTAAAAATAGTTGAGTTGTTTAAAAAATATAAAATAATATCCATTTAAACAATCAAATTAAATGTCTTGGATATGTATGTAATAAGTTGGTACGTAATCAATCTGTGAGTCTTTGTGCTTTTTCTGACTTTGGTGAGCATTTGGGATTAAGGAAAAGTCACCTAAATGTTTTGATACATAGCCCCTCAATTTGGTTTATGCCTATTTATTTCTCAAGCTTTTTATAAAAAATAAAAAATAAATAAAACAGTTTTAAAATGTTCTTTTTTTTTGGTACAAATATGCTGCTTTTATACTGATATATGTTCGCATTTATCTGGATTTGGATGTAGTAACTAATTAATGCCGAGCACATTAGGTTACATGATGCAAGCATCTTTTACATGCCACAGGTGAAGGGACCGGAATAAAGTAATGCAAAAAAGAAAATTCTTCTATATCATGGAAAAAAGTTGGATACTACCAAAGTGAAGTGGTCTTAAACAAGTGGTCAACAATTTTTTTTTTATTGGTTGAGAATGAGATTCATGAATTACACCAAACATTATTGTCAAAAAAATTCTAAATAATTTGGTGCGTTGATTTTTTATTTTTGTAAACTATTGCTAGCACATTTTAAGTGGGGAAACTGACATGTAATCAAAATTCTAATGCCACATCCCTTGACATATTTTGATTCATCAAAATACAATTTCCAAGGTTTTAATCCAACAAGGTTTCACTTTCACATCTCTAGTTCTTTGTTAGAATATTTAGCTGAGAAATCAACAACCACCCACCCTCCCTTCCATGGTCTTAAGAGGCACATAAGATTACATCACTGAATTCGCACTACTAAACTAACTATTAAATAAATCAAATCAAAACTAATGAATAAATCAAATTTTCAATAAAATTGACAACAACATTACATGAAACCGTGATAAAAAGTTCAAGTTAGCAGAGCCTAATGCAATCCTCCTCTTATTTGAGCTTGGGATCAAAAATAAAATCAAAAGAATTAAATAAGAGCTGAAACAAGACAATACTTAAGATGGCTACAAAATTTTGGGATTTAGGGAATACCCTCTTTAAGGCACAATATACAACTCACCCTAAAAAAGGGGATATGCAGAACTTCAACTAGAGGTAGATTTTACCAAACCAATCATACATTATACTTCTGTCATATTCTCTTTCATGGGAAACTCCACTCTCTCTTGTACTTTATAAATGTCTAGAAAGAATAAAAAAAATCATTTGGTTGAATATCATTCAGGTCACTGATGAAAATTATTGTTACACCTCTGAGACCGTGTATAAAGCCAAAAAAGATGAAAATAGAAGACCTTATTTCACAGAAGAATTTAATTCCAAAGGCCAGCCATTTAGCCAATGATAAATTGAACTTCAAAGAATGAAATTCTGTATAACACGGCACACCTTATATCGTTAAACATTACTGACATCAAGGAAGCTTTAAACTTGTACAGAATCGGGCTATACTAATTGACTAACCCGCATTTGTGTGTCATGGTTATGAAACTTGGGCCTCTCCAAGTACTTCAAAAAATTGAGAAGTGCCTTATCTCTGAACCACCTGCATGGCCAAAAAGTCTAGGCTTCAGTGACTCACGGCATGTTTCTCCAGTGGGATGGGGTGGGGATTGTTGGAGTTCGCAAATGCAATTCAAAATACCAATGCAAGATCTGCCAAACAAAAATATTAAACCAAATCTACAAATTAAGTAAATCATCATCTTTGCCGATACAAAAGAAAGCAAGTAAGTAAATCATCAAATTTCAATGACCTCGAAGTAGATTATTATTCTACTATGAAGCCCAGAACATGATTAACTTGGAGAAAAATTGAATTTATTTCTTTACAGTATGTGAATATAATTTGAGGAAGTCTTCCATTTTGGAAGAAATTCATCTATACTCCAGGTGTATTTGTACAACATAAGGTTACATGAACACTATGGCCGCTACATATCATATGCCTAAAACATATGTTATCAATGTCAAGCCTAAGAAAATAGCTCATGCCAAACCTATTGACCTGCTCCACTTGAGTCCGAATTGTCACAGGTTTAGCACAATTTCGGTGGCAAAGGGACAAAATGACAGGGTTCATAATAATGTTTTTATTTCAGGGATATATGGCATACTAAGGAATTCCTGAAATGTCTCTGTTTTCTCTCACCTGACAACAACAACAAAGCATTATCCCACCAAGTGGGGTCGGCTATATGGATGAAATTACGCCATAATGCTCTCTCGTCTGACATAACGAAAAATTGTAATGAGTTTTGAAATGCTTTGCCTAAGCTTGAACCCAAAAACAAAATTATGTTCAAGGCGTACAACAATTCCTATGTATTATTTAAAGTGAGAAAGAGAACCTGAAGAATACTTTGGAAAAGCATGACTCTTGAACTAACATTTGTTGTGTAGTTACTTATGAAACAAGTACAAGGTATATCAAAGCAAATGCTAATCCACCAAATTGATAGTAAATATTAGACAAAAATGTACATAACCCCTTCCAACTCTAGGCTGCAGAAAACCTCCCGATTCTTAAACACTCAGTAATTCAACTCCTTAAGCTCATGAAACTTTGCAAAGTACTGTAATTTAACCCTTCATGCATTTAGTAATTAGTACAGCAAACCACCTTTAAGGAGTCAATATGCATACCTAGTTAATAAAGTCAAACAAGTTGAATTGCTGAGTTTGCAACCATAGGTAGATTTTCTGCTATCGACTTGTAGATAAGGAGGGTCTCTTTCATTTCAGCTTAAATCTTTCATGACAATTTATGGATGAGATTGAGAATACATGAGACAGCTACCTGCTGTCATGTATGTTACCAACTTCTAAGCACATGAATAAAGAAATTTCCTTTTGGCCTCATTTATATTGTTGCTGTTTCGGTGAATCTTCCCTAATAATATTCCTATCTTCTTTACAATAAAAGTTTATTTTCATGTTACGCCATTTCTTTCATGTAGAACTCAATATACTCTAGAAAATAAATGAATTTTCAGATGAACAAGTTATCAAATTATTACCATTGCTTTGTAATAAAAAAAATTGAGGAAAATCGAACCAATTCAACATAAAAGAATGTTAACTAAAAAACTATTCAACCAAATGAACTAGAGAAGAATATACCTAGGTTCAGGTTAAAAACCAATCAGCAAAATCTTGGAGGGAGCGGCACTCTGCTTGATTATAGCATTCCTTTGTACCACCACAAGCCAGAAAACATGCACCAGTACTCAATGCAAAATGGTGGAAGCATTATTTAAAAACGCTAGATTGCAATTGCATTTCAATAAGCAGCAATGTGTATATCTGCATTTGTACTTTCATGAAAAGATTTCTTCTTCACTGAAGTACTTGAGTTGTGCTTCTGCCATAGAGCTTGCTTAACGCGGGCAGCTTCAGCAGGCATTCCAGCCTTCAAAAGACACGAACGTAAATTATTTATAGTGATTTCATCGGGGGCACAACAAACTGCCAACATTTTATCAAAGATACCAATTGCTTCAGCCATTTTCCCTTTCGAACAATGCCCAATAATAAGAATGGTATATGTCAACTTATCAGGCTTGCACCTATTCTCCTCCATTTCAGCAAGAATTTTATTAGCCTCGTCAACATTCCCTGATTTACAATATCCATCAATAACAGGATTGTAGACAAATGGTTGTGGAACAACCTCACTCTGCTTCAGTCTTGTCAAAATATCACGGGCCTCATGCAGTCTGTTGTTCTTGCAAAAACCATTGACAAGAACAGAGAAAGTATATAAACTTGCCGCAATTTTTCTGTTATTCATTTCATTCCACATTTCTAAGGCAGATTTCACTTGGCCAACTACAAAATAGCCGTTAATAAGGGAAGTGAAAGTAACAACATCAGGATTACATCCACGAAAAAGCATCTTGTGGTACATGGCTAACGACGAAGCCATGTCACCCAACTTAACAAATCCATCAATAAGAGCGTTAAAAGTAAATGTATTAGGCATAGTTCCCAATCTAATCATTTCATCAAAAAGTGAAGATGCCTCTTTCATCCTACTCAACTTGCAATAACCCGATATAATCGTCGTATAACTAACAACATCAGGCGAAACTTGCCCATTCAAACAAACCTCGTTAAGGAAGCTTCTAGCTCTATCAACCTCACTAATCCGGCAAAAACCGTGAATAATAGTGTTATAAGTAATCACATCCGGCAAACAACCAAAACTCCTCAAATCACTAAGAAGCTTACACGCCTCATCAATTTCACCTGCCCTACACAAACCCCGCATTAAAATATTGATAGTATAGATCACCGGACAATACCTCAACCGAACAAGCTCCCAAAACAAATCAACAGCCTCCCTCGCTTTATTCTTTCTAATCAAAATATTAAACAAATCATTGTAAACAACAACATTAACCCCAACATTATTACACTGAACATCAACAAGCAACTCTTTCGAAACATCGAATCTACCAATCAAAGCATACGACGAAACCAAAAACCCTAACAACCAACTATCAGGAACCTGCCCATCAAATCTCATCCAATCGTAAATCAATTTCGCGGAACGATGATGATTCGATTCACAAAGGGATCTCAAAAGCATATTATAAGTCCAATAATTATGAGTCATATGCAATTTCTCTTTAGTAAATTCAACAACCCTAAAACCTAACAAAGGAATTTTGTTAAACCTAGAATTAACAATCTCTTGAACGAGATTTGGAGTTAAATGTTTGCTAAAATAAAAAACGAAACGGTCGAATGAAGTGTAACGAACGAAAACGGTTGAAGCGAGTTTGACGAACCAGGCGTCAGCTCTTCTGATGGGACCCATTGGGGGAACGGCGGCATCGGAGAGTGTCACGTGCCGAGGTACGGCATTGGTGGTGGAAGCACGTGCGGGAGAGTTGAGATTTGAGTCACAAGGTTGATGATCCATTGAAGAGGATGAAGAGTAGGTGAGGTGGTTTGAGCATTTTAGAGGGGTGTGGAATGGAAATTGGCGGCGGTGATGGTAATCAGAGGTGACTGCGGCGAAGATGGGGGAAGAGATGCCACAGGTGTTTGCTTGCTTACTCAAGTGTTGCGTTAGGGTTTTTGAAATTTTACTTATCGCATCAAATATGAGATGTGGACATGTCACGCATTAATTAATTTGTGTTCGACATATAAATGTAAGAGAAACATGAGATTTTTTTTTCTTCGGATTTAATCATCGGAACTTGCATATATTATGAAATGTCAATTTTAATAATTTGAATGGCAAAATAAATAATTAATTGATTAATATTTGATTTCGTTATATCTATAAGAGAAATTTTGGTTTAACAAAAGTGAATGTAATTGGTTAAAAAATTGAATTGAATAAATTTATTTTTGTTGACTCAAATATCTTTTAACGGTATTTGATTTAGTATATATTTACCATTTTACCCTCTATGTTTTTTGAGAAACGATACTTAAGCATAGATTTTTTTAACAAAATACAAGCATACATTGTATTCCATTTCGATATTGCATTCGTTTAGTTTTTTTTTTTTTTTTTTTTTTTATTTTTTTCTTTTTTTTTTTTTTTTTTGTTTATTTTTTTTTTTTTTTTTTAGTTTTTTCATTTTCCTCTTTCTCACTTCACTTGATTATCTCTCTTCCTCTCTTTACTACAAACAATCTCCTTCTTCTTTGTCACTTTATATTTCTCAACTCTCAACAGCACCACCAAACTGATGTTAGTCACATGATAGAGCTAGGGCAGAGAGACGAAGGTCATGGGTTCGGTAAGGGATAAGAAGAGGTTGTCAACGACGTGAGGGAGAAGGTGAGATCGGAATGGAGTGGGGTTAGATCTGATCAGATTAAAGGACGATGAAGATGGTGGTAGTTGTGGTAATATAAGAAGAGTGTGGCATGATGATGAGGACGATGGTGGTTGTAAGGACCATGGGTGTATAGGAGAAAGGATGATGATGGATTAGGAAAAATGATAGTGGATTTTCAAAAATAGATAAAATAGAGAAATCAATTGGCATAAGTAGCCCTCATTTTTAGTTGAAATCTCAACTATCTCGTTATATTTAAAGGAAATTACAAAATTGTCCTTCATGTCATTTTTGTATTTAAATATAAGGGTCATGCTAACATGTGCCTCAGGACATTGATTAAGAAGTCAACTATCATAATATTTGCATTAAATGCATAAATAATAACCCCAAAAGGGTAATATTTGTATTCAAAGTTGTGTAACTAATGAATTAAATGCTTCCTTTTTAACTTAAAATTTCCTCTTATGACCACCTTAACCAGTGTCCGGGACACTCGTTAGCATTACCCTAAATATAATCACTTGTATTTTTTAGGCAAACTCTAGGGTGCAAGAATCTAGTGTAATGTGTTCTCACAATAGTACTTGAAAATAACAAAATCAAAAATCAAAATTGGATGCATTTTTCGTTTAAATATCTCTCGTGAACCATTTTTAGTAAAGGTGTACATCCACATTAAGTGTATTCAATGTTAAATTTGCATCAACATGATACAATGATCAACGCAACACAATAATAAGAAGTTGATTCACATGTTTATTCCTCGAAAACTTTTTAGGTTAACTCTTTTTATATAATTTTCTAGGTTCACATGTTCGAAATCATAAACACGTTAGTCAAGTTGGTTTCTGTTAAATCCAAACCTTAAATCATCTTTAGTATATCTCGCTTATTGAAATTCTAATTTATAATCCAATGATGAATGAAACATCTCATAAGAAAAATCAATAAAACAACATAAAAACATTTAATAATTACCATAAAAATATTTTTAATAATAATTATCACAAGTGAGTTATATATATTCTCAAATACTCAATGATGATGTAATTAAATTTAGATGGTAACAAAAATATGGATTTGAAATGACATAACTCAATTTTCATTGAATGAACAAGAAGAAGAAGAAGAAGAACCTTCATCCTTTTTCCAAACCCTTGATCCAAATCTAGAAGAAGAAGATGGCAACGGAGAGATTCTCTTCTCGGCCACCCACATCTCAAGAAGAAAACGCTCTGTCAGTAATCACGCTCCCAATTTTTCAATTTCTTCCGAATTGTGATTTCAATAGTTCAGTTTTTTTATGATGCATGCAAAATCAAGCTCTTTGTTTTTATGTAGGTTTCTGGATATACTTCATGAAGCTCCTCTATTTGCTCATCGCAAACCTGCAAGGATTTTTGGGAGTGTTTTGTATTGCATACTACTGGTAAGTTGACAATTTTCTTATGCATGGTTGATTTCATAATCTGTAATGATGGTGATTTTTAATTGAATTTAATTGTTAGTTGTTATGAAACAGAGACATACGACACTGACACGCAGACACTAGTAGTATATAATGATGATTTTTTTTTTATCGAATTTGGTAGTTTGTTGTTATGAAGCACAAACACAGACACGATACTGATAATGACACGTGGACACTAATAATCTATGATGATGATCTTTTTTGTTGAATTTGATACTTGTTACTATAAAGCACAGACACAATCCTGATATTGACATGTGGACATTAATATTCTATGATGATGATTTTTTTATTTAATTTGATATTTTGTTGCTATGAAGCATAGACACAAACACGAGAATTATACTAACACGTGGACACTATTAATTCAACAAAATAAAAGTGATTGAATGTAACCACATGTATCGGTGGTGTTTTGCAGGTGTCTGTGTCGGTTATCGAACACTTTCAATATGAATTGTCAGTGCTATGTAGGTTTGTTGCGTTAAGAATATTATGAATGTGTGATCATTTGCTTATTTAACAAAATCGTAATTTAAGAATCTTGATACTAACACAATCTTGAAACTGACGTGTAGGCACAATAATAATTTAAGAAAATAAAAGTGATAAAATGATACCACATCTGTCAGTGTTATGTAGATGTCTATGTTGGATAACTGACATCTTCAATATGAAGTGCCTGTGCTACATAAGTTTGTTGCGTTATTAATATTGTTACGGTGTGATGATTCGCTTATTATTTCTTCCATTTTAGGCAGGTTATACTACTTTGGCTGTAGGAGCGCAATGGATATTTCGTCCCGTGCAAGGACTGATTTCTCCTGTGTTATGTAGTTGTGATGTTCTTCTTTTGCTGTTGACAGGTTTGGTTCTAGAACTAATGTGATTAGTTGTTCTCAGTTCTTTTATTTGGATGTGGATAATTTTCTGATTGGTGTGCCGTGTTTGCTTAGTTCTCTGGAATAAATTATGTGATAATTCTATCCCAGGCTTCTGTTAATTGAATTTGGCGTAGGGTAATTGGATAACGTTTAAATTTTTGGTGAATTAAAGCAGCTAAAAGCCCCTTTAGAGTTTACATTGATGTTGTATTTGTCAATGGTAATGCATATAATTAACATTATTTATGTAGCTTAATAAGCCTAGTAAATGTCATTTTATTCGGCATTAGTTAAGATTTAAAGCACTTTTCATTGGGTTCAAATGCCGCGTCTTTACTGTTTCAGGGATCTTTCAACAATATCTGGTTTATCAAGTGCAGAAGATACGATTGCAGGTAATTCATTCAATTGCCAGTACTTTTTTGTCACAGTAGTATCTTAATTTGTCCATCTCCCATATTTGTTCAGAAGAATTACCTTATAGAACTCTGGAATCTGAAAGTTCAATACAGTTAGATCTATGAAACATTAAAAGAAATTTTGCTACATGCGTCTATGAAGGTTTCTTTTATATTTTATTTTATGGTGTTTTCCTCTTTAGTTATTAATCATTGATGTGTTTTCTCAGGGCTATTATAGTTTCAGCCAGAAGTTGAAATTTATCGTTCGCATACCCTTTGCAATTACAGCTTATGGTAAGCATTTCAGTGTTTGGACTTTAACTTTTAGATGGTATTTAACATGTGAAGTCAATTGATACATACGTGGCAACTGTCAAGAACCAAATCGACCCAAAAGCTTAAATTGTTAGGTGGAAGCAGATGAATGTTTTCAACATGGACAGTTTTATAATACGAGTTCTTAATTATAATATAATGCTAATATTCTCAACAATTTGATTTAATGCCAGGAACTGCTGCAATGCTGCTTGTTATAGTCTGGAAACCTTACACTGGTTTTCTGTCAATCTCGGGACTATTGAGGTATTATCATCACTGGGTCATACTTGTCCATTTAAGACATTTTTAATGGATATTCAATGGAATATCAGCAAGAGAATGCTGCTTCTAAATATGAAGGAGAAGGACTACTTAATGTGACTCTTATCGATAGAAATTTCTTATAAATTTATAAATTTGATTGGTGATTAAATGCTACAAACTTTTAGAGTTTTTGTTGGAGACAACATATGTTGCCATGAAGTACCGGAAAAACAATGACGCTTTTTTGCATGTTTGGTTAAATGAGTATACTTTCTTATATTAGTGTTGTATTAAGATGGTCTTGCTAGTAAATATTGATGCTCGATACATTGCTGTTTTTGGAACTTTTAGCTGCAACATATATAATTGGTAGGGGATAAGAGTTTGGTTGTTTACTTCCCCTTGTCTAGACTTGTTAACGGTTCTACATTTAACTTGGCCGTAATCAAATGAAATTTGATATTTCATATCGTGCAACACTTTTTATTTATTATTATTAGTATTATTATTATTATTTTGAAGGGTTTATTATTATTATTATTATTATTATTATTATTATTATTATTATTATTATTATTATTATTATTATTATTATTATTATTATTATTATTATTATTATTATTTATATTTGATCTTGATTTTCCTATTTATTTAGGTTTGGGTATATGTATCCCTATAAATAGGGATTGGTGTTTAGTCTTTTGTATGAAGTTCGCATCAAGCTATTATCAATAATATTCAAACTCTTATTATTTTTCTCATCATTTTATCTAAAATATCACAACTTCAACATTCATCTACCAAGACGTTTTTGTCTTATTTTGGTTGCCTCAAAACTCTGCAGGATTATTATGGTTGTCGAAGCATTATGTGCTGGATGTTTTATGAGCCTTTACATTGGTAAGTTATAATCCTTTCGTATTTTTAAAGGAGGTTAACAAAGCTATAAACTTCCTATTAAGATTAGTTTCTTTTATGGGAACATTGTTTTATAAAAAAGTTAAACATATATAAGGACATTTAAAGAAAAGCTTTTAGCCTTCAGGTGCCACAACCATTCATTGGATGAAAAACCTGGGAACATTTATTGATATGTAGTAAATTATATTATGTATAAAAAAAAGTGAACAAGCTTAAGATTGTCTTTTTGAAAAACTATAATAGTGTATTGAGTCTTGGGGAGGGGAGGACAGCACCTCTAATTGGCTGAAAAATCTGGAAATATGTATTGCATTCTACCCATCTACCCTACTGATGAAATATTTATGTATTTTCTGCAAATTCACTTCACTTATATAATAATAAGATCCCATTTTTGTATATTTGTTATCGTAGTAGTATTTTTATGTAATTCTTCCTATGTGCTTTTTCTGTATAAGCAGGATACATACACCAGTACAATTCATTGAACTCCCATCCTGATGTTCTGAAGTCCTTGTATTCACCCCTACAACCAGCAAGTTCTTTGGAGGGTCTAAGGCAAACATTTTGTAATTTAGTTTCTTTCTTAATTACTTCATCATTCAATATCCACGTTTAATTCTCAAACCACAAAATGCACCATGATCTACCTACTGCACCTTTTATGCATTCCATTCATGTTATGCAAAAGCACAGGTGCAAATTGCATATGCAAACCCATCAAACATTGCGTTTCTGGATTGTGAAGAACCACAAAATTACTTTGTTTGGCAAATCATAGTATTTCAGAATGCACAGAAATATGCCTTTTGTGCATTCCATTCATGTCACGCAAATATAAAAGAAATTGAAATTACATTTGCAAACACATACCAAACACTGGGTTCTTGGATTGCGAAGAATGTAAACTGTGTAATTAGTATGCCTTGATGCAACAGGTACTATGATGGTAGGCTCTCTGATCAGCAAATGGCTTTGTTACAATATCAGCGTGAAAATCTTCATTTTTTGAGTGAGGAGGTATCTCAGGATTTGAAGCTTTCGCTTGTTTGTTTCATTATATACACTTTAACTTGTACTGATAGTGTAGAGGTTCCACTGTGCATAAATTAATTCATTGACATTTTGTCTTGCAGATTCTTCGTTTGCAAGAGTCTTTGAGCAAATATGAAGGAACTGATGATCGAAGCACACCTCAGGTAATAATGAACACAGATAAACTATTCCTCTTCCTAGTCTTCACTTTTTAAACTTAATTTTAAATTCTTATGTGTTATGTCTCTCTATTTGATATTATGTTCTATGCCCATGACATTGAGTATGTGTTGTTGTGGCTTATCCATCTAGACTATTTAATATGAGATAGAAAATGTCTTTGTTGAAATAGTAGATTAGTAGTGATGTACTGCAATCTGAATTCACCTTGTGATGTAAACCAGAGTACCATGTTGAAGTTTATTCAATTTATATTCAAAATCCTTCCTGCTAAAAAACAGTTCTCTATTCAACCCTGACACCGACAGTTGAGATCTTCAAGATTGGTTGGCATCTAGTTTTCGATACATAATTGTAGCCCTACAATCAATCTTTCCATTTTTTAGGGAACAAATTTCTTTTATTGCTCTTTGACCTTGCTCATTATATTTAATAACTTTTGGAATATATTTCCTCTGAAAAAAAAAATTGGAATATATTTATAGTGGGGGAATTTCATAAATCTTGTTTCAATTACCTTTAAACCTATTGTTGTCATCCATTTCATTGATAGTTGAAAAATTATTTTGCATAGGAATGACAACGAGTCAAGTTTAGCAGAGCTCGGACTTGATAAAATTAGGTTCCACTCACTTAGAATATGTCATGTCAGGATAAACCTGGCAAAAATTTGAGCCTGTTTTCTCAACTTGAGCTCAAAACCCACTGAAGCTCAATGAACCAAACTTGAACTCAGTAAAACTTCGAGCCTTGTAGATTAAATAACAATGAGCTAGGCTTGAATTGTATAGTTTATACAAACCAAATATAGAATTTTAATAACAAAACAAAAAACTCCATACTAGCATAGCTCCTTAACAACTCTTGGTTTCCGTAAATATTTGTGGCTCCATCTTTGTCTAGTTGGGGAAATAAATTGCTTATATTGCAGGTTGACCTTGCTCATCTACTAGCCGCTCGTGACCAAGAATTGCGTACAATTTCTGCAGAGGTAATTACTGTCCTGTTCTAGTTTTAAATGTTATTGCATACAGCTACAAGTACCTAGCACACTCTCCTAACTAGCTACAATACTTTCACATGAAGATAACTCTAGTAGGTAGGTTGGACAGTTAAGTGAGATGTAGAACCTAAGATAGGTCGAACAGTTAAGTGACGAAAGCTAAGTGAGTTATTTGAAGTTGATTAGTTCACAGCTTGTATTATATTTTTCCCATCCCAGCCTTCAAATGATGGCTAGTCTGGAAGTTTTGGAGGACACCATTGGTCATGAGATTCTAAACATCGAGATTCCATTTGTGCAAATAGAGCAATTAGTTAAGTATTATGCTCTATAAATCTTATGGCCTTCATTTTTTTTCTTTCAGAACTCGTTTTACTTTAGTGGTGTTTTTCTGCTAAATTGGAATTGGAATTACTTCAAACATTATGATCAGTCGATATTGACATAATTATTCATCTGAGAAATTAGTATATTATTGAATTTACACTATAATTCAATAAATTAGTGATTTTAACAATATGTCTTACCCCACCAACTCATTTTTAAATGTCACCAGATATCATTCAAACCCAATTGCTCGAACTAAACGGATCCTTGCTTGAAATTTTTGTTACAGATGAACCAAGTACAATCTGAACTAAGGCTTGCAAGGTCCTTGATTGCTGAAAGGGACTCGGAGATCCAACGTGTCCGCACGACTAACAATCAGGTATCATGCAGGATTTACTAATACTAAAGGGGTTAAATGTTTTTTATTTCTAAAAACTTGGTAAAATTTGATTGGATCACTTTAAAAAGTTTATTCATTTTAGTCTTATGTTAACAAAAATTGCATTTTTTAGTCCCTTGGTATTTAGTATTTTAACAGTAAACTAAAATCACACAAACCAATTAGGGTTGACACAGACGATTGGACCTTCCATTCACACTTGCTGTGACTTGAGTTCAACTCTGGAATTTATCAAGTCATAAGCTATATGTAAATTCCATTGTAAATCATCGCTAAAGTCGGTGGTTCTTTCCGGCCTTGCATAAAGGTGTCCCTCCCCTAATTTATTTTTTTTGTATTCCAAAAAAAATGCACAGAGTTTTTGTATCTTTTAAGTATTAAAACCAATAAAATATTTTGGTAAAAAAATTAATAAATAGTTTGGAGATCAAAATCACACTTTATCAGTTGTATTGGAATTAAAAATACATTTAACCATACTAAATTATACTACCTTCGACTATTAGATGCTCATAGTAGAATTCTGGTTATAATCATTACAGTATGTAGAAGAGAATGAAAGACTCAGAGCTATTTTAGGAGAATGGAGCACCCGAGCTGCCAAGGTATTATACGTAATTAACTGTAATATGCAAATATCTATCGTTGGAATGATGTTTTGAGCTTTATGATTGTTGAAATGTTCTACTAAAACCTTTTATTAATGATGTTATGAAAGCTTGAGCGAGCACTGGAGGCCGAGCGGATGTCAAATATTGAATTACAAAGGAAGATTCCAACGGTAAGAAGTCAAACACATATGTCAGTAGAAGCAACTGATCAAGGAGCATAATTCACTAACTAAGCAAAAGGACAGAACCATCGCTGTCGTGTGGAGATCCAATGTACCTTGTTTATGTGGAGCATTTCACCTTGTTCTCACTTTTATAAACATGCAGTGAATTTGTATCCACAGAACCATTGCTGTTTTGTGGAGATCCAATGTACATATATTAGCTCCAAACAGTGTTTTATTTTTGTGCTAAGAGAATTGACAATGATCAAGTTTGATTTAAGCTGTGTGTCTTGTATGCTCAACATTTGCATTTTTCTTGTAAAGTCTTAGGTTACACTTTAGACTCCTCTTCGATGCTAACGACATGCTTGCAACTTGCAACTCTTCCTTGTTCTGTTATTACTTGCCGCACAACCATTTCTGTTCCTCCGCCTATCCACCATAAGCAACTGCAACATTGCAGTGTAGACGTGTTTTTGTGGACCTTCTTCCTCTGCATTCACCCCCTCATTTGCATTTCTCTTGTCACACTCTTCAAATATTTTCTCTTATATAAAAGGTGGACTACCAGCTGCTTCAAACATTGAGAAAATGGATTACGGATTTGGTCGTTGGTGCCAAGCAGTTTATGATTGAGTTAAAAAAAATTAACAGAACTATCTTAGATTATTTTCCAAGTTTCAAGTTGGAGGCACAAATGGAGTTGCAATCAAGAACTAATTATTGAGGCAAATATCTTCATCTTTAACCTGATTCTTTAATATATGTGTTTCCTTTCTATTTTAAATTACAAAAAAAAAAAGTACCATAAGTTTATGGTAAAATTGATTTGAAAACATAAGCATCTTATCAACAACTACTCACATTTTTTGTAACTCATTTTTTAGTCTTGCTCTATAGCAAGAATTTAAAGACTACAAAATCTTCGGAATTTAACTTTCATTTTTTTTTTTGACAAAACTTAGGAGCTTAACTTAAAAATCGTAAGTACAGTAAATAATTTAATCCGAAAGTTAACCAAAACATGAAGAGAAAAAAATACAATAATTTTTTCTTATATGAAATGTAAATTAAAGCAACAATAAAGAATAAAAATTGGGTAAACCAAAA
>Ga0228711_1003579_pt1 | contig 24149 bp, 10 predicted proteins | sample MedpolnodulmetaG_2_FD_177996 | JGI IMG/M metagenome (GOLD analysis project Ga0228711, IMG submission 177996) | Root nodule microbial communities from Medicago polymorpha collected in Santa Monica, California, United States - brown nodules | ecosystem: Host-associated > Plants > Roots > Nodule... | reverse complement strand
ATGACTTTTTCACTTATAATTATACTCTTAAATAAAGTTGACTATAAAAAAGTTACTCCATTTGTCTCTGTATGTAAGTCCCCTTTGCATTTTTCACATTTCTTAAGAAAAGTTGTCAGTGTAATTAATGTGTTTGTTTTGTGTGTTAATATTATCAAATTGTCCTTTGTTTTAATATGTATTAAATTTGACTTTTCATATTTCAAGACAAGTTAGTAGTATTAGTTAGGGGTACGTTTAGGAAAAATAGTAATAAATACATCTAGTAATTTGAAAAGGGGTTAATATTTAGGGACAAAGGCTCTGTTTGGCAAGGCCAAAAAACAAGCTTATAGCAGATAGCTTATAGCGGATAGCTTATAAGCTCGTCTAACAAAAAAAGTTATGTTCGGTAACGATTTTTTACAATGAACTTATAGCTTATTTCACGAACTTATAAGTTATTTTTCTAACGTTATTCCACTTTATCATTACTATTTTTTCTAAAATATACTTTTACCCATTATAATTTATTACTCTTATAATTTAAAATAACACATTATTATAACTAATATGCCTCGTTCACTTAAAAAACAAATATTTCTTGTTAATGTATATAATTATAACCTACATATGCAGTCGGTGATGTACCAATTCATTTCGTTGTTTTATCTCTTATTACTTAAAGTTATCCCGTAAGCAATATTTTGCCCTATATTTACCCTAATTTTTCTGCTTAATTTTACTATAATAACCCTATTTAATTTAAACAAAATGTTAATTGTTATGGAAATCAAAACAAACCTAAACTAAACTAATTACCCTATTTTTTATGAAAAACAAAACAAACCTATTTTTTATTAAAAACAAAAGAAAATCGTCCCCTATTTTTTCATGAAACCTAAACTAAACTAATTACCCTATTTTTTATGAAGAATAAAACAAACCTATTTTTTATCTCTTACTCTTAAAAGTTAACACGTGTCACAATATCTTTATTTATTAATTTTATTAGGTCTGCAGCAACTTAACATAATAATTTCCCTCTAAAATGCAGCGCACCAATTTAACCTAACAAATTCTCACTAAAATGCAGCAATCCCTAATATTTCTCCTCACATATGAGCTTTTCATTCCTATCCTATTGTGTCATTGTTTGTATATATCTATTGTTTCTGTAGACTTTTTTTTTTACAAGTTGTTGTACACTTATCTCTTACTCTACATGATCCGCATTAATTGCTAAGTGTTAACCCTAATTATGTATTTCCTTCCGACACTTCTTTAATTTGAAATTCAAAAAAATTTGTTAGGAACCATGAACTGCATTAAATTACATCTATTGCTATACCCCCCTTGGAAAATACACAGCTCTTCAACCAAACACACATCTTCAAAATAATTAATATATTGTATAAGATCTCTTCTATTATTAAATTCGGTGGTATATGCAGATATGATATGTATTTGGTTGTAAAAATATATTATTACTTTTAGTAAATATCAAAGTGTAATTATTCATTTTAGAGTTGTACGTGTAATTTAGAAATTCTATTAATTGAAGTGACTTTGTTTTTCAAGTTAGTAGAAATTTAAAACAATTATTACAAGTCAATTTTTGATGTTTAACTATAAAAGTAATAAATAAAATCGACCCGTGCAACAATATAATATTGTATTCTTTTTATCTTTTTTCTTTATAACTTTTTTAAAAAAATTGAAAAGATAATGCCCCAATAATATATTGTGATAAAATAAAATAACAATCTTTAATTGATTAGTTTTTCAAAACTAAAATGTAAAATTTGATAAGATTCAAGTGTCTCTCATATATGAATTAGTTGGTGGTAACTTCCCATAAACTCTCTCATATATGATTTTTTTCAACATTAACTTTATCTGTGATGACAGTCAGACAACCAATCTATTTTTTTATATATACTATATTCAATACATAATCTAAGATCAATTTGATGGATATTAATTAGTCGGTAGACACTTTTCATATTCATGTTGATTGTTACCATTTCTATGGGTTTTTTCAACATAAACTTTATCTACGAAGACACACAAATTAATTTGACATAAGTTATGGTTGTTGTATTGTAATGGTGGAGATTAAAAATACAGAAGATTTGAGAAAAATTAACAATGTCGATAAATAATAATATAGTCGATTTGATGTTTACATATAAAACTATAAACAAAAAAACCCGTGCGATGCACGGGTCAGGGTCTAGTTAAACCTAATTCTTAGCCTAATTTTGTAGCCTATTTCCCTCCAACCTAAACTAATTATCCTATTTTTATGGAAAACTAAACAAAATTGTTTCCAAACTAATTATCCTATTTTTATGGAAAACAAAACAAAACTGTTTCCATCGTTTCCTTTCTCTTGCTCTTAAACGTAATCACTCATGCTTATCAAAACAGTACTTTTCTATTTTTATGTTGCAATCCTTTCCATGAAACCAAAATGTCCTATTTTAATGATGCAATCCTTTCCTACGTTTCCTTCTGATACAAATCCTTTCTTTTTCCGTTCTATGTCCTGATCATTTGTTCTTCTCCCACTATCTCTTCAATTCTCTTCCTTCCCATTCTATGACACGCTATCATGATGAAGAAATATCTCATTTTCTAGCTTTTCTTCTGACACTGATTTATATCTCTATTTTCTAATTATTACTTTTGTAATTTTTCTTTGGCATTGACTTTTCATATCGATTGGACAAATATTTTGGTAGTAAGAATGATAGATTTTGAGATAAAGAATTTAGGCATTTTTCATGAGTAATGGATTCTAAATATATTTTTTTAGCTCATTTGTATCAATATGTTTTGTTTCTCACTGCCATACCTTTTTTAAATTGTGATGCACAAATCCTTTTTATTTTATTTTTTTCATATTTGTTCTAATTCAAACAATTTTGTTGTTTCTCTTATTGTTTTTTGAAAATGTGATAGATGAGTGAATTGATATATTGATAGGTTGCTCAATATCTCCAAAAAGTGATGTTCATATAGAGTATGGAAGCCTTTAATTTTGGTAGAAGGATGGCTGTTAAGAAAGAAATAGAGAAAACAGAAAATGCACGACAATCAAATGCACTTTCAGATGATAGCTTTAGCTTTCTTATATAAGCAACCTTGCTTGGGAATACAGTGAGTTTTTTCTTACTTTACTCGATTACAATCACTTTATTTCCTTATGATGTATAATTTTGTATAATGCAATACAACTCTAGCTAGATGAAAATTCATTGTGTTACGTGTTTTACATCTTCTTCATCGTTATAAATGGTATTACTATTCTAGTACTAGCATGAAGTCTGTTTAGTGCTCAAATGTACGGATCTGATGACTGGTTGGAGTAAGTTGATGAATGATGATGATGGTTGATGGTTGATTGTAACCTTTTAGGTTGATGTGCACTGCAGGTACCAAAGTTGTTTCCATTCTGCTCTGCAAATACCCAACGTTACTTTCTTTTTAGTGTATTTTTTATGCCTTTTTATCTTTACCTCTCTATAGCCCTCAATCTCTTCTGTTATGTGGTTTCATTTAGCATGAAAAGTCTCATGAGCTAATTTTCATTTGGTTTTCTTTATTAGGGATTGCTAACATATTGACTCAGTATTTTGGGGAATTATTACATCCTCCAATAGAGGTATTTTTTCTACAACATTGCTATTATCCCATTTTTAAAAATATATTAATTGACTTAAATACAAATTTTCCATTCTTTTCCTTTCAATGTTGCTAAAGAATATATTTTATTTGATCCGAATCTGCAGCGGCTGGTTGTTTCTTGCTTCTGGTGTGGTTAGCTTGCTTCAACAAAACTTTCGCACCACTCTGTCACCAATAAGGGAGCATTCTTGAAGTAAATGTTAGTTGCTGGAATCTGCATATAAAAGAGTGTTACTGCTACTGTTTGCATAGTTCTTGTAGCTCCTTTTGCAACTTCTTGTTCTCCTATGTTAGAGATTCGCAATACTTACATATGTTCCAAGCGGCTTGCTCCTTTGGTGACTGTTTAGCCTTGCTTTGTTGTCCACAAAATCTCTTGTCCCCACCTCCCACATCACTTTAGGGCCCATTTGTTGCTATTTTCTCAAGACTATGGCGAAATACTGTTTGGGTCAATTGTTTCTCTGCCTTTCTTTATTTAGTTTTGGAGGTGCTTTGGTCTGGTTATTGATTACTCCGGCGACAAACGCCTTCTCTTTGTCACCGGCAGTTGCATATTTTCGATTTGGGTTGTGATTCCGCTTCAGACCGGCGTCGCTGCCCGTGTTTTGTTGTTGGGTTTCTTCTTCCTCTAGATTCGTGATTGTGTTGCTGCCTGTTTTCTTGGTGAGGTGGTTTGGCGGAGTAGTAAAGTAGTGACGGTGGTGGTGATGCGCAGTGGTGGTGGAGGTTATTCAGTTGTGGTGGAGGTGGTGATGTGTGGTGGTGGTGAAGTATGGTGGGGGTGATGATTTGTGGTGGTGGTTGGTGTTTGTTGGGGTGATTTCCTTTAGAAGCAACCTTTGTTACACTGGTCCATGTTTGTCGTCTCTAGATCTTGTTTGTGCTTTTTGGGTGGTTTAGGTGTTTACGGAGTTTGGAGGGTGTGTGTCACGTTGCGTTGAGCCTTTTCCTTTGGATTTGTTTGTTGTTTAAACTTCGCATGCCATGTCTTTCGTCTTACATATTGTGTGTTGGTTTTCGGTGGGCCGGTTCATTTGGCTTCGAGATCGGGAGTCGGGGTCTAGCTGCAATCTTTGTTTGACTTGGTTTGCTTTTTCTCTGGTGTACCGGGGGCGAGGGGTGCCCTACTAATTTGGTACTATAGTTTGGTGGGCCAATCACTTTTGATTCGAGATCGGGAGTCAGTTCTTTGACTTATGTTGGTTTTTTGGCCTTTGTGTTGTGCTCTTTCGGTGGATCGGAGGTCGCGAGGTTTGTGATAGTTGCATGATCCTTCGGTTAGGTGCTCTTCCAAATGTGGCTCGGCTTGGGTGTTGGGGTCTGGGAGTTTTATTTTGAGGGTGTTCTGTGTGGGTGAGTAGTGACGATGGGCGGTGGTGGATATCGTGTTTACAGTGCTTGTTTTTTTTGGAGTCTGTTTTAGGTGGTGATGTGTTTTGGTGGGTTTATCTCCAGGGGTGTTTTTAGGTGGTTATGGTGTACCGTCTATATGCGGCACCATTTGTATCTTGTTTCGTCCATACCTTGCATCTTGCGGGGATGACGTTTAATAATATATGCCTATTCAAAAAAAAAAGTACAATAAAAAAAATAGAATGACGTACACGATTTGTTTGGAAGACAAGGGTGACGAAATACAACAAAGTGATAAAAAAAAATGTCATATTAATCATTTAATTTTTATTAAGTTGTGGCATGTAAATCCTTTTCAGGTATCAACAATCTCTTCTTCTACAAGATCAACAACTTTCACAAATTCTTCGATTAAAGGTCGCTGAATATGGAAAGAACTAACATGACAAAACTTAATGAAATTAAAAGACCAATATGAAACTTTTTTTGTTAGTGGAATGTGATGGAATGAATGTCATCAAGTCCCACTCCATCATTTTGCCAAATATCTAAACAAAGGAACACTAAACTATTATATTCCACTCCATCACATTTCATTAATTCAAAAATAGCCTTAATATGGAGGATCCAAAAAGATGGTCGTCCACAACTTTCAGTAAAATAGTGAGTTTTGTAAAAAAAAAATAAAAATAAAGTAATATAAATAAAGGAAAGAAATATGATATTGACTTCAATATGTTTTTGGTCACGGCAATTATAACACTTTTTGGTATTGATTCTTGGAAGTTTTGTTTGTTGTGTTTCAGTGTCTACAATTTGTAGAAATAAAATAAAAAATGCTTTTGATCCCTACTATGAGTGACATGATAAGAAAAAAGAGAAAACTAATTGTTTTTAAATTTGTTAGGTGACTCACTGGAGTTTCAATCCTTAAGATGAACTGCCGCAAAGCCCTCATATTTTTAAAATGAGGATTTCCTTAACTCTGTTTGGATTGATGGAACAAAATAGAACGAAATGGAGCGGAATGGAATGGAATGAAACAGAGCAGAATTGAACAAAAATTCCATTCTATTGTATGGATATGTTGTTAAATGTCTCTGTTCCATTGTTTGGAAAGTGGACGGAATGGAACAAGTTATATTTTTTTAATTCCATTTTTACTCTAATTTAAAAAATCATATTAATACATAAAAAAAAACATTACTAATTTTTTTTTCTTCAAAAGAAATGGAATAAAAAGTACTCAATTAAGACAACAAAATATATAGAGTACACTCATGCAAGAAATTGGGAAAGTTATTTTTTCTCAACGCTAAAAAAATTCACCAAATCAGGAGAAACATAAAAATGAAACACTTTAGAGCAAAATAAAAAATAAATAGACACTGAAAAAGACATACATAGCAAAGTTTCAACTAAAAAAATGACCATAGCAGAAACTTGGGTCAGGATATAGTAAACATTACAAATGAGCAGGGTTTTTATCATATAATTGTGCCCTCTTTTTATCTATGCAAGAGTGATTAATCATGGATTTTGTTTCGTAACAGTGGAGAATGATGTTAGTTTGTATTGAATAGGACTCTCTTTATTATTAAGATAGGGATGCTTGTTCGTAACAGTGCAGGAAGGATTTTTTTTCTTATACACCGAGTAAAAGAAGAAACATGAGAATGAACAAATTGGAGAGGAAGATGTATTGGATAGGGATAAAATAGTAATATTTTAATTATAAAGTTTCATTCCATTGGATACACCCCAAATTGGGGGGAAAATAATATTTAAGGATTTGATGGAATGAGTTCCATTATATACCATTCCACTCCATCCATTTTTAATAAATCCAAACAATGGAACATAATTAGTTACCATTCCATTCCATCTCACTCCATCAACCCAAACATAGCCTAAAATATTTCCTTGTTAAATTTATACAGTTAAGATCATCAACCATAAGAGTTTAATTAACCATTATATATGGAAATGTGCATTAAACATTGTTTGTGACTGCAACTAGTTATGTAGTATATTGCTGATTGATAAAATTTGACATCTTGATGTGTACAAAATATAACAAATTCAATGACATACCACCGATTAATTTCATTTCACCCTTAATGAATTATTCATGGAAAATTGTTTCTAACTGTCCCAAATTGATAATCGACTTGGGTGTGGAAGGAAGAGTGCCGAACTAAGTAAAATCATCATTGGTTAATGAAGTTGAAATATATTTTAATTTAAGTGTTTATCTTTTGTCAAGTCCCCACACTTTAATTGGTATCTAGACACATGTGCCATTGTGGATTCTCTAGACTCATGCAAATTTGGTAAACTTAGAAACCTTAATACCTTGAGGATGTTTTGACAGTAGTACAACATTAGAGAATGCAGATACTAAATAGGTGTCTATTTGCATATCCTATGGTTAGACCATGTCTATTTAAATCCCTTCCTACCATGTTTTTGACATGATGTCCCACAACATTTTGTCTAATTTGAGGAATTATGGAGTTTGCATTGTAGTTTCTATTGACTATGGTCATATTTCAAGGATCTATATGTGGTACTCGAACAGGTTGTATGTTTGGATTTTCCTAAGGAATTTTATTACTAACTACGTTGTCAACTACTGCATGATTGTTGCTACCCTTGCTACAAAATCCAAATTCATTTGTTATTTTACTCATTTGTTTGGATATTGTCTAAAATGATGCAGATGTATTTTCAATAACTGGATTCACTACTACAGAATAGGTTTTCACATGGTGAAAATAATTTTTCACATCCGTTTCACCTAATTTAAACAAAGGTGATGTGGTAGGTATATCCACACCTTTTCACAACGGGTATCTAACCGATGTGATAAGTAATTTTTCACAACTAATTATCACCCACCAGATTGGAAATCCATTTTTTCAAAATCTGAACATGTATCTCACATCGCTGGATTCAAATCCCAGATGTGAAATCTACATATTTCACATCTGCTTTAATTGCAACAGATGTGAATTTTTTTTTAAAAAACCATTACTTTTTGAAAGTTGCTGATGACACATTAAGTTTGGCTGAAAAACACCAGTAATTTACCCAAATGCCCTCATCGACAGTTAACTAACTACCGAAATTCAATTTCATCCATCGGCACTTAAGTGTCGTGGAAATCATGGAGCGATGTTTTCCAATTCCTCTTCCAATTTCATCCATCAATTGAGCAGCCAAAAAACGAATCGTCGAAAGCAGTGGTCCAAGAAGTTATGCAGGGAGTGTCAAATGTGGAGGCTAAACCAGAGAAGTGTAACTGTGCTGAAGTTATGCATGGAATGTGGGACAAGAAGAAAGAAAAAATGAAGTTGAAATTGGTGCAAGAGAAGAAGAAAATGGACTGGTTGAAGTTGTTTGTTATAGTTAGTTGGGTGATCTTTGGGGTATGTTATGCAAAGAAGTAGTGAATTAAGTGAAAAGGTAGGAATAGGATTAGTAATGTGTTTGTGTTTGTGGTTATGTAATGTAATGAGTTTGGGATTTTGAAAGAAATGTGTTTGTGTTTGTGATGTTTATGTAATGTGTTTCTGGTTATTTCAACTTGTAATGTGACAATGTGTAATGTGTTGGTTTGGTTGAATGAAATGTGATCTTATGAATTAAATTTGATTGTGATTGAACCTATTAACATATATACATAAAATGGAATTAGGCAAGCATAAATATTATTCATTAATACATCACACTTTGGATAATAGGAAAATGCATGCTTACACCATAATTTAGGATCATGACCCATTAGCCATTCACATGCTTTGACATCTACCATTTTCAGCTCTTCCATCTTAACAGCCCGAGCTGTGTAGTAAAACACAAACATAAACACATAAACACAGTCAAGATCTACCAAAATTAACACCCAAAAAAAAAATGGCTTATAAGTTATGTTTTTACCTTGTCTATAGGTAGCCTTTGCTGCACCCATCAGCAAATCCCTTGTCATAGTTCCTCCTCCAAAAAAACTCTTAAAATTGGCATATAGATGTCTAAGACAGTACCTATGCTCAATTCTATCAGACCATTCCTCAAACACAATCATCAATCCATGGATCATAGATACAGATAATAGAACATAAGTAAAACATAAAGAGATATATAAAAATAGAAAAATGTTCATAATCATATAGAGAGCTAAGTAAAATACCTTTGGTTGATCTGAAATAAACACCCATCTTTTGTTTCTAATATCTTTAAGCAACAAAGTCAAAAACCACCTCCATGCTTCTTTGGTTTCATTCTCAACAACTCCAAATGCTAAAGGGAAATATTGGTCATTTGCATCTCTTCCAACAGCAACCAATAATATACCTCCATACTTAATTTTCAAGTGACACCCATCCGCTCCAATAAATGGCCTACAGCCAGCCAAGAAACCTTGATTGCAACCATCAAAACAAAAGTAAAACTTGTTGAATCTTGGTTGATTTGTTAACAAGGTTCTCTCTACATTAATCTTGAGATTATTCTCATTGCACACCCTCTTTAACTCAGCTGAATACCTTCACAGTAAAGTGTATTGTTTCTTTGCATCATCATCTATAATTTTAGTAGCTCTCTTCTTTGCACTCCAAGTTGTATGAAAAGAGACCCCAACATAATACTGCCCCTTCAGATCTTTCATGATTTGTTTGACCTTCTGTTCACCACTACACCTCATTTTTTCCACAACAATATTGGTTAACCAATTGGCATTGGCACTAGAGTTGTCTTATGACCTACCACATGTGTGGTTCCCACCCAGTTTCTTTATTTTATATATATATGGTTGTAAGCCATTTTGCTGGAGGGCCACATACCTGCACCCCTTGTGCTTATCCTTACACTCTACCCTACACCTATCCTTATTTTTCACAAACTTAATTTGAAATCTAATTAATACATTCCACTCCTTAATGGCCTCTTTGAACTCTGCAATTGACTTAAAGTCCATACCAACCTTGAATTTAAAGGTTGGTGTTAGTTGGCTCATCTTAAACACATCTGCTCTTAGTCCCCTTTCAGAGTCTGACTCATCATGGTCTTATGAATATAGCTCATCACTTTCATACTCTCTCTCCCACTCAGGATCATCATTTTTTTCTTCTTTATCACCCTTTGATTGTTTCTTGGTTTTTGTACCTTTCTCATATGCCCCTCTTTTACCCCCTTTTTTTTTACCATTAGCCCCTCCTTTTTCCAACCAGTCCCACAACTTCATTCATATCCAAAGGAGTTATATCATATGGTCCAGATCCATCATCAAGACCCAATGCTCTTTCATCCTCACTATCATTAAAATATACACCATTTGCCTCATCTTCACTGCTCCCTGACCTCTCATCATCAGTTTTTTGTACAAGGTCATCCTCTTCAGAACACACCAACACACCTTTTCCCTTCTTATCTTCCTTTTCCTTCTCAAGTCCATTTCCATTAGCCTCAACCTGAGAACTTTGTCCAACTTCACTAGTAACAGTAACACAGTTTGGAATGTCCACAACCCACTAATTTCATCAACATCATGTTGAATAAATATGTTAACTGCCTTATTTACCTTCGAAGCATATTCCTTAATCTCACTGACAACCTCATATACCATAACAACCCTAAAGTTTACTTCATAGTGAGGCATCCACCTTAACTTATACCCTCCCTTTTTAACTTTCAGATCTTCCTCTACATATTCACAATTTCAAAAAAAACAAAACTTATGAGGGTCTAAACCTTCAAACCTTTTTACCTCTCCTCCTGTATAACTTATCAACCAGTCCCTAGTAAAACTACCTCCATAATGAATATCAACAGAAATAGGGTTTTGGAAATGCATAAATCTAACACAGGTTCAACTTATTTAGGGTTTTTATTTTTGAAATTTATAACAAATCAAATACAAACCTAACATGTTCAACATATTTTGGGTTTTTATTTTCGAAATTTATAACAAATCACACACAAACCTAACAGGTTCAACATATTTAGGGTTTTTATTTCGAAAATATTGTTTTTAACACAAATCTAACACAGGTTCAACATTTACGATTTCCAAAAATGCAGAAATCAAACACAAACAATCCTACGATAACGAGCTCCAACGCTCTCGTAATCGTTTTCACCACAAATCGTCGCGGAATCGTTTTCCTTCCAGAATCGCTTTTTCACCACAGAAGTTTGTTCGTTTTCGTTGGAATATGGTTTATGTTTGATTGCTTCTACTGGGATTCTATTCTGGAACCCTAATTTTGACACATATTTAAGCCATAAAATAGTAACCTATGTACATGACCAGCATCTGTAAAATATATATGTGTGTGTGTGTGTGTGTACACGACAAATGGAGTTCAAGTATGCTCCATTTTGGCAAATGCTCCATTTAGGCAATGCTTCATTTAGGGTCTAGATGCAAGACATGTGGCAATAAAACATCCAACGGCTGAGATTTAAAAACTAAAAAGAAGAGTAAGTTAACTTTAACTAACGAAAATAGCAAATCACGTAATTATCCTCTCATCGGAAACCTCCCCCCTTCTTCCTCTCGTAGCATTCCATCTCTCTTACAAACCAATTCCTTTTCACATATCTAAAATGTAATTGGTACTTCTGAAAATGTAATTGATATAATAATGACTTCTGATCAAAATTTCCAAATCACTTTTAAAGCCACGTTTGTTCAAATTGTAGACAGTACCTCTCACGTCGCTGGGATAATAAACGTGACGATGGGATCAGAAATAAGAGGAAGAGGGAGATGGGGCTCTGTTAATGACGGAAATGGTCCAATATTATATGATGCAGCCTATTGTTGGGACTGTTTATCAATTAATAGACTGAAAATAGCTTCCAATGAGACAAATTGTTTTCCTTAGAGTAACTCCATCAGACAAATGACTCACTTTGTTGGAAGTGGGTGGCAGACAAAAATTGTGGAAGGAAAGAACTGTCCTTTCCCCTACAGATTCGAACATCAGCTGTAAAGTTTCACACAAGCATGTAAATTTTAAATTTCAAAAATTACATCGTAAATGTTAAAATTGTAACTATCTTCTGTACATTGAATTCATATAGATCAGTATGAGCACGCTCATTTTTCTAATTAAGGATAGACAGCCAAAGAGATGAGGGCGGAAAACAGCTAAAAAGGGATCCTTGGTCAATAGCATCACAAGACGACCACGAAATTTTTTACAGTGCCATGGCCTCTCCTCTTTAATTGGGAAGGGCCGTGGCCATCACATCACAATACTGTTATGGGCTCATGTGCATCCCACCTTGATGACGACCTTGGTGATCTAACGTGATCTAACTTTAGTTAATGGTGGGTCATCTAATGTGATCTCCTCATAAAAAAGGAATGTCTGAGGGCTTCCTTGGCTGTGATTCTTTCAGAGGGGTCATATCTAAGTAACCCTTGCAACAGATGTATGAGATCACCAGCTGAATGATCAACATGCTGCATTATTAGATTCTGCAAATATTTGAGGAAAAAAATTAGGAATAAATTCAAAATAGACCAATATAAATGGCTTTATACAAGACAGAAAATATATGGCAACTAAACAAACCTGTAGTCTAGGGAGCTTCATTACAGCTTTAATACTCTCCCTCGAGGTTGCACCCACTGGCCAGTCCAATTTACCTCTTCTGACATACTTCTCAGCATGTCGGCTAAACATGTACAAGAAAAAACAGTCATCATATGATATTTAGAGATCGAACAACTGAATGTTTAGTTTCCATTGTCGTTCACTTACTCGACTCTCTTCAACATATGCATTGGTAGTGGACCAAGTACCCTCTCCATCATGGCAAGGTGCTCTAAATTTTCATGAGTCTGAAACAAAGCTTCGCCCTACATTAAGAACTCAGAGTCAGAACTGTAGAAGATTGACAAGTGCGTGAACAGAGTCTCAATGAACAAAGCATACCGTGCATAACTCGACCAATATACAACCCACGCTCCATATATCGCATGGATGGCTCCAGCCAAGACCTACAATACATAACCAAAATCAACTTCTTAGCTGATATGACTGGTTATTATGAATTATCATCATGCAAACTCAGTGAAAAAGGCTCCAATCCTGTCTACATCAGCACATACCAAGGATGACTTCAGGTGCTCTATAATGACGAGTTGAGACAATATAACTCTGATCTACTCGCTCATATGTGGTGCTTCCAAAATCAATAACCTTGATAGCATTAGACTTGGGCACTTTCTTGAAATACGAGTTTGGTGACCTCGATGAAATCTGTTAGAGAAACAACAGATGTCAGATAATAAAAAAGCCATGTTGGGTTTATTGGTTTAATTTTAGTTAATCCTAATACACTTAAAATATGGACTTGTGTCTGAAATAAATTTTGTATCTGTAGTTAAGCTCGGCTACACAGATGGCCATTAGTTTTGGAAAATTCAAAGAACAATGCAGATGTACAAACAGAGAATGAACATGAGTGCAAAACAGAAAAGTACCTTGTAGTCAGGAACTTTGACATAGTCTGGTGAAACAAGGAGTATGTTTTCAGGCTTTAGGTCAGTATGGATCATGCGCAAATCATGCATAACTGAAAAATTAACAAAAGAAACATATTAGAGAATATGCAACAAAACTTTCTGATGATTACCACATCACAACAAACACGATACAAGTAAGGACACACAGAGGATATGATAAAGCACAATAATTTGCACAACTCAGAATGAAATATATGTAAGAATAAAGGAATGATAGTTTAGGTAAATACTACACACATGCTATACATTCCAATAGTTGTCTGCCAATCTCACGGACAAGATCAATGGGAAATGAGCGATAATTGTTTTTCCGAAGAAAATCGTATAAGCTTGGTCCAAGTTTCTCAAAGACCTGTTAAAACCATTTAAATTCACTTTCGTCTTAACCCCCACATTATTTGTATATTGGGGAAATCAACCCATCACAAATCAATCAAATACTTACAATACATATATGATTACGATAGTCAAACCAGTTCCGTATTTGCACACAACTGCAAGGAATAAAATAATTTAACCAATGCAATGGAATCAAATATTTACATCGTGCTGGTGTTGATTATTATAAAATAAAGCTAAAACCACTTACCGATTGCCACCTATATCATGTTTACCAAGCTGTTGCAACATCTCAATTTCTATCATCGCTGCTTCACGATATTTTTTTATTCCACGGACAATTTTAATGGCAACCATTTCCTTCCTTTCTCTGTCCCAGCATTCCAATACCTGCCCAAAAGTTCCTTCCCCCATTTTGCTGTGGATCTTATCTGTAACCATTAGGTATAATTAGAAATGAGTGTAAACAAGGCAAGCCTAGCTAAACAAGAAAATCAAATATGCATTGATTACAGGATGCTCAAAACAAGTCAACAGCTAGAAACATTTAAAATGAAAATGGTCATCAATGATGAGATTCATACATCCGAAACATTAATAGTTAATGTATTTAAATACATAAACTTAAGTCTTCATTTAACAACTTAAAAATTAAAATGGGAACGGAGATGCATATGCATCAAAATGTTGTGTTTTGAGAGCAAATAATTGCAGATCCTACAGAAAAAACAATGAACTAGAATTTGACCAAGACATATATATGAAGGTAAATTTGGTAATTATGGCAAAGTGTAATTACAGCGGGAAGTTAAATTTTCTCCAACAGCAAAAGTGTAATGGCCATCTTTGTCATCATCTCGCCAAGGGGGAGAACCATTTCGAGCAACACCCTTAACAGATAGAGAACTAGTGGTGTGTTCCGAGGGAACCCCTGAAGGAGCATAGCTAGAAAAATTCCCAAGCTCTTGTCCAAAAAACAATTCTACCTGAGCCTACACACAGCCATCCATTCATGCACCACTAACAGTTAAAAAACACTTTTTTCCCACTGAAAACCCTACCAATAACCTCTCCATCATCTCAAATTGTTTCAAGAAATTAACAAATGATAGCATCCATAATTAATCATTAAGAAGAACACAACAAAAACTAAAGTATTCAAACCAAGTACAAAAGATTCACATCAGAATTCACAGGTAATTCATTCTTAAAATTCCATCAACAGGAAACACTGGAGATCGAATCTAATATTAATTAATCAATTAATTAATTAATGACAGCACAAGAAAAGTTAAATTATCAAGGTATATTATCTAAGTATACAATGAAATAAATCACAAAATAGTCAATTTATTACATAAATTATACAAAGGTTGAAACATCAACACAAAATTTCGATAACAACTTCAAAAAAATTTAACAAATTTAATTGTAACAGGCGATATAAAATCATGCAAACACCTTGGTTAAGGTCAATGAATTCAACTGCGATAAAAAATATCAATGAATTCAGCTAGATCCGTAGTTCTGTAATATTAATCAAAATCAATGAATTCAACTAGATCCGTGTTATACAGCAATAACCAGTTCTGTAATGTTAATCAAAACACCAAAACCTAACAGATCCATCAAAGTAAACATAAAAATCGTCAATTAAATCCTGTAAAATTAAAAAAATCAAATTTTCCTGAATCAAACATACCTAACCTCAACAATTCCACCAGATCTACAACCATAGCAATACAAAAAACACGAAAAAAATTATCAGAACTTAAGATTTTGGGAATTGGAGAGAAAAAACTACCTTTGGGGTTTCAGGAACATCCCAACCCAACCTCGCTCTCTTCCTTGGTCGACGATCCATGTGAGTGTGAGGAAATTCGAAGACGCGTTCCATCTCCATGATTCAAAGAAGTGCGAAAAATTCAGAGAAAATTTGGGGAAAAATCGATTTACAGAAGATTTGTGAATTTGATACGATTGAACCCTAATTTTGATGTTAGTTATGATAATAACGAACCGTGGAAACGGTTGAAATGAAATCTAGCCGTCCACGTGGTGGATTGGAGGAAGATCTTAGTTGAGTGGATTGCGCTGTCAAATTTGAACTAGGGTTTGATGTGGACCAGGCTTTTAACTATGGTTTAGTTAGGTTTGGTGGAGCTGGAATGGAATAATGGATATCCGATTATTGATTCAATCGTATCCGTTCATCTTTGCATTCGTTATCTTCAAATCCCTCCATATAAAGCAAGGTATCAAACTTCAATGAAAAAATAAAGGCAAAAATAAATAAAAGAGTATTGCTCGTCGTCCCAGAGTAACGCTGTATTATTTTGATATTATTTGATTTCTCGTCTTGTTACGATGTCTATTTGGTTTTTGTTGAAAGATTTCATATTCAATAAACGATTTGAGCATCAATATTATGTCTCTGTAGGCATAAATATCTCGATTACTTTATTATATTATTTGTAGTTATTTTTCCATTGCATGATATTAGCTTTCATGTTGTGAGTTTTTCACATATTCATGTTTTACGTTTTTGGCAATTTTTTCATTGTATGATTTTAATTTGATTGTTGTGAGTTTGTTCAAACATCCATATTTTACGTTTTTAACAATTTTTCAATTGTATGTTATTAACTTGAATGTTGTGAGTTTGTACATAGATTCATTATTTAGGTTAACAATTTTAAATAATATACTCTATCAATTTGAATGAATATCATTTTATTTTTATTAAAAAAAATTAAAATAATCTAATCTAAATAACTGATTTGACAACAAATATTTGTAGTTTTGCACTATGTTCGTTGCGAGTTTATGTGCTTTTATTTTTGGATATAGAATTTTATCAAAGACAAATATTTGTCTTTTATTTTATTTAAAAAATATATATATACCGGTAGACAATGATATAAATTATAATCAAGTTCTTTGAGTTTGCATTGATCACGCACAACGTTCATATATGCTCCTATCAAAAATCGCATATATATATATATATATTAGAGTAAATTACACTTTCCTCCCTTCAAAAATGCTTGAATTACACTCTTTTCCTCTCTTATGTTAAAATATATATTCCCTTCTCCTCTTATTCAAAATATAATAGAAAATATTTCATTCTCATCCCTTAAGAGAAGCTTGAATTACATTCGCATCCCCTCTTTCGTTAAAATCTACACTTTAATCCCTCGATAATTTTTTTTATTTCTAATAATCTAGCAAAAATATAATAATCTAACATACTATGGAAAAAAACATTGTGGGTCTATTTTAATATAATCAAAATTTGAATACATATTTTTTGCTATTTTTTATTGAAAATTTCATTAACATATAGTTTTAAACCCTGATATAAAATATGAAACAACTTAAAATAAAATTAAAATATGTGAAAAATTACTAAAGACAATAAAGTATGGTTATTTAAAAGTTAATTTTATACTCTAAAATATAAAATTAATAGCAAAATATTTAAATTTAATTATCATTGACATTTAAATTATAAAGAAATAAATATATTTTTCTTAAATGGTGGTTCAAAATTAATATATATCATAAGCATGTTTATTTAAGTTAAAATAGATTAAAGTGTAGTGCATATTTAATTATTAAGGGATAGAGTTGTAATTCAAGCATCTTATAGGGGAGGGGAGTGTAAAAAAAAATTCAAGGGAGGGGAGTGTATATTTTAACATAAGAGAGAAGGGTTATGTAATTCAAACATCTTTAAAGGGAGGGGAGTGTACTTTACTCTATATATTATTATAGTAAACTTTGATAAAATGTTGAACATTCTTTGATGAAAATGAACATATAAAGAATAAAATATATAAATTATATAATAAATATGTTTGGGTTCATCCAGCTAATTTATATGTTCACTTAATTCAGTTTGATACTACAGCTGGTACTACAAAAGCCAAATGCTCAATGATGAATTTGATTTGGTGCGCTTGGACCTGGATTATCTAGAAGGAAATGAATGGCGGAATTTTTAATCACAAAGCATGTTCAACACTTAAGATTTTAGATAATGTTGAATTTCTTTCTTTTTAATGTTTAAAGGTAGATTTTATAAACACCGCATTTGACCATCATAGTTGATGACTTAGCCCTTTGTTGTGTTTGGACATTGTCTAATTTTAGTTTTCCTTTTTTGTTTTCTTGCTTGGAGACATTTTTTTTTTCTCTCTTCTCCAGTACAGTTTGTGCCAATGAGACTGTGGTTTAGTAGTTTAATATAATTCATTTTGCTTTTTTTAAAAGAAAAAGGATATGAATAAAATATTAACGGAGAAAGAAAAAAAGGAATAGAAAAGATAAGAGAAAAATAATAAAGAATTAAAAAGTAAAATTTTAAGAAGATGGATTTTCCTTAAATAAAATTGATTTATTTTATTAGAGGCAAGGATAAGAATGAAGAAAAAAAAAATCCAAGCAATTAATATTTCTATATTAGTAGCTGGTAAGATCAAATTAAAAATTTGTTTGTATTTTGGTTGAAAAATCAAAATAAATTGAGGCGTCTCGATAAAAAACCAACTAAAATTTTAATTTTTAGGTCGAGATTTTTCATTGTTTTGTTTTTTGGCTTATTAGTGTTATAAAAATCCATAACTAATTTGTCCCTTGTAGGATTTTTTTTGTGTGTGTCATATTTCAATGTCCTAATCATGCCTGAAAAATTCCAATCTCTATTTCACATTTATGCATTTTATGTCTATAGGGAAAAATATGAAATAAAACATACGAAGAATATCAAATTATAAGGGTGTACTTTGTATTTTTTTATTACATGGTCATTTTTCAAACTTCGTGTATATTACAAGGTCAATTTGTATGGTTAACCCTGACTTCTTTTTTTTAAAGAAATTCATTTTTTAAAAATGTTATCCATGGATATTGTAAGCAAGCATTCATGAGTACATAGATATTGTAAGCAAGCATTCATGAGTACCTCAAAATCCATATATTAATCATTTAGCGAATATTAAACGGAAACATGTATCATATATATCCAAGATGGGAGACACATATATCATACAACTCGTGCTTGTGGATATCAATTTACATCTTTAACCATAACAGACATAACACCATTATAACGGATCGCATAGACGATGGTAACACATGTATGATATTTTTAGCTATGTTATCGAGTCTTTTTCTCATTATTTAAGGACGTTCTAGAGGTTTTAGAGTCAATTACTCATGATTTATGAAATGTTTTGTAATGTTTTAATTTGAGTTGTTGTAATTCGTCTTCTTCCCTAACTAGACAACTTCATATATACGTGTTTTGAGGGTTTTTTTTTTTTTGGTATAAATCATGTAAATGAAAAATCAAGACATCTCATGAAAGTTGTAGAAGCTAGAGGATCGAGCACAATGAAAATTTGAAGACAAAACAACTTGGGAAAATTATGTCTCAAGCCCCAAACTCATGCAGACTACATAACAAGAAAAGCTCTTTGATCTGTGTGCCATGTGCATGCTAGGTGCAGATTTTTGCCTATTTAGCGTGTGTTTAACCCAATATTCATTCAAAATACTTGACGGTTCAAAGGCTAAGGAGTGTGACCAGAGCAACAAAAAAGGATGTTTCTCAACCCCATTTCCACTTTTTTACGGTGTATGTTCACTTTTCTTTTCTCTCTGGTGATATATTCAATTACCATGAGTAACTAAACACTTAAGATTAGTATTCATAGATGAACCTCCATTATTTGTTTGGTATTTACATAAGTTCTTGAGATTTTTTTTATTAATGACATTTGAATAATACTTATTATATATATATATATATATATATATATATATATATATCATTCTTAATTCTTTTCAATTCCTTTTATCTTGAGTCAAACACAAGATAGATATCCTTGATTAAGTTCACCTTTCTACCCGAAAACGATATATATTATTTGCTTGTATCGTTCGCCGAGAAATCGATAATTCCTCTTGTATGACTAGATTTACATTCTCAAACGCTTATGAGAATATAAGTCATTACTAACCCTAGAGAAGTCTTACTTTGTTGAACTTGTGAGTATAAACCTTAAGTATTATGATGTCCGAACTTTTCAATTGCCGCTACCCATGATTTGTATTCTAGCCCACTACATCAGTTTTTTATTCCTTTAACATTGTTCCAGCATCCATGATTTGTGCATTTGCCAGTTTTCGTACATGAAATTATTCGTGCCATATAGCATTTAACATTCACTGTCTACCTCACTAAATATGGGATTTAAGATTTTTTTTTCTTTCTAATCCTTTATATAGGTTCTTTCGAAAATTTTCAACTACATTAATATTGATTTATCAAAATATCTCTAATTATTTTATATCTTTTTATTCAACTTGAAATAAATACTATGATAAAAGAAATATAAACTACTGCACACCCTTATAAAAAAATATAAACTCATTATTATCTTCTTTTGAATGGTAAATTTGAAAACAATATCAATTGTCAACAAACATATATTACAGTAAATTTTATTAATCCCTGTAGTTTAATTCATAAGTTTTTATATTTGAGGACAAGTTAGCAGTTTTTGTGCATGATGACGTTTAGCAAGCTCGAATTCATGCAGTGTCCGCGGTGTTGTGTACACTACTAAATATAATTTATTGATGCAAGGTTTTTTTCCTTCTAAAAAAGTTGACTTGAGCATCAAGAGATTTCGAGTCTTTTTTTAATACCCAGTAGAGATTCGAGTCTCTACTAGCTAGTTAAAGATCAGTATAAGTGACAATAAGTTAATTTGTCCAGTTAGGCTTCGTAAAAGTGACCAAATTTTTATTTTTTTTGAAAGGTTTAATGTCTAGGCCTGATTTGTTATTGTCTTATTTTTATACCTAAGTTTGATCTTTTAAAAAGTTTGGTATAACATTTATTTTGATTAAAAAAAGTTTGGTATAACATATTAGTCTACTTAGAAGTCTATTTAATATAAATGATTTTAAATAATTAGCATGTCAATGGAGGAAATTAGTGACATAAAAAAAATGAAATATCTCACTAATTTTCTCGTTGCAAAATTTTCTATGGAATTAAAGAGCGATATCTCACATTTCTATCGCTAATTTTTGTTTTTTAGTAGTGAGTTTAGCAAATTAACAAATTAATATATCAATGAGATTAAACTCCATTTTAATATTGAACAAAATATTTTTAAAAAATTAACTTTTCACGATACCATGCATATATATTTTAAATATTCTATTTTATAAAAATACATTTAAATATGAAAAAAAATTAGTGTAATCTATATGTTTAGATTATTGAAAATATTTTTGCAATTGCAACCTTACATCCTTTCAATAAGGATTGGTTGACCGATGAAGTCTAGCACAAATAGTTATTGTGTAGGGTGTGTAAATAGAGTAAAATGAGCCGGAGCTCCTTCAATCTAATATTGTTGATAGTTGCAAAGATATTTGATGTGTTGGAGTGCATATTTGAATTCGTGATTTCCCACATCTAAAGTGTATGATTTTTGCTACTAAACCGAAAATAGATTCTCTCGGTTGTTTTTCTTTTTAGAAAATAACGTGGAAATCTTGATCATTGATCTTCACATATTATCGATGGTTAAAATCTTAATCATTGATTCCTTTTAAAAAAATCTTAATCATTGATAACGTGGACGATGATCAAAATCTTCATAGCATTTCCTCAAACAGATTTCTAATTTAGAGTATCAATTTACTATTAGACGTTAGTAAATTTTCTCACATACGTAGGAATCCATCTGGTGAACTTTCCACCACACATTGAAGAGAGAGTTCACAAAATATTAAAAATAATGGATCAAGGAGTGATGAGGTTTTAAAGGTGAGGATTTACACACTTGAGGGAATCGTAGACCATTTGACAAAAAAATTGTCGAGACAATATAAAAAGGTATTGTTAACGAATATTCTAAATACTTTTTAAAGAATTCTAAACTAAAAAAGTATTCATTAAAAAAATTAAATACTATTTTTTTGAAAAAAATAAATAAAGTACTTTAATTTTTAATGCATCAAATACACAAATTTTTATAAAACTCGTCATTTTAAAATCCTTAAAATATGTTTAACATCTCTCTTAATAAAATTATCGGTTGTATAACCTATAAATATAAATCTTTCAACAACAAAAAAAGCTATAAATATAAAATAAACTATTACTCCACTTCAAAAATAGGAATAGTCAAATAAAATAAATTATAGAAATGTTAACTTATTTCCTTTAGGTATAAGTTTAGAAGTTAAATATAGAAATAATTTATTAGAATGCGTGTATTAAATTTAATATTTAATATTTTAATGAATTGAATGCAAAAAGTTTAAGAGAATATTTCTTTTTTTAGATTTCTTAACATGTGTCCTAAGACATTTAGTTAACACTGCTTAATAAACTATTACTTTTGGGCCGCCCCACGAGAAACTAACACGTGATCTACCTTTTTTCTTTCTGAGATTCGTGACATCTATAGATGATTTTAAATCAAGATTAATTCCAACTTAATGGAATGAACTTTTCCAAGAATATTTTTAATTATATATTTTTAATCATAAAGCAAAGGCATTGTCCATTGACTACACATGTTCGTTTGTGATTGGTTTCTTAGTTGCAATCTGACAATATTGTTGTCTTTTGATTGTTGTAACCTTATAGGACTATTCTATCTAAAAAAAATGCATGCGTGGCCCAAACCGATTCATAAGATCTAAAAAGCAAAAAATATTGTCAACATGTCCACATTTCCCTATACTCTTTTGACTATATAATGCAATGCATGCCTTTACTACATTTGGAAAGAAAAACTAAGAACACAAAATGCTACTCATAATCTCTTTCATCTTTCTCATACTTTTTATGCTAATCAAATGGTATTTCAATTCTACAAAAACCAAAAACTCACCACCTTCTCCTCCAAAATTCCCTATAATAGGAAATCTCCATCAACTTGGCCTATTCCCTCACCGCACACTTCAATCTCTAGCTAAAGAATATGGCCCTTTAATGCAACTCCATCTTGGGAGTGTACCAGTTCTTGTGATCTCATCACCTGAAGGAGCAAGTGAGATAATGAAAACTCATGATCGTGTTTTTGCAAACAGACCTCAAACTAAACTTTACGATATACTTTTATATGATTGCAAAGATGTTTCAACAGCTCCATATGGAGAGTATTGGAGACAGATAAGAAGCATTTCAGTTTTACATCTTCTCAGTGCTAAAAGAGTTCAATCTCTTAGTACTGTGAGAGAGGAAGAAATTGGTTTAATGATGGAGAAAATAAACCATTGTTGTTCCACATCTTTACCGGTGAATATAAGTGAGTTGCTCTCCACAACTATCAATGATATAGTTTGTAGGGTTGCTTTGGGGAGAAAGTATAGTGGTGAAAGTGGGAAGGGATTTAAAAAGTTATTATTGGATTTTACTGAGTTACTTGGTACTTTTGTTGTTGGTGACTATGTTCCTTGGCTTGATTGGATGACCAATGTTTCTGGATTTTATGCAAGAGCAAAAAAAGTTGCTAAACAGTTTGATGATCTTTTGGAGGATGTAGTTGAAGATCATATCAATCGTCAGAAAGGAGCTAGTGATGACGATCAAGTTTGTTTAGATACTGAAGACCAAGGTGACTTTGTTGATGTTTTGCTTTGGATCCAAAGGACAGAATCCCTAGGTTTTCCTATTGACCGAACAGTCATCAAGGCCCTGTTATTGGTAAGTGTAAAACTAAAATCTCTATATTTATTTTGCTTTGTGGAGCTAATTATTATGACATGCATAAAAATGTTTTATACGTATATCTAATCTATTTTACTATGAGTGTGTGTTTATTTATCATTTATGTATGTATTTATATGTATTTTTGGTTATATTTCAATATATAGATATTTATTGATTTTGAAAATAATATAATAAATTGGTACCGTGAGGCATTAATTTAAATCTTTTTTGAAGGAAGGATTATTTGATTTATTTGAAAATACATAATATATAATACTCATTTTTTTGAAGGAATAATATATAATACTCATTAAACACATGACTTGTGGCAAAAATATAATTTGATGCATGTGAAAATAATAACTTTACATCGATACTATATAATAGAAATTAAATACTACTTGTATCATAGTGTATTTTGTTTATTCTTATTGACGATTGTTAACTAAACTCTATCATTTTTTCCTCAAAAAAAAAAAAAAAAACCAA
>Ga0228711_1003578_pt1 | contig 24153 bp, 13 predicted proteins | sample MedpolnodulmetaG_2_FD_177996 | JGI IMG/M metagenome (GOLD analysis project Ga0228711, IMG submission 177996) | Root nodule microbial communities from Medicago polymorpha collected in Santa Monica, California, United States - brown nodules | ecosystem: Host-associated > Plants > Roots > Nodule... | reverse complement strand
CCGGTCCTCTAAGGCCATACCTCCTTGGTGCAACACCCTGAAATTGCAAATTCAATCAAATTAGTCCCTAAAATCATAACATAATCAATCATATCAGTCCTTCAATTAATATACTAATTGCCAAAACAATCCTTAAAAATTAAGAGTCATACCTGTCCAGCATTTGCAACAACATTTCCTGCAGTTTCTGCATTTTCAGACACAACATTATCTGGCACAAAGTTAGGAGCATTTCCAAGCACAATATTTTCTGGCACTTCATTAGGAGCATTTTCGTGACCAACATCCTTAGAATCTTGATAAACAACAGGAAAGACGTTACCTTTAATCACAGCCGAACACAGAAACTTCAAAAATGTGAGAATCGTCGAAGATGATGATGATTTTGGAGGGGTGAGAATGGAGAAAGTTTTAGCGGGAAGGAGAAAAGTTAATGACGTTTTTGATGTTTCAGAAATGTGAAGAAGGAGGTATGGTAATGCAGGGGCAAAATGGGAAAAGCAGAAAAAAATAAACTGAAAAGTGAAAACTCAACCTTTTCCAATTCAATCAAATTAGTCCCTGAACACATGGCTTCCTTCTTGCCACGCGTACAAGACAACACAGCATGCAGGGCGACAGATCAACATGGCTAACGGAGCACTTGGACGGAGGGACCTTTTTGATGGACGTGACAAATTCAGGGACTAAGTTGATATTTCACATAATTGAGGGACGAAGTTGGCCGACGCGTGAAAATTTAGGGACGAATTTGATGGTTCACTCCTTAATTAATTCATTGATGGCAAATTTTGTCAAAGGGGGTTAATATATTTCCCCAAAGGTTGTGAAATAGAACGCGGTAAGAAACAACATTTGAAAATCAAATTGCCTCCTTCCACTGTGCCTTTTTTTCCGGACAGTCACTCTTACCAAAAGACACTATTGCCCCTTTCCACCTCTTCATATTCCTTCATTATAGCTAAACCCTTTTCTTCATTCTATTCTCTTCAGCTCAATTTCTTCCACTTTTCTTTCTCTCAATCAAGGTATTCAAAACTCATTCTTCTACATTCTTTCGTTATTCATCTTTTCAAATGAATGATTTCATTCATCTTTTAACTCAAGAAATGGAAAAGCTTAAAGATTTCATTTTTCGTTTTAAGACTTTCTGCTATCATAAAAATTGTAACTTTTTGAATTTTTATTGAAAAATAGCAAGTGGGTTTCTGACATTTCTGTAAATAGTTGCGTTTTTTCTGTCAAAAAAATGAAAAGTTTATTTTTTCTTGCTGTGTTGAATCATTGTGTGTAAGCAGATGGCAAAGGGTTGTTCCACTACCAGTAACAAGTACGAAGCTGCTAGAGAACAAAGACTTGAGGAAAACAAGAAGAGGTTTGAGGTAATAATCACCAAAATGCTTAGGATTTTCATGCTGATTGAAATCAAGGGTTTTAAATAGTGGTCGTGTTGCGATCTTTGATGTTAAAGAAATAATTGTCAAATGTGGTTGATGTAGATTCAATTGTGGCTGTAGAAACATAAAAAAAATCTTGATGGTGTGACCTAAAATGTTGTTGCGGGTTATTTTTAAAACCTGGTTGAGTAGTATATATCAAAAAACTTGATCACTTAAAGTTTTTGAGTAGTATATATGCTTGTTTAAAAATTCAAGATTTCTGTGTTGGTTTAAGTCATGGTTTTAAATTGTGGTCGTGTTGCAATCCTTGATGTTGCCAACATAGTTGTCAACTGTGGCTGTTGTGGTAAGTTGCAGAAACATATAAAACTTGATGTTGTGACCTATATTGAGTAGTATATATAATATACTTTGATTACTTAAACATTGTGAGCAGTGTAAATGTCTGTGTAAAATATTCAAGAGTTTCATGTTGGTTTATATCATGCTTATAAATTGTGGTTGTTAAGCGATACTTGATATCATGGAATTATTTGTCAAATGTGACTGATGCAACCTCAACTGCGTTACAAAATCATAAAAAACCTTGAGGTTGCAGCCACAATTCCTAGTTGGATTCTATTACAATGCTGATAATAGTTGTGATAATGAGATTTGAACCTATAGATTTATGCATACTACCTGTGTCCCTCACCACTAGCATAGTCTTAGTGTCTTATATTTTGTTCTGTTTTGATGATTGCTTATTTCACATAATATCCCCTTTTGTTCTGAAGGATTTAGGAATTTCAAATATTTCCAAAACATTGACTGAAATCGCAAGTCCAGCAAAGAAATCCACGGTAAACTTGCAATTTTTTTATTTGGTTTTACTCTGTAAAGAACCAACATTTGGTTTGACTTAGCTTTCCCTATTTCTCTGTGCAGAATCGTCTTTTCAGACTAAAATCAAAGACTAATGTTGTTCTGGAACCTAGGCGCTCTTCTCGTGCCAGAAACACAGTTCCTTCGTATGCTGAAGAGGTAAGCTGTGTTGCCTTGCAAAGTTCAAACTATCATTGTGCAATGAATCAAACATAAAGTGTGACTCTGACTCAAGAAAGAAGATCGAATCACCTTTGTATAATAGAATATCTAAAGCTAGTATGAATGGATATAGTAGAAACTATATATATTAGGAATATATGGTTGAATTTTTTTGTTCCCTAAGACAAAAGTATGAGAATTTAGCTCTGGAGTTTTGCAGGCCAGTGTTGTGTGGTTTTTTTTCCTTTGAGAAATCCTTGATTCTTGAATTCAAATATTCAGCATTCTTTTCCAACGTGATAGTTTTGCAGGAATATCTATTTGACAGTATGTATTTCACTTTATTACAGTTTGGCACAGACCTTCCACAGTTGCGGAGGAGGTCAAGGTCAAGTTCATCATGGGGAAGGTGGTTAACTAACTAATTACTCATGACTTGTCTTTATTGCTAATTGAAATTGAAATGTTAGTGACATGGTTATGGGAATCTCAGCTACGCTTACGCTGCGAGGCCACTGGATGAAATCAAGGTAGCTACAGCTCAAGAAAGAAAGCGTGCTTGGGATGCGGCAGAGGCACTCCAAATCAATTTGCAGTCTTCAAATCCATCATTTATTAAGTCAATGCTCCGGTCTCATGTTTATAGCTGTTTTTGGTTGGTAGGTTTCAGCTCTTACATCTTTATATATTGCCTGCACATTGTTAACCATGTTGTTCATTCTTCAATGTTAACATTATTTATAATCAATTGATTTAACATATGATGTACTTCCTAATATATATATTCTTTATTTTGTCAGGGTCTTCCCAGTAGATTTTGTGCGGAACATCTTCCAAAGACAGATGATAACATGGTTTTAGAGGATGAAAAAGGCTCAGAATATGATGCTGTTTACCTTGCCCATAAAACTGGGCTTAGTGGTGGCTGGAGAGGATTTGCATTGGAACATAAATTGGACGATGGTGATGCAGTAGTTTTTGAATTGGTTGAAGCAGCAAGATTTAAGGTACTTTATGTTGCCGATTCTCATCCAACTCTCTTATAACTTCAAAGGTTGTTATACTTGTCCGATCAATCTATCGTGATAGACAGAATAATAACTAAAACCAGCTTGGTGAAACTAAACTGTGGATAAATTTTAAGTTTCTAGTCTTGAGGAAGAGGAATACTTTCAAATGGACTGCCACTAATGAACTTTGATATTCAGAATTCTGAAATTATTTATAACACTCACCTTTGATATTGAGTTTCTTCTTGAGTTCAAGGTTTTTCCTTTTTGTAATATTTTAAAATCTTCAAATTTAAAAGGTTTTATAAATATATTTATTGAGCTTCCACATCAGTTAGAGACATGACCAAATTAATTCTTACAAGGCTTAAGCAATTCCTTACCTCTTGTCTCATGTGCTAGCTTTTGAGGTTGAGTTAGGCCAAGTTCCAAATATAGTAAAGACCTGTGAATAAAGAAATAAGCAAAATAATGGTTACCAGTGAGGGGAAACCCTCATACCATGATATAACTTTTGAATATACCTTTTGTGGGTACAGGTAGACCCATTTCAAATTCTAAAATGGTATTAGAGTTTATGTCATATGTGTTGCTGAGCCACCACTTGTAATGGTACTAACTTGCAGCCTTCATGCTCCAGATGTCTTGTCTTGAGTGTGAAAGGATCCCACATTTACTAGTGATATGTCCAAAATAGTTGTTATAAGTAGGAGGAAATAGTGTTTTTCCTATGAGCTAACTTTTGGAGTTTACTTTTAGGGTTGAAATTACGGTCAAGCCAAATTCTAAGTAGTTAGTGTCATTTAATTTTCTCAAACTAATAAAAAAAAAGTAATTGTATTTTGCAAATTGGCCCTCATGGAAACTTGTTCTATAAGAAAGGTTTATTGAAAAATATAAATTTATTGAAGCATAATTTAGGTATAATAGTATTCAATATGAAAGTAGTTAACATTTGTTTATATTTGAGACCGAATGGAGTATATGCTTGCTTTTTTGTGTGCAATGTTCTCTAAAACTGCAGGCCAGGCCCACTTTTTTCTGTTGGCTTAAATATTGCACTCGTCCCTGCAAATATGGCCTGTTTAAGTTTTGGTCCCTGTAAAAAAAAAATTGTTTTTGGTCCCTGCAAAATTTTTTGTTTTTTAAAATAGTCCCTGACCCCATTTTTGTGATGATTTGCATATGTGGCACATGATGACTGGACCCATTTTGTAGTTTTTGGTCCCTGCAAAAAAATTTGTTTCTGAAAATAGTCCCTAGAGGGACTATTTTAAAAAACAAAAAATTTTGTAGGGACCGAAAACAAATTTTTTTTTTTTACAGGGACCAAAACTTAAATGGGCCATATTTGCAGGGACGAGTGCAATATTTAAGCCTTTTTTGTTTGCAAATGTTCTTGGTAATGAAATGACACATATTATCTATATACTTGCTTTAATCAAGACATCCAGTAGAAACAAAACCATTTATATGCAAGGTGGATTGAATGATGACATCGTGTCCTAACAGAATTCATTTGGAGGTAAATAATAGTCCTGACAATACATAACTGCAGGTTTATATTGTTAGAGCATTTGAAAATATAGATGAAGAGGAAGAAAAAGAAGAAAGCGATGCTTTGGTGGAAGATGGAAATATGCACACATCTAAAGCAGTCAAAAAATCTGAAACTGTGAAACCAAAGGAAGCTACAAAGAAAACTAGAATGCAAAAGGTATCTAAAGTACCTACACCTGAGCCAAAGTCTGAAACTGTTAAATCAAAGGAAACTTCTAGGAAAACAAGATCTTCTCAGAACAAAAAGCAAAAGATATCGGATGTATCTACTGCAATTGAGCCAAAAGAGGATGCACACCTCGAAATAGTGAAACCAGAGGCAGCTACAAAGTTGCCAAACAAGAAAAGGAAGGCAAAAGAAGGTGATGTATCTGAGAAGATTATTTTGGAAGATAATGCTAAAGCAATGAAGACTGACTCAGAGAAGAAGGAAGAACTTGTTGAGGATGTTGATGTTGAGCTAAAGAAAGTTAAGCTAGATGATAAAGCAAGCAAACCTGCTGCAGAAAAACCTCGGAAAATTCGAGCTCCAAAGTTTTTCAGAAAGAGAGGTTAGTCTTAGAGACCGGTTAAAAGGTTATGAAATACTGAAGTGAGCATCTCTTGTTCTCTTGCTATGGGTTCCCTTGCTATGGGTGATATTGCTTTTTTATATTGCATTTTAGGAACATGAAACTTTTATGTAGTGGAGCTTCTGTTTTGGTATATGTAGCAGAATGTATTTTCAAAGTTAGTATAATTAGTATTTTCTTATTTCTTATCACTAAATTCTTAACTACGACACCACCTAGTCAATCTTGGAGGTACTTCTTATCACTAAACTCTTATATCTATATAACATACTTTTAAAAATGAATAAGGCACATTCAAATCTGGGTGCATTTAGAATGGGAAAGTTAAAGCAACAAATGAATATAATTGATTAGCTTTTTATATTCACCTATTTTGGCTGTGCAAGATTTATTTTAGAAGAAAAGGCAAATTATGCAACAATCCTTTAAGTTTGACCACCATTTTGGATTGGTCGTGCAATTTATTTTATTTTATAAATTGGACTTTTATGTTACATTATTTTTTGCATCGTTAGACCATAAACTTTGCTCCTCTTACACTTTTGTCATTTATGTTATATTTTGTGATTGTGCGAACAACTTTCATTCTAAAATAAGAGATGAACGACATTCAAATGTTAATTCGTCCTACCCATAATAGAGATAAATTATTGTTTTAGGTTTGTGAATGCTTCATAAATGAAGACACTGTTGTATAAAATTAGATACTCTGGTTCTAAGGATTTTGGATTTAGTAATTTATATTTAAAGAATAAGTGAGAGGAGAAAGGAAATGAAAGAATCTTACATGTCTACGTGAGTTATCTCAATATTAAAATGTTATTCGTTCTATTTTTTAACCTAACTTATTAAAAAGATCAACAATGCAAACAAAATGTAACATAAATGGGCAATTCAGAAAAGAAAAAAAAAGTAACTTAAAAGACCAATAAAAAAATTGTAAAAGATAAATGTGTCATGTCCTCTTTGTAAAAGTGAAGCATGTGCCCGTAATTAAGGTTTACCAAAGTTTATCTATACAAGTTTAAATAAGTTTGGATTATGCTTTTGAAGGTTAGATCAGAAGATGGATGCAAAGTCACTTGTACCCTTAAAGCATATATAATGGCGTGGAACATATGTTGTATAAAATGTTTTTGTTTATCAACTTTCCTTGTGTATATATAACCAAATTTAATGAAAACGGTGACATTTTCCGAAATTGAAGGACAAGAGAAAGACACAATTATGTAAAGACTTTAATTGAATTAAAACTATTTTATCTTCTTGTGCCATTTTTAAAATTTATACAGGTTTAATTCTATTTTTGGTCCCTCAAGTGTCATGATTTTGTGATTTTAGTGTCTTACTATTTTTGGAGCAATTTTACCCTTAATTTTTCCTCTTTGCAGTTTCGCAGTCTTCCACCTCATTTACATGGCAGCCAACTCGTATTTACATGTTGAGTTTTGTTTGAATAAAACATAAACAAAGATTATATAAATAACTCTTAGGTTTCAAATTTGGGAACTTAGGGGAACCATCATGAAAATATACAAAGGAGAGTGCATAAGATTTTCATCTTTCCTGAATTTCCACATGCCTAACCAGAGATCAAGGAGAACATCACACGAACACTTATATTGTACATATGAAGAACTTGAATATTGACTGGCACATCCCATGATTCATAATCGTTAGGTGAAGAATTCATGAAGAAAAATAATTGATGAATATGAGAAGATATAGTAAAGAATATATGAATTTGATTTAGGATTTCAATTCTATGCCCTCATATTTTGATTTTTTTTTTTCCGTGTAATTTTTGAAAATAACATTTGGATGTCCTAGTATTTATTTATTTATTTTGGAACATCTTGCACAAGATTGAGGGAAATTAGGCCGAGGGACCACTAAAATGCAAATGGGTGCTAAAAAATAACTAAAATCACACAATAGTAATACTTGGGTGCCAAAAATGGAAATAAGTCTTTATTTTATCATAACTCATTACAAATCTCTCGACCATGCCAGAACTCAACCAACGGTTTTCACATAAATTAATGTATGATTTCTAAGCCAAAATTTTCACATAATTAAATATTTATACACGATAAAGAAGCTAACAAATGGAAAAGTACAACATGCTCTCATGTATACTGGCCGCCGTATACAGGACCAGAAATTTAAAATTTCAGTAGCTCTCCCTGCTACCTAGGACGATGATGCAAATCCATTGACCCTGCTCTTCCATATCCCTCGAGAAAAGAGCCGATCAAATAAAAAAATTCAACCCTAAGATAAAATTATACACATTTGCAAATGGAATACAAATCAGTTTAGAGGGAGAACTTGTGCAAAGAAAATATATATCGCGACTTGTTCCCAAAATTTGATATAACCTTGCACCAAAACTCGGTGAACCTTGCTGGGAAGTGGGAACTTCTACTTTGTTAGATAGTGAGATCTTTAAATGATGCTAGTTTGCCGTTTGATGTGACAGATTCCACAACGGTATCACCCGGTGAATGGCTAGAACTACCATTTATGGTGGTCTTGCATATTTGATTGAGAGCAGAGTTGGGTGAGGCAGAGCTTTGACTACCCTCAAAGTATGTGGAGTACGGGAAAAACTCAGCACATCGCACTTTCCATCCTGCAAGCAAATTTCCATGGATGGATTACTATCAGTAACCTTGTGATGCATTACAAGGATAACATACAGGGCAGGTACAAGAGTTTAGAAACAGCTAAAATTTCAGTAAAAAGTAAAATTACACTTAAAATTCTCCTTTGCGGGGATAAAAGCAGTCAAATCTAAAATGTTGTCAAAACACAAACTTTAAAACTGCATAAGGACATCAATCCAATCCATGAATGACAAGATTTAAAAATAATAATATGTTTGTAGCAAACATTTCTTTTCCTTTTTCCTTGTTCTTTTATAAAATAAAATAAAAAAAATCTAGTTCTCCCTACAGCAGTTACTGATTTGTTTTAATCTTGAAAAGTAATGTGGACCCTTAATATCAATGGAACATAAATAAGAACTGATTCAGATGATACTTACTCAATGCAGCATCTTGATCATCAAGGACAGATCCAAGAAGTTTATGAACTGCAATACAGTCTTTAAGTGTCCATTCCCGGATTGGTCCAAGTGCGCCATTGCTTTTAGAATAAAATATTGCATGATTAATATTACCATTAGGCATGTTAGAAAACTAAACACAAAACCAGGTAAAAAAGGAGAGAATTATGGAAAAAGTTTTTTTTTTTTTTTTGCAATTAAAAATTACACACAGCAAAGCCCCAGAGTTATAGAATAATAACACATGTTCAATATGTTTGAATGATTCGTTTTCAATTAATTTAATCATTTTTCAATTTTTTTTACATAGTTATTTCTCACTAGTTTGTGATTTATTTGATCTTGTACTAACTACCCATTTGCCAATGGACACTCTTCCCTGTTTCCTTCCCTCAACCTTTAAGCAGTAGGGAATTTTTCAAATAAAAAAATAGAAACGGGACAGTGGATTGTTGTTTAGCAATGAAGAGTAGAAAACTAACTCTCCACATTTGTCTTCGTCTCCAAGACACCAAATCATCTCATGTACAATCATTTTCTAAAACTAACTCTTCACATTTCACTCATTGTTTGGGGACTTGTGAGATAAGTACAGCTCACAAGAACCACAGATAAGTAAAGAAATGAATTACAAAATATACAGTTTTGCATCACATGCGAATGTCATATGAGTTTGAAGATAGAGACAGATAGAATATATTGAGTAGGTACTTTATAGCATGATGAAGCAAAAGATACTGTAAGAACATTACCTTGACACAGGGTTATTTGTTGAGCCTTCAATCAACTTGACAGCCTCAGCTCTTCTATTGGGATCTAAAATGTACATCATTTCTCCAAAAGCAGCTCTATGCATCAAAGAACCTGCAAACAAAACGAGGAAAAACACAAACTTTCATAATCAGGCTTAAAACATATAACACGGATTCACTGACATGTGTTCATAACATATTGAGTATGACCTTCATGGTTTTCAAGGAAAAGGCTATTTGCCTCAAGAAGAGATTTCCCGTGCAGCTGACTGGTTACAAATGAATAAAAGAGGAAATTAGAATTGTTGAAGTTATGGCATGCATTAAATCATCAATTAATCTAAAAAACTGTAAATATGATTTCCCTTAAAGAGAACACAAGAAAGAAAAAATGTGAACAGTCGCATTATAGAACCTTATAGTTTGACGCTCAGCTTCTAAGACACTCCAAACGAGTTTCTCACTGTCAGTCACGGGAGCATTCATGGATCCTACTTTATGGAAGAATTTAATCTGCAATGCATATACTTAGAAATTAATGACAACAGAAAGATAATCCATTTCCTTGGTGGAGAAAGGAACAAAATCACAATAGAGAGGATCATGAGACAATATATTCTAAAAAAATGGGACAAAAAAGAAGGGGGTGAAGGAAAGGGTGGTTCCAAATTCAATGAATACAGAAGAAAACATACCAAGCAACGATGAGAATCAGGGTGTTCAGCATCCAATCTTAGTAATTGCTTTAAAGCCTACAAATAGAAAGATAAAGAACAACACATGAATGACTGGCTTACATTCAACAAATGGGTAAGTGTAATATAAATTATATACATTAAAGATATACAAAATAAATAAATATTCACTTGATAAGCATAAAATCACAACAAGGAGCCCCTTAAACTCTTTAAATTTCTAGGAAAATGGTCTTATTAAATTACTATAAGTCAGAGATAAGATGCTGGACAAAAAAGCTAGGCACCATGTTTAACAGACTAATACCTGGAAGGCTAGCAAAATCTTCTGTTTTCTCATGTATAATTCAAAGGAGAGCAAGTGTGTCTCCAGTGAATCAGGTGAATTCTTCAGCAGCAACTTCAAGTATTTTGTGGCTTCCAATAATGGACCCTCAACCTATGCAGAGAAAAATTGCACATTAAACAGGATAATATCAGTCCTAAATTATGATAACAAGAAGTGTTTATCAGAAGAAAAAAAATCAAGAAATGTATCACATGATTTTTGTTCACCAAGCATTTCCCTGATAAAGTTGGTATTCGACAAACCAAATTTTTATATCCACTACACTGATGTTAGGTCTTAACAGTTTAGTTATAACATGTTGCACAATGATGATGAAACTGTAAAAGCTGTTAGTCTATTCAACAGGTAGTAGGTTTCCAAAACAACAAAGTACAAACAATTTTTCTCAGAATAGTATCTGAATGTTGTTTGAGAATCCAGCTTTGGAATAAGTGGGATTAGTTACATATATCATTATATTATATAATAATGGATCTTCACCTAACATGATGGGTTTTAGGGAGAGAGCTTAACATGGTATCAGAGATGCCATGACCAAGTCGTAATCATTCTTGTCCCCCATCCTAATTGGAAAGAGGTCAACTTAAGGTAGAGTATGCATGAGCATTGTCTGTAGTATGCACTTAAAATGCCTAAAGAGCTTTTGCATAAGGTGACATGTTAGAGACAATCTAAAGCCTAATTAACTCATCTCAATATTTTGGGAGAATTGGTTGATAGGTGAATTTACAGAGGAAAGTTTGATTTTGTATAATCATGAAATTTAAAACAGGTCTCCATGTCGGAGATGGAATGCAAATATAAGAATGTTAATGGGCAATATATGTACTGAAATTTAACCTGTAACAACTTTTCCCCCCGAGGATCTGGATCAACAGGCTTTGTATGACGTTTCCCAGACTTTGATGTCCCACTAGCACTTGATTCTTCATTTTTCTCTTCTGCCTCCTAAAAAGGAAATAAATCAATACCATGAATACTTTTGCAACAACAAGTTCCATATAAGCTACAGAAATTATTATTACTTTTTTAGCTCTTGCTTCTGCCTTTCTCTGTTTTTGCTTCAATTTCTTTTTCTGAGCAGGAGGCAACTTGGACATTTCATCATCCTCCTCAGCTGTTGACTTTGGGGGAGAATCGTGCAATTTTATATAACACCTGCAGTGGAAAGCGTTATATACATGCGATCAAAGACAAAAGATCAGAAATAAATTCCATTTGTTTATACATACTACAAATTGGACCGTTATGGAAGTCCCAAAAAAGATGTTGCTTTAAGCCACAAAATTATGAGCGCATACCAAATGTTATGCAAATTGCAAAAATAACAAAACTCTTAACTTTATGAGAGCCAAGGCAGAGAAACTGTTTGAAATATAATATTGAAATAATATTAATATATTCATGTGTATTCACTTAATAAACTTCAACTTTTAAATAATTTTATCAAGTGATATCTAAGCCTCTATGACAAAGTGATCTAGAGTTGTATCCCTGTAATCTACACCTTTCTAGTAAGAAGTCGAATTTCTACACATGGTAAGTAGACCAAAGCATTGTCCATAACTCAAATTCAAAGGCCTTTAGTGTGAAAAGGCATGTTAGAAATATAAGATAAAGCCATTTGTGTCTTCACTTACTAGCTTAAGCTTTTGAGACAATTGGTTCATGACCGAAACAATTGGGGGAGAATTTGCTATTCAGTTCTAGATACAATTCGCAACTCAAGTGTAGGAATAAAGATTGATGCATGCAACCCACAAAGCACAGCATAACTTTAATTAGCATATAAAACAACTCATACAGTAAACCAATTATATAAAAGATAACAAACATTCACCTGATGGCTCCAGCAGCTGCTTTACGAAAATATGCATGTGAATGCAATCTGTCTTGAAATTGAAGCATTTCCACATATGTACGCAATGTCATTTTCCTTAAGCAGTATGAATGAAAATCAAATTGGTCTTCAGTAATATCTGCATAATGCTTCTCCACTGCCAAGAATTTTTTGAGAGACAGCCCAAGATCCCCTTGGCGGAAGTAGCTTTCAGCAGAGGCAAGCTCATACCTTCGTAAGATAGATGATACAATCAGTGTTACACATAATGAAACCTCAACATTGCAAAGACAGAACAGAATGCTATGCATCATTAAATACAGACCACATGCACTGCATGTCATGGAGGTTGTTGTGTTGATCCCCATCTTTTGTGAATAGCACGGCAGTTTTTTCTGCCAAAACCACCTGGACAATAAGGGATTTTTACACAGAAAAACAAAGTCAGAAAAAAGCAACAGAGAAAGCTACCAAAATTACAAAGATCAAGTTCAAATGAAAATCAAAGAAATAGACAGAAAAACCTGATCAGCCTGCAGCATGCGTTTCACACAGTCACTATTAACATAACGATCACCGAGATCCATACACCTAGCTTCATCTGCAAATGCAGCAGCAGCAGCCAAATCACCAGCATGCTTCAGTATCCGACTCTGTATTCAAAGACATGCAATGATTATTCAACAGTTTTCTAGTATGCTATACTGTCAGGGTAAATCACTGATCACCACTAAACCCAACCAAATCAACTCATTTTCACTCTTTATATGAAACACAACTCTTATTTAATCATCCAACCTGCTTCCTTTTTCTTGGTAATAAAAATACAACAAAGTAGTCTTCAATAAACATTTTCAACTTTTAGAACCCATTTATTAGCCATGAAACTATATGTAACCTTTCAAATGACTAGAGCAGTATATAGAATGTGTTAGTCTAAGCTTTTGGAAAAACAAGAATTAAAAATATATATATATTTTTCGTAAACTAAAGCCATAATTAAGTAGTTGATTGAGTAGTTTCTAAAACTAAAGCGATAATTACAACTATCTATTAAAGTTAAAAGTGACTTTTGTAATTCTGACCAAACAATCAATAGTTTCTAAATCTCTAAAACATAAATTGTGTTTTTATACAACCTTAAAACCACTGTTTAAGCTTAAAAAAACTCATACTCTTGGCACCTTCATTGCATGGCATTACAGTAGTTTCTATGATATGTTATGTCATACATACTTACCAGAAAATAAAATAGTATTCTAATGTCAAGTTCATTTTCAATAACTTACAAGAGAAAGATAATAGAAACAGTTTAGCCCAAAGGTTTTGAAAAGATAATATTTCATAGTAACTGGTGATTTAGACTTCTTAGTGTAGTGAGCCTCTGTAAATTATTTATGCTACTTACACTTGCTAAAGATGATTAGGAAAACCATAGTTAACAGTGTTCTTTAATTAAAATATTTTCTTGACTAGAATATAAAGATATACACATACATATACACACAGACAAATATAGCAGGAGCATATTTAGGAATGAAATATTCCTGAAACAATCCGAAAGCTAATTATAAATAAACCTTGGCAGAGTATAGATCAATGACAGTAGGTGTGTGTTCTATAGCCTCATTGATTTTAGAAAGTGCGATTTCATATTGGCCGCGCCTGTCATAATGCTGCACCAATAAAATTTCACTGAGTAAGAAAAACAGAAAATGGAAGAACACAAACAAAATGTATCTTATGAAGTCCCCAAAAATAGTCACAAACCTGAGCCAACAAGAACAAAGTCCACAAAAAAGTTGAAGGGGGCTCTTTTTCCACCCTGTATACCAAGATAGTTAATGGTTAGTGATCCAGCACAAAATACAAGTTCAAAAGCAACAAAATTTCCGTGTCAACTATAAGGTCTTTGCTATAGTATTGCAATCGGATAGAATTTTCCTGGGATCTTTCCACCACGTATAACTTTTTGGCCAATTTGGCTTATTCTCCCACTAGATGTGCATTCTTTCTTCTTTCTCTGAAAAGTTCTCTTCTATCATCAAAAACTACAAGGGTCAAAGTTTTGGTTGTTTCAATTTAGGAGAATTTACTGGGAACCACATTACATATGTGACATGTAAAACCATTAGATGGCTGCATCAATTTCTATAATTCATACATAAGTATTACCATCCTGGAGGTGGGTAATAGAAACAGAAATTGGACCTGAACCTAATGGGAACCCATAAACATTATCTAAAATAGATAGGGTTTTACCTATTAAATGGGTCTGAGAGACCTACAGTGAGGAATTACCCGCAAATTTATGGATATTGGTGCAGGTAGTGTGGGTACTATAGAACCAACTCCACCCACATCCGCATAATGTGTGTGATATTTTAAATTACAAAGATTTTCAAATATTCTTTAAATTGAGTAAGATGGTGCACTTAGCAATGTGTTTTTCAGGCTGTTGTTTAATGCCTTAGTAAAATAACATTTTTGTTTTGCAATAATATCATTAATGCAAAACTCGTCTAATCCTTCCGAAGGAAAGAATTATTGATTTTACATAGAAGATTTTGGAATTAAAAATTGTGAGAGAATAAGGAATTCAGAAGAAGTCTCAGATAATATATTAACATAAGCTTCAATTATATGGTATCATGAAAGAAATAAAATTCCAAGCTTTCCCTTGTCCCACATAAACACAGTAATAATAACTCTTGTGCTACACACAGGCGTTGAATGACTGATAGTAATTGTATATCTTACCTCCCAGGGTATTGACCGGTCGTCCTAATAGAATTCTCTAATTCAAGAATAATTTGTTCCAAAATGTCTGCCTGGAAAAAAAAATCAGAACCCGCAAAATAAGAAACGGTATTTTCTACCCACCATAATATACAATATTACAATAATAAGACAAGCCAAAATATTTGAACAGTCAAATTTAAGTAATTAAACTAACCTTCCCAGGGTGATTGTATAAAGAAGAAAGATCTGAGAATAGAGATGGAACTCCCTGGAAAGGAAACAAAATGAAATCACATTTTGATTTTGAAGCTTGTAAAATAGGAAGAACATTATACCAAAGAGGATTTGTACATACCTTAGTTAGGAGAGGCCTAATATAACTATCTGCTGCTTCTCGAAATCTGTCACCTTGAAGAAAATCTAATGGTATTCTCTGATAAAAAATAAAAAATATCTGATTAATTTCATTACAAAAACTTAGGTGAGGCGGCCAAATAGCACTACTAGCATTGACCAGCAAAATTCATAAATGATGTAGCAACAAGGATCAGTGAAAAGAATGCCCCCCCCCTCCAAAAATACACGGGCTATGCTTATCAAGGTATACCATCCCAGTTTACCCACATTTTTGGTATAACAACAAAATCCTTGCTTCCTTTTGGGGGAGGGGTTACATGGATAATATGGAAAAATAATAAAGTGATGATTGTTATGCATGAAGATGAAGGCAGGCTATTAAACTAAAAAATATATAAGAATTCAATACAAGTATTGATTGCGCTACCTTAACAGCAGATGACCGCTTAAATTGCTGCCCAAGTGCTTTGTACAGGGTATCTAATCGATCTATTTCATCAGGAGAAAATTGACCATTTTCTGAATATAATCCAACACATCGTTGAAGGCCTTCATAATATCTGAGCATCAACATGAAGAACAAATGATTAGTCATCTTTTTATGAATAAGTAAGGCAAGACAAAAAACAATACATACTACCTGGAAAGGAATTATTATGCATAATATCATTAAAATGACCTAAACATTCTATAACAAAAAACATTTCAGAGATGTTTAAACTTGTGTCTCTTGCTTCCATAGGTCAGCATTATCGAAGACAAAACCAGATACACAAAAAAAATCAAGTCACAAAAAGGAGCCAAATGAAACAAATGTTAAGCCATCCGAGCTAAAGCTATCCTATATCCTATTATGCTTGTAGCTAATGCAAAAAGGAAACAATAAAAGTAGGAGAACATAAAGAAGAAATACATCTAGACATGCATTGCAAACGAGACATTAGCCAAAAATTTCACCTATAATTGTCTGGATTCATGGAAAGCAATGCCTGGTACAATTTCTCGCCTTCTTCTAAGCGACCAAGCTTGACTATTAGTGAAACCTCTTGTTCTTTATATCCAAGCTTATCGACCTGAAAAGATATAATCCGAAACAAGTAATGAAATCATGTCTTTCAAGCATAACAAGTTCATTATCAAATTATCTCAGTAAATAAAACTCATACAATTTTTGACTCCTTCTTCTGCAACTCCTCAAGAGCACTTTCAAAAGATCCACATTCCTCTAACAAAGAGACCTGAACAGAGATGATTCATGCAGAAAAAATATTAACACCGATATTTGAACAATATGAAAGACATCATATCCCTAAACATGCACAAGTAACAGCAGAATGATAACATTCAAACAAAATATTATTTGACTAGAGTCAGCAGAAAAAGCTTCATTTTATAGTTATCATGATGCATAAGGTTATCATCGACGTTTACTAAAGCTCACAAATGGCAAAAGCCAATTCAAAATCCTATCATCTTATAGCAAAATCTAATCATGCATAAGTTACATCAAACAATAAATAAATGTAAAAAGGACTTATGCAATATGCAATCAACAGGAAACAGCAGTAGAAATTAGCCAAAGGAGATACCTTATATAAAATCATTTCACCATGCTCAATCCGCTCATTTTCTGGAGGATAATCATCTTCTAATGTCCCTTCATATGCTTCCAGAATTTCAATAGCTTTTGATGCACTGGTTTCATATTTGAAGTTCAGAACAACAAACAACCAAAATAAAATTTTAAAAGATTGCCATTTCAATAACAACTACCAATGATACCAAGGCCAAGGTACTGACATGATAGATTGAAAAAAAGGCATCTAAACCTTTCTATGCACCATTTATGCATATAAAATAATGGAAGGGAAAAACCGAAAAGAAAAGAAAAAAAGGCATTAGAGAAAATAGTTTTCCCCACAATTTGACCACTGTAGTTTATAATTGATATCTGAAGATAACTATAAAATCCTTGAAAATTTTAATATAGTTTTCTATCTAACACTCTTCACACAATAGTCAATATCCCTTTGTACTGAAATTTCAAATAACATCTCTCTGTGGACCCCGTTACAATATAAAGGAAGGAGAGGTGACTAAGATGTGTTTGATATTTTGGTGATCCTCTCTACCCCATTATCTTAGGTCCACTGTAGTATTTACCATTAAAAAACATGCAAATAATCACATAATATATTATCGCAAAAGCATCAACAAATTAAACAACAGAAATTTTGGCAACAAACGATGGTCCTTAGCTACTAGTTATTATAAAGGCAGCTCAAGCAATCATCACTAGGAAAAACCATTTACTTTGATGTAAAATAAAATCATACTTAGAGTTCAAATGATGTGAAACAGCAAATCCAATCCAGTTCATGCGATGATTTGACTTGAGAGTCAGAAGTTGTTGCCGCGTCTCAACAAAGCCAGATAAATCTCGCATTTGAGCCTGTCAATGAGGTAAATCAAATCAAATCACACACAAGAAATAAGTACATCATAGAGGAATCCATTAAGTCTGTGGTTGTGCATTATGAAATACGATGGTAAAATTAAAATGCCATTGCAAAACATTTGTTAGCTACAGACAACCCTCCCATGGTCTATGACCCCCTTGCTTATGCATTGGAAGATTACAATGGGAGAAGACTGGGGAAATTTTTTGTCCGCCTTTATTGTTATAATCCAGCATAAGTTCAATTACATATATCATTATGGAAATATTCTACAAGAGATTTATCCTGAACTCAAAATGAATATAAGACAGTAGCATTCTGATTTCTGACTTAAGTACCCACGAACTTCACCAAGAGACATAAACAAATTTAGATAGGAAATTGCAGTGTCATAAAAGGAAGTGTCATTTCTAGCAATCATGTAGAACAGAGTTCTTTAAGAAGTTATTTCAATATCAAACTAACCGACACCAACATGAACAAGCATGTTTATGTTCGGGAAATGTCCAAATATGATGCTTGTGAAAGAAAACTCGCACCCAAGTTAACTCCATTGTAGAGAAAGCAATGACAAAATTTCTAAATGTACGCTGCAAAAGTAAACCAAATAGAAACAAAAGAATTTTATGTGCTACCTGTAAGAGAGATAGATCACGTAAGATTTCAATATTGTCAGGATCTATCCTTAGTGCATTTCGATAGCACTTGATTGCTTCCCTGTATTCTCGGTCGGACCGATAGAGAAGACCATAAACATGCCAGCAAACATGACTCTTAAGGTCATTCTGCAGCAGAGTAAAAAATTAAGCTTAGAGCATCAGATAATAAAAAGTTAAAAGATTGATAAATGGTCTGAAATCGAAGGTAACATACCTTCAATCCTTGGCGAACCAGTTCATATGCTTCAGATTTACGATCCATGCAATTTAATGTCAAACCCTTCATCGATAAAGTTTCTATCAACCAGAAGGGGGAACAGAAACATAAATAAGAAAAACGCCCAATGAAACATGATAATTAAGATATGGAGAGAGGAGAGCTTGTGTAAAACAAGATAAGTGTTTTGTGTTATTTCAACATATAACAAAGAAATAAAATATTCAAGACAGGTGCATGTTTGAATTGGTGGTGAGTTTGGCATAATTATGTCAGACCACCACGATTTTCACCGAAGCTACACTTTGAAACTTCAACAAAATCATGGTGTCATCGTGATTTCATATAACTCCTCGAGACACCAAACATGCACGAAGTAAAAGCATGCAGAAGCAAGTACCAAAAAAGCATACCTCCATGATCTGGAAACTTTTTCAATATGGCATCGGCGGCTTTGAGACCCTTTTTGTATTGTTTGGTTTCATAGGATTTCTGCAGCAACACAAAAAAAGAACTTAGAGCCCCACATAACAATAGCATTTCACTACTCCTAAATTCCCAATAACAATGATTATTAAATTTAATCACAAAATTATAAGCATTCATTTGATTATTTTTTTTCCTATGAGGAAAACCGAGCCCCAACCCAACACATGGCTATTAGAAAACAGGGATAACCCTGGAGTTAAATCATATAACAAAGTAGCTATAAAACTAAACCATATTCTTCAAATGAGACATTGGACCTGTTTGAATTGGCTTATTTGAGCTTATCTACTGACATAAGTTTTGTGAGACTGTTTGAGAGAATTTACAAACACAGCTTATGACATTGTTCATAAATTGTTTTGAGCTTATTTTCATACGTTCTCCAAAATAGATTACGAAAACAGCTTATAACTACTGGAAAAAAAATTAACTTTATGTTGGCTTTTGCTATAAAAATAACATATACATAACATATATGTTTGTGTTATAAGCTGCAAATAAAATGCTTATCCAAACAGAACCGTAGAAACAGGAACAAAAAGAAAAAATGACCAATTAAATTCAAAGCCAAGTATCATCTTATTTTCGTTCTATTCCCTTCCAATTTCAATAAAAAAAAAAAAACATAATTTTTTCATATATTTCATAGCATAGGCACACAATTAATTCATGTAATCTACAAACACATTGATAAAGTGATAAATATTATTAATTTAAATAAAACTATGGAATTCATAATCCCAGAGATAGCAGTTGAAATTGAATTAATACTGAATATCACCAATTCGATTAATTTAGTGGATTACTCAGAAGTAAAAAATAAGCATAAAAAAAATCTAGGGTTTATGAAAAAGGGAAGAAAGTAGCAGAAATTGGATCTGGCGAAGAGAAAAGAAGCTTACAACAATGAGTTTGAAGAGATTGGCCTCTTTAGGAGGAAGAGAAGCACCCATTGTCGTCGTCGTATCGAGTGAGTTGGGAGGTGCGAATAGCGAGATAAACAGAGAAAGGGGTTGTGTTGTGACGATGAGATGAGAATAATTATGAAGTGAAGTGAATTGAATTGAATTTGAGAGATTCTGGATTGCGTTTAACTGCACAAAGAGACAGCAGCCAGTGTGCAACCCTACTTAAGTACTCCTCTCGACTCCAACCCAATAGAGAGGAATCTACAAACTAGTAGTAGTCACTTACTTCTTGGGTCATTGATACTTTTTCTATGTCTATTTTTCCTTTTTATTTTTGTTATAAATCTATTCTATACATATTTACATTTTGGTCCCTTAACCTTTTTTTTCTCTTTTTGTATGTAGACAAATTCGCAATCGGCATCTCGAACTCACACGCGCAATTGTGGGATTTCAAATTTGAACTCTAGTGGAAGTGTTTGGTATAGCAATTAGGCATTGATTTTTGTTTTTTTAACTCAATATATGGCCAAGGGCCAACTAATTGGAGGGTTCAATCCCATCGTCCATTTATGAGGTCTAGCAAAACTCTATATGGATCAGCCCATCGAAATTAGTATCAGGGGAATTGAACCTACGATTTTGAGATGAGTGCACTCCAAGGTATCGAGTCAACGTCGTTAGACCAACTCAAGTGGGTTGCGATATAGGCATTATTACAGACATTTGTAAGGTCTAGTTTAACTGTTGATGTTGATATTGTTAGAATTAAAGTTTTAACATTGTTTTGAACTAGGGACTCCGGAGTTGTATGTGTTAGTTTAAAGTGATTTGTCACTTGATCTAAAAAAATATTAGGGTCGGCCATTTAACTTTATTAAAATAGGTTATGTTATTATTTTCCATTCAAATGATACATACAACGTCAGTTTTTGTTTATGTCTTAGATGATGAGGAGCATTCGGTTTTCTTCATACTTGAATCGTTTGCCCTCTTTAACTAAGTTAAGATTCGAAAAACTCATATGCTTCCTCATAAATTTATTTGATTTGTATAAGCCTAATCAACAATATTCACCATGTGTGCTTCGTCCTCAAGTAATTGATTATCGTTTCCATCTTTTTCAAGTTTCATGTCAGTTTTGCTTGGAGTTTTGGCTAAGTTGCAATGATGCATATTGAATTGTCTCAATATATCAGAAGAATATTTGCATTGATGCATTACAATTCCATCTTTTGTTCTCTGGAATTCTATTCCTAAAAAGTATGATAGTGTTCCTAAATCAGTCATCATTAACCAATGATGACTTGGAAGTTGCTATATCATTCTCATTGTTTCTAGTATCCAGGAGATCATCTACATATATACAAACCGGTAATGTGCCTCTATATGACACGAAAGACCATATATTTTCTTATTATAGGCTTTTGGTACTTGCTTCAAACCATACAAAGTTTTTCTCAACTTGTATAATTTTATTTCGTGTTTCTTTATTTAAAATCTCGGAGGTTGTTTGACAAACACTTCTTCCTCCAATGGACCATTTTAAAATGTTGACTTAACATTCATTTGATGAACTCTCCAATTCTTCAAACTTGAGATTGCAACCACGGATCTAATTGTTTCCATTCTTGCTACAAGTGTAAAAATATGTCCATAGTCAATTCCAGCTTTTTGCATGAAACCTCTCACTACTAATCTAATTTATACTTTCGTACTTCACCATTTGGACCTTCTTTAACTTTGAAATTCCACTTTACATCTACATCCTTCTTATTATGTGGTAACAACACTAGCTCTTAAGTGTGATTTTCTCAATAATTTGTAATTCTTCCACCGTAGCTTTTATCCAATTTTCATTATTCAATGCTTCATTAAGTGTGACGGGCTCAACTTATTCAAACAGTGCCAAATGAACTAGATCACCTGTCTCATTTATTTGAGAATCAGGTATCAGATCATAGTCATGTAATCTAACTGGTGGAGTTCTTATTCTATTTGATCTCTTGGCTTTTGATTGATTCTCAGTAATTTCATCACTACTGTCTGAATAAAGCTCATCTATTAGTTCATGATTCTTTCGTTACGTATCAGATTCACTGCACTAGTTCTTCAGTTCATCTATTATTACATATCTGCTAATTTTTACTTGTGTTTGCTATAGGATAAAAAAAAGTATAGCCATCAATTGTATGATATCTTACTAATATCTTATGTTTACCTTTATCATATAACTTCCTTCTAAGTTGATCAGGAACATGCTTATAACATACAAAGCCAAGGATTTTAAGATGGCATATTTAGCCCGCTTCATGACCAAGCTTCTTATGTTGTGAACTTGTGATGTCTTTCAATCTCTTTATAGGGTATCTATTCGACAAGTAAACTACAACATATGTTACTTATCCCCATAGGTACTTAGGGAAATTCTTGCATTTCAACTCGTTTCTCGTTGTATGCATGATGCTTCTGCTCCTTCTTTATATCGTATCATAGCTCTGAGGAGTGTACGAAAGTATCACTTCATGTATTATTCATTCTTCTTCACATAGTGACTTGAATTCAGCCAACACATATTCTAACTTTGATGAACTTACCAATTTGCCTAAAACTTGTAGACTTGAATTTTTTGAACACTTCAATCACATCAAATTTTTCTATGATCAAATAAATATATGTCTTTCTAATGTAGTCATCTATGAAAGATACAAAGTATATATTTACACCAATTGATTCACATTGCATTGGACCACATATGTAACATCCTACACAACTTTAAGCATTGCCGACTGACCCTACAAACCAACACAAGTCTTTTTAGCGTGTTTTGTTCTCACTCGCACGTTTATCGGGAACTGCCCGGTAGGTCACCCATCCAAAGACTACTCCAAGTCAAGCACGCTTAACCATGAAGTTCTTATAGAATGGGCTACCCAAAAGAATATGCATCTTGTTGACATAGGTAGTACCAAACAATTCTTGTAAGTCTTTCCTTCAACCATGCAGTCCCATATCTGCACGGCCTCAGGATCCCTCGCATTCCGGTGTGATTCGGTTCGTCTAGAAGCTGTCAGAAGTCGCTCATTGTCGTGCCTTGTGCACCGGCGACCACTCCCCGTCCTCGTTAGCCTTGGGTGTTACAACATACAACTGAATATATATGATCTCTAGCTTGCAACTTGATACGATTTCAACCTTATGCTTGAAAGAGTTTTGTGTTGCTTTGATTTTACACCATCTTCACACATTTATGTAGCCATAGAGATTTGTGGTAAACCTAATACCATTCCTTGTCTCTTTGATTTATATCGGTATCTGGAATTCAAGTTACCAAAACTATAGTGTCATATTCATTCATCTCTGCTAACTGCAGCTGATATACATCTATGTTCCATAACCTGAACTCCAATTTTGAATATTATCTTCTTAGTTAATGAAGCCTTAACTACTATCTTCTGATTGTTATCCATTATATTAAGCATCTTATCCTCAATTATCATTCTATACATTTTTCAAGTAACTGGCCAAAACCAAGCAAGTTACTCTTCATACTTGGTACATACAACACATGTGATGAGAGAATGCTCGCCATCTTTTATCTTGATCATTACCTTTCCAATGCATATATATTGGATATTGTACTCTTTTTCTTCCACTAGAATTTTTTTTTGTTTTAGGGTTTTTTCTTGGTAAGGTTTTAATGAGGAATATTGAAACTTTTGGGAAAGGGCTCTGATTTGCTGAATACTATTTTTCAGGGTCTACCCTCTATTGTACCAAAAAAAAAAGATAATTTTTTATCCCATCATATTTATTTCTCGCGTGCCTTACAATATTTTGGATTATATAAGCCGAAAGGCGTAAAAACACCCTACATTATTTTTCTTTAGATTTCATAATCCGAACCAGGTGTGGAGGGTGGAAAAAAAAAACGAACCAAGTGTGGAGGGTGGAAAAAAAAACTCAAATACTATAAGATCTTTCAAGTTTCAAGTACTTCTGCAAGTGCACAAGTCCGAGAATTCAGGTACTGTACTCTTCCCAAAGT
>Ga0228711_1003576_pt1 | contig 24159 bp, 17 predicted proteins | sample MedpolnodulmetaG_2_FD_177996 | JGI IMG/M metagenome (GOLD analysis project Ga0228711, IMG submission 177996) | Root nodule microbial communities from Medicago polymorpha collected in Santa Monica, California, United States - brown nodules | ecosystem: Host-associated > Plants > Roots > Nodule... | reverse complement strand
TTGTTAATTCATTATAAAAACGGTGAAATAGATTAGAAAGTAGATTTATATAAAATTAGGGTTTATGGCTTGGTTTGATTAGGATTATGTCATTAGACTTATCCAACAATCCCAAGACAAGAAGAGTATACTCACTCATGTTCATCGTAGACATAGAAGAGAAGGAGAAGAACATAAAGTAAATAACAAGAAATTAAAAGAAGAACTTTTATTAAGAAAGACAATTGTCACTATTGAATTCCAAGAACAAAAGATGAATTGTTGTGATAGCTAGCTACTCTATTTATAGTTTACAATGACCTAAGGCCTAAGAAATATAACACTAGAATGTTCCACAAGAAACCACAGGCTTTTAGGTCAGAAGTAAACTAATAGGTACCTTGTCCATGAAGCAGAAGCAGCAAAAGAGAATCCTGAGGGCAGGCACGGTCGTGCTGCTGGTGGCATGGGCCGTGCCAAGTTCCTGACTTAGGGGGTGACATATTTTTGTCCCATATTTCGTATTTTCATCCCGAATCAGCTTCTAATCCTCTTTCTTTTGCTCCAAGACTCAATCTATTAGATATTTATTCCTGAAATATAATAACTTGCAATTGAAATAAAATAGTTCTAAAAAGGAAATAATATTAAATAAAATGAAATTAAATCTAAATAAAACGGACTCAAATAATATATTAAAAACACGAATTTATTGACTCATCAATATTCAAAATGTGTTGATGTTTTCTCTCAACTCTTGCATTTTGTTGAGGTGTTTCAACATAACTAGTTTGATGTAAGATGCCTTTTGATGCATAAAAATGAGGAATGTTAAATTCAGGGCCATTGTCACTTCTGACAGTTTTCACATTGCAGTTAAAGTGATTTTCAACGAGAGTTATGAAATCAATGAGTTTCACTCTTTGTTTTCATTAGAGTTAACCAAGTATATTTGCTATAATCATCAACTGCAGTTAAGAAATAAACATGTTTATGAATAGAAGGAACAGAAATAGGACCCCAAATGTCAAAGTGTATTAGATCAAAAGGTTTTGAAGCATTATTACAATTGTCAAGGAAAGGGAGTTTTCGATGCTTAGCAAAATGGCATACATCACAAGTAGCCTTAGAATCAACATGAACAAAAGGAAAAATAGATTTCAACAAATTCATTCTAGAAAAAGAAAGGTGACCAAGTCTAAAATGCCAAAGAGCACTATCAGGTAAATGAATATTGGAGTGAATGGTCTTGCTTGCAGAACAAGCCAGCTTATTTTCAAGATTCAAGTAGTACATGTCTTCTCTCTTATCATTAGAATCAATCATCCTCATGGTTTTCTTGTCCTGAATCAAACATTGAAAACCATTAAAACTGACAATACTATTCAGTGAACTATTCATTTTTGACACAGAAAGTAAATTGTAACTAAAATCAGGGACATAGAAAACATCATAGAGAATGAGAATTAGAGAAAATTTGACAGTTCCTGAATATATAGCAATGCTAACATGACCTGTAGGTAATTTTATGGACATGGGAGCAATGTCATTGTAAGAATGAAACCACTTTAGATTGCAACAAATATGATGAGAGGCTCTTGAATCTATGATCTAAGAACTTTGAGTAAAATTGTAATTTGTTAAAGAATTAATGAAACTTGTACCTTGCGTATCTGATGGTGAATGACCAACATGCATAGAAGTAACATGATTAGAAGCATGCACAGTTCCTGAGCTTTGATTAAGAGATGAACCCCGAAGAAGAGTCATTAACCTTTCATACTGCTCATGTGTGATATCTGGAGCACTTCCCTTGTTGTCAACAGATGTTGAGGATTCTGCAACATGATTATCTCCTTCTGGTACAACATGATTGGCATATCCAGAGTTATAATTTTTCTGAAGATGTGGTGGAACTCCATGCTTCTTCCAACATGTTTCAACAGTGTGATTGTTGCTTCCACAAAAGGTGCAAACACGTGTATTACCCTTAGAATTTGATCCTTGAAAAGGTGGTTTACCAGAAATTTTTTTACCTTTAAACTTCTTGGAATCAACAGCGTTGATTAAAGCAGAATCATCAATAGTAGGAGAAGTAGTATGTTGTCTTTCATATTGTAAAACCATAGAAAAAATTTTGTTCATGGAGGGAAGAGGATCCATTAACAAAGTTTGTGATTTCACCATGCCAAAACCTTCATTCAAACTAGTAAGAAAACGAATGGCATAAAGCAGAGTATGATTACGTCTTGCCAATTCTTCCCAAAGAATCTTCAATTCAGAGTAAAAAGTTGTAACGGATTTGGAATCTTGTTGTAAAAAGTAAATCTATTACTTCAATTCAGAGATTCTTACCAAATCACCTTGTGCGAATTGTTCCTTTAAATCCACCCAAACATCACATGCATTTCCCATGAAAACTATAGATGGAGCAATTGAAGGAGAAACCGAATTCACAATCCAAGAGTGAACAAGCATGTTACACTGATTCCAAGCACGAAAAAGAGGATCAAATTCATCAACAATCAGAGAAATTGATCCATCAACAAACTCAAATTTCATTTTCCCGCCCAAAGCTCTGCCCATTGAACGAGCCCAAGAATGATAATTGGATCCGTCAAGAACTGGAGAAACAATGACGGAAGAAGGACCATCACTTTGATGAACAAAGTATGGACTGGAATGATCGGTAGGATCATCAAAAGGAGAAGAGGAACCAACGTCTTTGTTGCGTGGCGCCATTGCTGAAGAGTTTGAAAAGCTTGCGGAAGAAACGTGTTCAGATCGTAAGGCTCTGATACCATATTAAGAAGATGAAACTGATGAGAAAGAGAGAAAGAAAAGAGAGCAAAATGTGAAAAGTGAATGATTATTTTCATTAGCTTGTAATGGAAGCTACAACATACTTATATAGAGTTTACAAGTGAAGCTGTAGCAGCTACCATGTGCTAATCTACACTAGATAGTAACTAACTTTATGACAGCACATCAAGTTAGTTATGAGTTCTAACAACTATGTAAACTAGTAACTTGCATTGCAAGTTATTAAAGCTTTGCTTGTTTCTACTTCTTCTTCATTGAGCAAATGTGTTTATATCTCTTTTATATTATCTTTCAACAACTACTCTATTAGCCTCCCCTAATGATCAAGTTGGGTGTATTAGAGAGTAGTTCTATTTGATCAAGTGATGGTATAAGAGATTTAGCAGCAACCTTTTGAAGAAGAAAATGTATATCCAATTCATAGTGCTTTGTTCTTGCATGAAGAATGGGATTACAAGAGAGAGCGCACTAAGGTTGTCACAAAGAAATGGTGCCCTACTGGAATAGAGCTAGGAATTAAACTTTGGAGGACCAAGTTGAATGTATAATTTATTAAAGAAAAAATAATTTTTTTTTTAAGTGCACAACATATACAAGAAATTTAAAAAAATTATAAGATATACATTTAAAGTTAAATATATCCAAAATTATAAGAAATTTTAAGGATATAAAAAATATGAGTATCTTGAGGTTTGCCACTCAATAACTAGAGAAACAATTTTCAAATCACACAAAGAAAATATGAAACAAAGAAAATACAAACGTATGAATTTACAATGAAATTGCAAGTAGTGAAGTGTTGGTAGTGGTTGAGAAAGGGTAAACATAATCACAGACAACGAGTCGAAATGTTAAAGCAAAATTGTAATGAGGGATCTAAAATTGAGATTCTAATTAAATATTTTAGTTCTTTTATAAATGCAAATAAAATCTCATTTCTTTCTCTTTTAAGGATTCGATATAAAGTGCAATTAAACTTATAATTTTAGTTTTTAAGGCTTAATGTATTGAGTCGAATAAAGGCCATTATACACAACCTCATACAAAATTTATAAAAAATATAAAGACAAAAAATATTATACACACTAGTATTAAAATAATTAAAAGAATTTGGAGGACCATGGCCTCTCTTGGTCCCCTTATACCATAGGCGGCGGGCCACCCTTGCTATGGATACTGTGTATAGTTACCATACACATGTGCTTCATTGTTTTCTTTTCGTGTAGTGATATTTGAACAATCATTTTTAACAACTACTATCTTTTTCTCTTTTTCTATTGGTCAAAAACAAGGGAGTGAGAATAAAAACATAATGTAAGTATTAAAGAGAGAGTTGTCAAAAAGTTGTCATGAAATAGTTATACAAATATAATTTCTCTTTCTTTTTTTCCTGCCATCGTACTAACCATCATTTCCTTAAAAAAAATTGGGACATTTCTTTATGTGCTAAACCGACACTTAATATCTTGTACTAAAAAAAATACACTTGTTAGGTAATTTCTCTGCATTTAACTCTTAAAAAAATTGATTTAGCTGAAGAGATCAATCAACAACTTAAGTGTACAACATATTAGGACTCTGCACACGCATTATATTACATATACACAAATTATTACATAACAAGATAAAGTTCAAGTGGGTTATGACTGTGAATCCTTAAACATACTTATGCCATACCAAAGAGAAATTTCAACCAATTTTCTTATTATCATGTGCCAGGAAGTTTATCCTGCAAATTCTGGGTTGCTTCTGAAAGATGATTTAAAAAGCAAAGTGCCCTTATAAATAGCATAATAATGTTTAATTTATTTTAAAATTTAGGGTTATGGGAGATCCATTAATATATGGGCATATTCCGTATATCGTATTATGCCGTGAAAAAAAAATATAGTTATTTCAAAAAATATATATAAACAATCAATACAATGTCAGGTTTACATGGATAATTGACAATAAGCTACATGGTATTAAAAATTCAAAGGTATAGTGATGAGAATGACTTTTTTGGTGAAGTCCTGAGAATGACCAATCATTGAGCATAAATTATATGGTGTGTTGCACATTTGCTCATACGATGTGTCACTATATCTTTACTTATTGTAATTGTGTCCCTGATTAAATTAAAATTAAACATTTTTATTATTATTTTATTTTTAATCGTAGAAATTGGATACGAGACACTTCCATCTTCCCCATTGTCTTCAATTCAGAATTATGCATCAAAATTGGATATGACCACTTCCATCTTCCCCATTGTTGCCCATCACTGCTTGCTTGATTGCATCGGTCAATTATCAAGTAAAATTACAACATGTGAATTGAGAAAATTGCTTTTTAGGGTTGCAGCACAAACTAAATGTGAGATTGATTCCGAATCCCTTAGTAGCCACATCAAAATTCCAGATCAATTTATGCAATCATTGCAAAGCAACCCAGTATCAAAAAATTCAAACTTTAATATCAAAAAAGGATTTTGAACAAAACCCAATATTGAAAGATGGAAAAAAAAGTAAAGAAATGGTACATGATCATATTAATGAAGAGAAAGGAGATTGATGGGGCAAGCTCTACGTTCAGCTTCACGAGCAAGACGTTCAGCAGCATCCAATGCTTTACCGGTTTGAGTTGCGTATAGAATCAGAAGCTTATGATGTCGCTGTTGTTGAATCTCTTTCATTCTTTAAGTTCTAAAAACGATTCAAAAGGGTATTTTCACCTTTTACTCAAATCAGAGGCTTATTGAGGTTTTGAGGCTTACGAATCATTGTTCTCAACGCTTTGCGCGATCTCAGGTGATAGCGACGCCGCAATCCAAGAAGAACAAGAACGAAAAATGTATAATTTAGGTTAGCAAAATCCCCTTCTGCAGATGAAGAAGAAAGAGAGGATGATTAAAAATGATTTAATTTGAGCATAAAATCCCCTTCTACAGATGAAGAAGAAAAGACCAAGATGAAGAACTGAATAATTTGCAGATAAAGAGAACAAATGAAGAACAAAAATAATTTTATTTTTAATAAAATAAGTTAATAAATCAAAAGTAATTAATATTTTGTATGTGGACTGATTTGTAATAAGGTAAAATTTAGTCTTACAGTGGTCCATCAGAAAGACACTAGATCAACAATTATGGTATTGGCTAAATAAAATGACTTTTTCAAAAAAGTCATTTTCTTAACTACACCATAGAAGGACCCTTGCTTTAATTCGTTCGCTTTGTACAACCATGATGCTTTTCATTTTGATACATGGAATTGAAAATAACACATACCTTTGCATTTTGATGGATTATTGTGGGTTTAGTGACACCCATTTTAGAATTTTTGATGAGTGGTATAAATATTTATAAAATATAGATGAGTTGTTTAAACTACTATATTATGTGGCATGTTCATTTGTACATGTGGATGAAGGCATGGTTTAAAAAAGAATTGTTTTTTTTCTTCAAGATAGTAGATAAGTTACTCCCTCTGGTCATTACATAAGAAAAATTTACTTTTTAGAGTGATTGATTAGGTTGGATTGTGATTCAATGTGTTGGTTGTTAATATGGGGTTAAGGGTGGTCGTGTAAGAAGTAGAGGGGGTAAGGTGTATGTTTGGAGGAAGGATTTATGAGGTTGTTAGTGAGGATGTTGACACTGGCGGTGAGAGTTGGTTTTAGGATGGTGTGGGTTGTAGAGTTGGTAATTAATGGTGAAAGTATTTCATTTTGGAATGATCCTTGATTAGAAGAAGAATTTAAAATGAGATGAGATGTCCATTAAAATTCTTCTTATCTCCAGTGAGAGGGTTAAATGGGCATGAGACTTTAAAATGAGAGATGAGAGGGTTAAATGTCAGCCATTAGATTACATATACGGTTCACAACCCACTGAATTTCAATCCATTCATTTCTTATCGCACATGCCTAACTCTCCCTCTTCTTGCCGCCGCTAACACAACCGTTGATATATCAATATTTAGTAGATTTTAAGTTGGGTTTCCTTTGGCAATTCGACAAACTCATAACAAGAATTTGATTAAAGATTACAAAGACAGTAGCAACGACAATTTTAATCATAATTCCAAAAAATTAATTACACACACATTAGGCAGTGGACATGTTTATGGCGGTGAGAAGAGAGGGAGGGGTATAGATTTAAGTGAAACTGATGAGACCACGATTGAAGAGCAGGAAGGAATGGCAAGGCAAGGTCGTCGCGACGGCGAGAAGAGAAGGAGAGGTAGGTCTGTGAGATCAAGAGTTGTTCAAGCTAATACCCGGCTATACGCAAAAAAATCTCATTTTCTTTGTCCCAAAAAGACCAACTTTTATGTTATTATTATGTTTTTTCAAAAAAAATCATTTTTCCAAAATAAAATTAAATGCAAATTGCATTCAATTTGTTCTCCTTTTTATTTTTTCCATAATAATTAACCAATGATAATTATTTTTGCATCTTTCCATGAAACTTATTCTAAGAATAACACAAAAAATTATACCTCAAATTACAATGTTTTATCTTTCTTAATAAATGTGAAATTGTATTTTCTGCTTATAAATTGGGATGGAGGGAGTACATATTTTTTCATTAAAATCAACATTATTAATCATTTCTTTAATATCGTATAAAACTCAAATGAGACACCTATTATGAGACTGATGACATAATATTTATCATATCTTTTAAAAAAAAAATCCTAAAATAATTTGGGATAATAATTGGCTATTCAATGGAGACAAGACTTTGACACAATAATTGAAGAGTTAATGGCTTCATTCATCCTAGGTTTTCTTATTTCATCATGTGTAGTTAGCTTTTCATTTCTGATTAGAGGTGATGAACCTTGTGTAACACAATATAATGTCTAATTCTTAATAGTAGTTGTATTTGTGTTGATTCAACAATTTATATCATGCTTAATCCTTTTTTTTTATCATCTTGATTCTTTCTCAAAATTGGGAAATTGGTTTTGAGTTAGAATATAAAGTTGATTGTCATATAGCCTAGAGATAAGATTTTACGATTGTCATTTCTGTGAGGATAACTCAGTTAATTGAAATAAAATATTCAAGATCGTAGTTCGAACCTCAAACACCTCACTTATTCATTTTAAAACGGTGAATTATAGTAACTATGTTACTTGAAGAAAAAAAGATTGCATGCTTGTCAACCAGTTTTATCTATATTGGTTTTGGCCACCAAGTGTTTGTCAATTTTTTTTATAAGAAAATTCCAAAAATATTGTTAATTTGTTTCAATCAATTCAAAATTCCAAAATATCTTGTTGCCATATCCAAATAGCTATATATCTTTTTTTTGGTCAAAAATTATATTTTTCTAAACGTTGATATTAAACATAATAAAGACGACATTCAACTTATCATTTTATTATTAAGACGATATTCCTAAAGTCTTAAATAGTACTCCTTCCGTTTCACAATACATGTTGTTTTTGGAGAATAATTTTGTTTCACTTTACTTATCACTTTCAAGTTTCAATGCAACATTAATTATTGGTTTGTCAATAATACCCTTACCTATTTATAGTAGACAGAAATAATAGAATGAAATAATAAATTGGTAACAGTATTGTAGAAAAAACACAAATAATTTCATAAAAAATAACAAAATTTATTTGATTTCTTAGTATGTGTAATTTCCTCAAAAGCGACGAGTACAGTGAAACGTAGGGAATAACTTTAAATAAAAACATGTGCATTTGATGCATTGAAAATTGCATTATTTAACTTTTTTTAAAAATAATTTTTTAATTTAAAATGCTTAAAGAGTGTCTTGGACACTCATTAATAAGACTCTTGTACTCGATACAATTGCCAAAATTATTTATCAATAAACTTGAAAAATAATTTTTTAATTTAGAATGCTTAAAGAGTGTCTTGGACACTCATTAATAAGACCTTGTACTCGATACAATTGCCAAAATTATTTATCAATAAACAAATCATAATTTTTATTTTTTCTGTAGTAAGTCTTTTTTTATGAGCTCTGTAGCAAGTCTTATTCCCGAGATTGCCAAATCTATTCCAATGAGAGTGCCAAAACAAATAATTACCTGCTCTAACTCTAATTGTCTCACTCTTTTGCTTGCTGTTATTTTTAAGGTATACTAATTGTGCAAGAAAAACACCCATAGTTTGCTAGAATTTCTGATGTAAGTCCCAAACCACCAAATTTTGTTGGAACAACAACCTTATCTCAAGCTACAAAGTTAATACCTTTCCAAATGAAGTTGTTGGTTGTTCTATAAATTTGTCACATTTGCATGTAATGTGTAGGTACTTGAAAGCAGAGTCGAAAATGCCAAGTTGTGTTTCTGAGGCTAATCCTGAATTAATTGCATCTTATCGACACCAAAATTAAAAACCTTTTTTCTTGGGAGTAAAATTCTAATTGAATATTTCTGCAGATTTATTTCAAAGCCTATTCACAGCAAAGTGTACTATAAATGTATCTCCACTAATTTGATGGCTTCCAAGGTGAAAGAATCATTAAGTCAGTGATTATTGCTCTTCTCCCATTTAAAATTACTCATTCTCTTAATTCAGCTTAAGTTAATTCACGCTAAAAAATGTCAAACGTGAATTAACTCACGTTTAATTAAGAGAATACACAATTTTAAATGGGTGAAGAACAATTTTTTAAGTTGTTCACTAATAGTGGACTATAAAAACATACAATTGGATCTAGTAAAATAATTGAAATTCCTGATCTATTAAAAAATTAGAGTATAACATATGTCTTTCTCCATTCAATCCCTCCTTGTGTTGGTTATATATTTTTTTTTTGATAAAAGCTAATGAAATATAAAAGTCAGGAGAGGCCTGAACCGCATACAAGATTAATTCATAATAGTACGAGAGAAAGGTAAACCTAAGCTATCTCTCAAAAGAAAATCAGAAATAAAAGGGGGAGGGGAGGACCACCATTGGGATGAATACAAAGCAAGACCCTGCCCATTCTTTGCCATAACATCAGCAGTCATGTTACCTTCCCTAAGAATATGAGTGCATCTGCAATTAATCTTCATACAAAGCTGCCTGCAATTAAGCCATCTGCTAAGCATCTGCCAAGGGACACCTGAGACTTTATCAAAAGCATTAACCACAACCACATAATCATTTTCCATCCAAATATTAGTCAAATTCATATCTTGGCTTTTACAATAGCCCTCATAAACGCACTGAGCTCGATTTCAATGGGAGATGCATGACCAATGTTACTAGACATTGCGCTCAGGAAGTTAGAAGAGGAATCCCTAAGCACAAAACCAATAGAACCACAAGGGTGTGTTCTGATGGAAGATCCATCACAACTGATCTTAATAACCCCACCAGGAGGTGGTTTCCAAGATACATTATGAAAGATATTAACCTTTTTTATCTGAAGGGGAATATTAAAAAGCTTGGCCACTTTGTAGTCCAACATAGCAGAGGACCCCTTAACAATAGCAAGATTAAAACTAATCTTGACATCCGCCAAAATGACATTGAACAAAGATGCCATAGATTTGTGCACCCCATTGAAATACCTTTGATTTCTTTCAATCCAAATGCTCCAAATAGTGTGAAGCACCACTGAATTCAGGACCTGCTGCACCATTTTACTACCCACACCAACTCTGCTTAGAAGCAACGTGAGGCAGCTAGAATAGTCAAGGTTCATACCAGTGCCCTTCATGATCCAATCCCAAAGCTGGAAGGTAACCTAACAACTTAAAAAAATATGATTAGATGATTCAGCACGCTGTTTGCAGAAACAACACAAAGATGCCACAAAGCAGCCCCTTTTGCGAAGATTATCATCGATGGGAAGCTTGTCATGAATCCATCTCCAAGTAATGAAAGATCTGGTGGGGGGAGTATAAACATTCCACACCAGCTTATGCCAAGGGATTTTATTTCCAGTACCAGCCAGAAAGGTGTAGGCAAGCTTGCTGGTCATCACCCCATCAATAGCATGATGCCAGTTAAGTCTATCGAGAACATCCTCAACAGGGAGAGTAATTTTAATAATGCTATTAGCTAAATCCGGGTCCCTAGTCACCAGAAAATCAGGAAGACACCACGACCCTTCCATAATGCATTCAGAAACTTTCATATCAAGAGAGTCATGCAGAGATGGAGGTATATTCCAATGCTCAAAAATGGCCCTATCTAACCATTTATCAATCCAGAAGAAAATATTTTTACCATTACCAACCGACCAAGTGGAGTGATCATAAATTTTCTGAATATAGCGCTTCAAACCGTACCAAACTGATGAAGTGAAGTAATTAGCTTTGGGCTTGCCATGATGCAAAAATCTGGCTCTACACAGAATGGCCCAATGGTCATTGGAAGTTAACAACTTCCAAGAAAGATGAAGCAAAGAGGCCCTATTAACAAGAGAAGGATCCTTCACACCTAGGCCTCCTTCATCTCTGGGCTTACAGACAACCTTCCAAGCAACCGTACATATCTTCCTTTGGGTTGTATCCCCACTCCAAATAAAGTTCCTCATACACTTAGCCAGATCAGAGAGCAGAACAGAAGGCCATTGATAAACATGAAAGGAGTAGATAAGCATACTACTGATGACCACATTTATCAGTTGTTGATTATATTTAGAAGAAAAAAAAGTAATGATATGTGCATGTTTGGTCCCAATTTTGGACGAGTCAAGGTTTATTAAAAAATTATAAAATCGATTTTGACAAATTTGATTGTTTTTTAGTAGATTTGATTTTGCATATATAATTGATTCTATTTGAAGTTAGAATTGTAGTTTTCGATGCTAATTTATTTTTACACCTGAATTTATTTTTCAACCCACTTTTATATAGATGTATCAAAACAAAAATTATTTTACCTTTAAACCACTTTAAAATATAATTAATTTTACCTAATCAAATATTTTTACTGGGCAGAATCAATTTTGTTGACCTTAAAAATATAAGTAACCTTAGTATACCTTTCATAAAGAATAAACCTTAGTATAATCAATCATATTCGGACGAAGTGGTTAGGGATCTCTAGTGTTCTTTCTCCTGACATTGGTATGCACGCTCTTCAATTTTGTGGTGCTCCTCCTAACATTGGTATGCACGCTCTTCAATTTTGTGGTGCTCATAATTTTAAGAAAGATATTTATTTATGCATTCATATCATTTGGTTGGCTTGTATTTAGATTATTTAGAAAGAACGTAATCTTTGAATTTTTCAAAACAAACATACATCTATTACTCTGGTTGACATGGTAAAACTCTATTCTTGGTGGTGTCTTAAGATGTTTAGAGCCAATGACCTTATCAATTTTCATACTTAGAGGACTAATCCTTTTAGTTGTTTAGGTTACTCCAGCGGTGGTGAGGCTCTGATTTTTTTGTTCCTTTTTGCTTTTTTGATTGTTGTACTCTGAACGATGTTGAGTTCCTAAAGGCACATCTTATGCTTTTCTAGGACTCCTCCATTTTTGTATCTTTTAGTTTTTTATATTTATATTATCTTTTGGCTTCCTAAAAAAAGAAGTGACGTGTGAACACTTTCAGTTGTAGAATATTGATTGATGATTGATGCCAACACACAACACAGCCGAAAAAATTCATGTGAACAACATTATAAATACAACGTATTTGCTTAACAATCTCATCAAGCTATAGATTAGCAAGCAAAACTTTATTTTTCTATATCCTTGCTTAATTTCCAATGGACCTTCCCTTATCATGCATCGAGCGTAGGGTTCAAAAGATAAAGAAAAACATATTCTCATCGAATTTTGATCTTTATACTTTTGTTTGCCCTTCTACTTACGATACTGCATGGTTAGCAATGATACCTCATTCCAAATATCCTTCTCAACCTATGTTCAACAATTATTTAGATTGGTTACTCAACAATCAGAAACCTGAAGGTTTTTGGGGAGAGAGTGACACAATTGAATGCCTTCCAGCAACAATTGTTTCAATGGTTGCCCTAAAAAAGTGGAATACTGGCAAGTCAATGGTAGATAAAGGTGAGGTAAATGTTTTTCTAACACAAATTTTGACCCGTACAAATATATCTTTAATGTTTTTATGAGTTTTATATTATTTTTCTCTTTCATCTTGGGTGTTTGTTTTCTCAACTGGTGCATTGTCCATACCTAATTAGAGATATGCAATGTCTATACACAATGTCGAAAATTGTGTATCCAAAATAACACACCTGTAAAGATGATATATGTCGATTGTTTCAGTATGAAAATACTATCGATTAGTTGACGTGAAAAATAACAAAATTATATAACAACTTTTGGATTAGGTTCTGATTTGTGTAGATAAACACTACCATCAAATTTGTCACGAGTCACCATTAAATTCTTTTATGACTGAGGGAGATAATTTCAAATTTTAGAAGTTTAGTTAATCATTTTGGAGTGTGTACATGTATGGAAGCTACAATATTAGAGGGATGTGTATGGTTGATAGCCAAATTAATTGAGATGTATTATAAAGACTAATAATAAGCTGACAAATCATTGTCATGTGATGTGACATAACAAAGCATATATTTTGGACAATATAATATTTTAGAGTGTTTTCATTTTTAGTTTTATTTGTTTAAATAATACTTTACTGGTATTGGTATAGAAAATATATAATAAGATTTAATCATAAACACTCCTCTTTCTTGAATTTGTAGGACGTTCATTTATTCATGCAAATGCAGATACGTTGCTTGAAGAAGTGAAAGACGATTGCCCTCGTTGGTTAGCTATTGTTCTGCCTGCTATGATTGAACTTGCTGGTGATATAATGGGTTTAGATGTACTCCGAGAGTCATCAAGGGTCACATTATCGTATATTGTCAACCGTCACAAAAGCTTTCTTAACAAGTATACCTTATACTTTATTTTATTTTCGAGGGAAAGTATAATTGTATTTATTTAAGGCTTAATAGCAGTTTTAACCCCCTAACTTTTTCAAAGTTACAATTTTGAGCCCCTAAGAAAAAAATTACAAAACCGCCTCCTAAGTTTTGCATTTGTGGCAGTTTTGGCCCCCAATGCCAATTTTGACTCAGTCTACGCTGACGTGGCACCCTAAGTGAGGTTTCACGTGTTATTTTTTTATTTTTATTTTACAAAAAATTGGCCTTGGGGGGCCAAAACTGCTACTGTTGCAAAACTTAGGAGGCAGTTTTGTAGTTTTTTTTTCTTGAGAGGCCAAAATCGCAACCTCGTGAAAGTTAGGGGTGACATCTGCTATTGAGCCTTTATTTAATATATTACATAAAACAAATGCACTAAAACACTATCATTTCATTGCATGTGTAGGGAGGAAGTTGTGGGGGATTTTTATTGCTACCCTCCATTAATGTCATACCTTGAAGCTTTGCCACCATCATATGTAAATGAAAAAGATATACATAAGAATTTGAGTGCAGATGGTTCATTGTTCCAATCTCCCTCTGCCACTGCAAAAGCATTCATGGCTTATGGAACTCAAGAATGCCTCGGGTATTTACAATCCTTGGCACAAAGATGCCCAAAAGCAGGTTTTCATACATAAGAGCTTTATACAATCATATTAAAGAACTTCAACTCTTAAATAATGATTCTTCAAATTAAATGTTATTTTTATTGATTAATTTTTTTTTTTATTGTATCTTTGTAGTTCCACAGGCATATCCCATGGATGAGGATCTTATAAAGCTCTGCATTGTCAACCAACTACAGAAGTTAGGGTTGGGGGAGTACTTTATGGGAGAGATTGAAGTACTTCTGACGCAAGTTTATAGGTAAAATCCATGTGAGCTTGAGAAAAATATTTAGGACCAAATGCATTTGGATCTTCTATGAAAATTGACTTGGCTGCACAATCGTTAGATCTTCGTGCAAGGTGTAACTACCTTTACTTGCACCCATATCCAACGAATTTGTAGCCAATGTATAGAATTGTAATAAGGAACATAATTGTGATAATTAGGAATATATTATTTGTCTTCACCATGTAAAATAAACTATAAATTATTTAACTAATATTTGATTCATATTTAATTTTAGGAATTATCATAAGGAACAAAATTCACGGGTACAACCATTGAATATGAATGCTTCGCAGCTTCAGAAAGATAGTCTGGCATTTGAGCTCTTGCGGACACATGGATTCGAAGTGTCACCATGTATGATCTTTAACCATTATTATTTTTAAATTTAAAGTTAAATTATGATCTTTAACCATTATTATTTTTAAATTTAAAGTTAAATTATTCCGTAAATCCCTAAACTAGAAAATTTTGGACAAGAAAATGTAACTGTATCACTAATTTTTCTTCTTACATTTTATTTTTATCTTCTTACATTTTATTATTACTAGCTAGGTAAAATAAGTTTATATACCTATTTTTCACCGTTGTCTTTTCACCCACACGTATACAAAACTATGACCATGTAAAATTTATACATGCATGCAGTAGGGTTTTGTTGGTTTCTAAATCATGATGAAATTCGAGCTGAAGTTGAGAAAGATTTTGTACAATTCACAAGTGCAATGCTTCATGTCTTCAGAGCCTCAAACCTAATGTTCAGTGGAGAATATGAACTTGAGGAAGCTAGAACTTTTTCTAGGAAACTACTTGAGAAAATTGTTTCAACAGGCAAAGGATGCTTATTACGACAGGTCAAATAGTCTAAACTTCCATTAAATATGATCTTCAATTTTGTGCATGCGATGCATGTTTATGTCTGAACAAATGATGCCAATTATTTTACTGAGACTTTTAGTTATACAATGAATCTTCTCCCTAAACAGTTCTCCAAGAATATCATTTAAAGTTTTTTTCAACAAATCATTTAATATTTTTAAACTAACAAACAAACACAATATGAACATACACACATAAAGGGAGAGTTTAAGTTCGAATCCAAATAATCCTGGAAAATATTCAACCTAACACAATTCGACAATCACATTTTTTTTATAGCTCGACGGTGTTGATTGAGTTATATCTTATGAGTAAATTATGCACGATATTTACACACATAAGATGAGTTAAATGCAATTAATTTGGTCAAAACCATAAATAAAATAAGGGTATTTTTATAGGACCCTTCATAGGAACTTGTTCCATTGTAAATAAAAAAGTTACCGCAAAATAAAGCTTTAATTTAGAGGTATTTTTAGAGTAAAAGTGGTTAAAAAAACATTAAATCTAATTCACATGCCAATCTATTTAATTTTATTTGGAAAACTAAAATATAGTTTGAGAGAATAGTGTCAAGTTTAAGGTGAGGTACACTTTAAAGTTTAAATAACGTTCATGAAGGATTTAAATTTATATCTCTTTATAGTCACATCGGAATTTGAGCATCAAACCTTTGATCCAATCAAATAAAACCAATTTAAATTTTGAAAAAAACCACTTTCAAATGGTTTTCTTAGACCAATGTTTTTTTTCTTTCTTATTTTGACCAATTTCAGATTGGTTCTCTATCAGTTTGAAGGCTAATTAAATTTTTTTTTGGATTGACTAACGACTTGACCAGTTCACTAGTTTTTTTTATATGCAAGTTCAGAAATACTTTTTTAATCTAGTGTAGTCTTAATTTATTTTTGTTTGATAGAAATGTGTAAACTCTAACTAGACGAAAGAAAAGAAATAGACTAAAACCCCATAAGGTTTGAGTCAATATTTCAACTACTACTACTGATTTTTGAGTCAAATATGATTACTTTTTCGTGAGGCTTACATTACTTTACCTCCTATTGTTTGGGTGAGAGTTTACTCTTGGTCAAGGTTCGATCTCGGACTTGATCGCGTTAAGGTTGTTGCGATTTCGGCTGTTACACATGTTGCATTACAGATTACGGTTGTCGCGGTCTAAATTAATCACAACAATGCATAAATATTATTTAATCGTTTATTCTATCATATAGTGTATAATAACTTAAATTGAACTATTATTTTATATATTATAAGAAGGTTAAAATAAATATAATAACTACAACATTACAACACTATACAACATGAAAATAGGCGATGAAAGGAATATGAGATACTATTAGCTTATCAGAGTCTCTCATTATCTATTTTTCCTTATGAACGGTGTTGTTTTTCCGCTTTCGTAATGGTGTGTCGCATTCGTAACGGGCGTTTCGGTGTGATTTTTCATCACACTCTGAAAACAGGTAAAAACGGTAGCAGTGACCACCTATACCTCTTTGTCGCGGCTGTTTTCGCGGTAACGGACCCATATTTAAAACCTTACCCTTAATTAATAAACTCAGCTTTACAATTTAATATTATTTTTTAGAAAATTAATCATATTTTTACTGTTAGGTTAACCAAGAAAATTTAATAAAATCTATTTGATAAGACAAAATTATCAAAACATCATGAAGCTCACGGTTGTCAACATATAAGGCAAGGGTGCTCTGTTTTGACAAAAAACAAAAGGCAGGGGAGCTCTGTTTTCCTACTTCTGGCTTTCAAAAAAATTCATATTGCAACCACTTTGACTTAATATAGTTATCCTAATTTTTTTACTGAAATTAAGATGAACTATATGTTATAATGGAGATAATGTTTGTGGAAAGTGTTAGATTATGTCTTGACTCCCTAATTCAAATGATTTTTTTTTTCTTTTGCCAATTAAAATATCATTTCATTTATAATATTTTTACTATAATATTTATTCCATCAATGATGTATACAATAATAAAAGTCTATTTCAGATAGAGCATGAGTTGAGTTTTCCATGGTTTTCTCGCATGGATCATTTAGAACACAGAATGTGGATAGAAGAAAGAGAAGTCAATGCTCTATGGAAAGGAAAGATGTCATATAATAGGTATACACATGGTGCATATACAAAATTGAATTGCATGCTACTACAATATTATGTATTCTTGTAGACAACATATCTGTGGTTGTTGGGTTAAGATCGAAAAATACACGATTTTTTTTCTTCTTTTAATCTAAATATTGAGTTCGAATCTAAACTATTCCAATTTTGATTCAACGACTACCGATATATTAGTTTCTTGAATGTATGAGATTTGAACCACATGCAATCCAAATTTGTGCATATACAAGTTCCTTCTAATTATTTATTTCTTATTTTGATATACAAGTAAAAGGCAAATATCTATTTGTAGGGTATCATATCTCTATAACAATGAATTGCTACAACTTGCCACTCTAAACTTTGAGTTTAAACAATTGCTATACAAAAATGAGCTGAAGGAACTGAAGAGGTATAGTAAAATTTCCAATTAATTTTTTTACATGATCGAGAAATTAAATTACTATTTTAAAAACTTGAAAATACTTAATTGACTCTAAGTGGATTACATTTGATTTTTGATATGTAGCTGGGCTGAAAATTGTGAGATTAGTAAGATGGGATTTGGAAGAGAAAAAACAAGTTATTGTTATTTTGCTATTGCTGCTGCCTTAACATCCCTCCCTTATGACTCATACGTAAGAATGCTTCTGGCTAAAAGTGCAATTATAATCACAGTGTCAGATGATTTCTTTGATACCATTGGGTCTCTCAATGAACTACAAATTCTCACAGATGCAGTTCAAAGGTACATAATCAAAATTGTTTTGAAGAGTTTATTTAGAGCTCATTTAGAGTTATGGTCTATGTATTTGTGTTAACATTTGAGAATTTATGAAAAGCTAACTAGAGAATGCATTTAACACCAAAAACAATGTTTTGAAATTTTTCAGAATTTTTAAAAATAATCGATCTATTTTTAGAATGTTTGTTCAATAACTTCTCTAATGCCATCTTTAATGTATAATCTTGTTTTTGTTTTCGTACAATCTTTAATGTTTAATTGGCTTAATGCATGCTTTGGTCCCTTAAGTTATTTTTTGTTTTCATTTTGGTCCCTTAACTATAAAATGTCTCAATTTGGTCCCATAAATCTTCTACCATTACCTCTTTTGTCCTCTCCGTTAGTTTTTAACAATAAATGTATAAAGTGAACCAACTTTATAGGTGGTCCACCATAGATCTCATAAATCTTTCTAAATCTAACTGTTTGATGTTTTTGTCAAAAATGAAACCGTTTGATCTCGAAGGTCTATTGAAATTCATAGTAAATCATCAACACCTAATTTATTTTAGGGTTAAATAAGTTTTTCGTCTCTATAAATATAGTGAATTTTGATTTTAGTCCCTAAAATATTAAACCGAATGTTTTCATCCTCATAAAAAAATTTCTTTTGTTTTTGGTCCTTAATGACCATTTTATGTTCATTTGAATGTCAAAATTATAACTCTTTTATGTTTAAATTGTATCAATTTTATGTTTGTTCATTATGTTCAACCTTTATATATTCATATTATATTTAAAAAATGTCAAAAACATGTCAAAATTATATCCATTAAGAATCAAAAACAAAATAAAAAAATTTGTGAGGATAAAAATATTAATTTTAATTTTTTAGAGACTAAAATCAAAATTCGTAATATTTATAGGGACAAAAAACTTATTTAACCCTTTATTTTATCTTTGTTCATCTTCTTCTCCTTCTCATCTTCATCACCTTCATCATTATCTTCATCAACTCCATAAAAAAACCTAGATTTTTTCCCCACAAAACCATCAAATTCCATAAACCTCAAATCATAAATTTCAGAAACTTCAAATCCAAAAATCATCACCACCTTCTTAAAAAAAATATCACCACTAAAATTTCATAAATCTCAGAAACTTCAAAATCAAAAACCATCCTAGAAGCTTCCACCTACGTCGCAACAATCCTCGCCGAACTCTTCTCATTCTTCCGCCGAAACCAACACATCGATGTTGCTTCAAATCTGGGTTTGCAGTTTCATCATCAACCGAACCAAACCCACCCGTCATCAAAACAAAGACTCACCTGAAAGCTTTCACCTGTAAACAACTTAGTAGTTTTAATTTCCTTAAAGTTTCAACCTTTATCATTTTCTTCACCCAAAGTCACAATTTTTTCATCTGGGTCATAAAGATTTTTTGTTTTTTTAAATTCCTTGAAGGAAAAAATGCCTAATTTGGAACCAATTGTAAAAGAAAAAGTCATACTTGTATTTTTCTTTTGTTGCTGCCATGCTATTACCTACTGGTGCTTGTTTTTCACTACTATTTGGTATTGTGGTGATGGGAGGGAGGAGATGGTAATGATTTGAGGATATACGAGTCTTTGAAAGATGAAGATGAAGATTAAAATTTTAAAAAAATGAATTTGTGTTTATTTATCTTTTATTTTCTAGGTTTTAAGATAGATGAAGGTGTTTGAAGATATGATGAATTTTGTATGAATATGAAAAAGTGGTGGAAGGAAGAAGATTAAGAGAGGGAAAAAATTATGTGGTGTTGGTTCACTATTGTATATAATGGACTTGCAATCAAATGATTGAAATTATTTCAGAGAGATGTTAGACATTGAAAAATTAACGGAGAGGATCAAAAGAGGTAACCGCATAAGATTTATGGGACCAAATTGAAACACTTTATAGTTAAGGGACCAAAATAAAAACAAAAAATAAGTTAAGGGACCAAAGCATGTATTAAGCCATGTTTAATTTATCAGTGGTGAGGCCTAGATTACCTTCTCTTGTTTAGGGAGTATTTACCCCTTCAAGATATCAACCAATCAAAATGTAATTTACAAATGTAACATTAAATGTAAAAATAAACGAGTCAATTTTTTCTATAAAAATAAAATCAATTTTAATCCTAAAGTAACTTTTAATTTTTATTTAATTATATCTAGGTATTCAATCTTAATTATGAACGTATACGATGGGTTGAATTTGATGTTAAATTTTAATTGTTACAAGCCCTATAGTGTAAATTAATTAAGATTGTATACCTAAATATAAATAAATAAAAATTAAAAGTTACCTTGGGATTAAAATTGATTTTTCTTATAGAAAAAGTTGACTCATTTATTTGACATTTAATGTTACATTTGTATATTACATTTTGATTGGTTGATATCTTGAAGGAGTAAATACCCCCTAAACAAGAGAGGGTAATGTAGAAAAAACCTTTATCGGTGGATAAAAGGAAACACTAGAACTAACCGTTTAACTTTAACCATATTTTTTATAGACGGAATGACAATAACCATTTGAAAACTCACACACAAATGAGAGATTACGGTTTTGAACTCATATCACGACGTCCAACGTAACAATTTTTGCATTTACCAGTTGAGTCAAGACTTCTGGACAATCACATTCTCTCTTTCATAATAGAAATAATAAGACTAATTGTACTTTTGACACCCAAACTTTTACAAACTGATGATTTTAGCCCCCTAACTTTCAAAATAGCACATTTAGCCCCCAACTTTAGATCCTTTTTGCAAAAGTGACGCCTTCCATTGATTTTGACAATCTCAAAGCCGTGTTCGGGGCCAAAATCACATGGTTTGTGTAAATTGGAGGGTCAAAATCGTCATTTTTAGTAAGTTGGGGAGAGCAAAAGTGTAACTTAGCCAAATACTAAAATGTGTATGTGATATCCGAGTCATCAAATTAGAGGTCTACATATGCGTTGATCTGGTCAAAATTAAGAGACACGTCACTTTTGCAAAAGAGGCTAAAGTTGTAGGGTCAAAAGTTCAATTTAGCCAAATAATTAACAATTATTCAATGCATAATTAATAAGTTGTTTAGCCAAAGACACTAGTAGTCTAAACATTCAAGATGATTGGTTGTTCAAAATGTTAAAACCTCATTCATGTAAGATCTTTCTTTTTGAAATAATAGATGGGATACAAGAGGCCTAAGCAGCCGCAGCAAAGTTATATTTGATGCACTTGATGATCTTGTGAGTGAAGCTACTACAAAATATCTTCAACAAGAAGGAACATATAATGATATCTCTGGCAGCTTAAAAGATCTAGTATGAATTACCAAATTTATCTATCAATCTCTATCTATATAGTGTTCAAAATATTTTAATCATAAACTTTATAGCAAAGCAATAACATTGTAAAATAATGTGTTTCATTTGTGAAGTGGTATGAAGTTTTCCTTTCATGGCTCGTAGAGGCAAAATGGAGCAGAAATGGACAAAAACCATCCCTTGATTGTTACCTCAAAACAGGCATGACTTCAGCTTGCCCACATGTCTTGGTGCTTCCATCTTCATGTTTTCTGAAACCAAGCTTACCAACTGAGAAACTCAAGCTAACACCATATGAACACATAACAAAACTACTAATGGTCATTTGTCGTTTATTAAATGATGTTGTGAGTTATCAGGTAAATAAATTAAGTTGCCAAGAAAAAAGAACACATATTTCATATTAAGTTTTATTGAGCTTTTGTTTCCCTATTTTCACTTATTTACGGAATTGGTTTAGTCTTTTATCTCTCGTTTAGGCTTTTGACTCAAAAGTGATGATGTAATAAGTTTTTTTATTCACATGGTATTAAATCTTATGCCGCATCATTAAAATACTTGTTAGGTCACCCGTTTTGGACCCAAAAATTGATACTCCTTGCATACTAAAATAAGTGTTACAATTTGACTTTCACCTATGACAATGCTCGCTTTTGGCACTTAAAGGATCAAATGTAACACTTATTTTGAGAAGGAGTGAGTATTTTAAAAAGTGTGAACCATTCCATGAACGACTGAAAATAGGGGTACATCGAAAATGCAATTAAGCCCTTCATATTATTTTAACTTGGTATGTTTTTCATGTTGTTCCACAGAAGGAAAAGGAAGAAGGGAAAATGAATTCTGTTTTGATAAACTTGATGGAGAACCCTGAATTTAATATTGAAGATTCAATTAACTTTGTGAAAGAAATAGTTGAGAAAAAGAAGAAAGAGTTCCTTGAACTTGTTCTAATTGATGGATTATGCTGTTTACCTAAACCTAGCAAACAACTTCATCTCGCATGCTTGAAAGTTTTTGAGATGTTTTACAACTCCAAAAACAGATATGATTCTAATACAGATTTGGTTGAAGATATAAACAAAGCAATATATATTCCTTTGGGTAGAACGACAAAGTGTTTTTCACCTCAAGCATTCCCAAAGAAGAAACATACTATATCAAAAATCCATAGTAACTTTCCTTTCAAACATAATAGTAGGATATGTTTCACAAGAATGAGGTTCATGACACCTAAAGCTGGGCTTGGATTCATTTAAATCAAACAAAAAAGAAGGTGAATATTGTACTATATGTATTCATGTATAGCTACCAATAATTGTTGTATGTTTGTTCACTTTAACTGTTAGGCAACTTGAAGCCCTACTTGAACCAAATCGGAGCTACCATATTTGGAAGGGATTGTTTGAAGCATAAGGATCAGTTTCTTTCTTTTTTTGGAATAAATAAGGAACTGTTTTGGTATTGGTGAAAATGTGTATTGAAATTTGTGCTTGACTGTTATCCAAGTCCAGCCTTTCATCTTCAAATTATTGGAAGATCTACTGTATATTGATATATTCTCATTGTCAACTTTGTATTGATATATTTCAACCATAAGTATCAGTTTTAGTTAATAAATCCTTTAAATTAAGTGAATAGATAACTTTGTCCCTTAATTTGTAATTAAGTCTATGAATATTTTCAAATAGCACAATAGTCTCTAAATTTGTATTACATTAGACATTTCCGTCTCTCCATTAGATTAAGACGTTACGTATCCATGATGACGTACAAAGTTAAACAACAATCTCACACGTGAGTTTAAAATCACTTACATGTATCCAAGGGCTTAAACTGTAATCATAACACAACATACTTATGTATGTCTGATGTCACACAACACATCATCACGAATAACGTTTAATGTTAACACACAAATGAAACTGATCGACACGAAACAAATATACCGACTGTTGTGTTATTTCTAGAAATCCAGGGACTAAGGGCGCTTTTTTTTAAATAAATAATAAATATTTTTTAGTGATTTTCGAAAAAAGCTGAATTTGATTTCTAATTGTTTGCTTTCATAAAACCCCTTTTTTTAAGATCTTATGTTCAAATTTTTTATTCTTAGAAGAAAAAAAATATTTTGGAAAAGCTATCAGGAATAGCTTGTCATTTTATTGTTAAAATATTAAAAAAGTTAACTTTTTTTTTAAATCAAACACTATTAAAATAATAAAAGTGATTTTTTGAATAAACAAATTGTTTCAAAAAAGTGCCAAACAAACGGATCCTAAATTAAGGGTGTGTTTGGTTGGGAAGAGAAGTTGTGAAGAGAGAAATATGTGAGAGAGAGTAAGAAAAGAAAGAAATAAGTGAGAAATAAAGTAGATTTGTTGTATTGTTTGGAATAAGAGAAAGATGAGAGAAATAGGAGAGAGAGAAATACATTTATTTTTGAAATGTCAAAAATACCCTTGAGTTAGAAAATTAA
>Ga0228711_1003574_pt1 | contig 24169 bp, 8 predicted proteins | sample MedpolnodulmetaG_2_FD_177996 | JGI IMG/M metagenome (GOLD analysis project Ga0228711, IMG submission 177996) | Root nodule microbial communities from Medicago polymorpha collected in Santa Monica, California, United States - brown nodules | ecosystem: Host-associated > Plants > Roots > Nodule... | reverse complement strand
TAAAATTAATTATATATATATATATATATATATATATATATATATATATATATATATATATATTTACATTTAGAAAATTTATTGCAATTATTGATATGGAGACTTAGTTGAATTTATTGCATGATAGGTTTTGTTACGAAAACAAATGCATGATAGTATACTTATTTATTTGGTGTACAATATGGTATTTCCATGTATAGCTTACTGTTATTATTTAATTATATATAATTTAAATGCAACTACATCACAAAACTTTCTTTGGCCGAATGGTAGAGTAATTTGTCAAGATGTTGTGAGTCTCTGGATCGAATCCGGTTTTTAAAACACTTAAATCTAATTTAACCCCCCAAACTCACAATCACTAGAAGCCCAATCTGACCTCTCTCTTATCAACAACCTACTCCTCCCTCAATCCAACCCTCTTCTTTAACATGTAGGTGTTGTTTATGGTGGTGTGATGAATGGCACCGCCCCACCTTCTCAGGCTATTAGAAGCTGCTAATTGAAACTATTCTTTGCAAAGAACAAACTTGTGATGATAACAAGGTAAACATTCAGCAATTTTACACTTATTATTTTTTATTCACAATTTTCTTCAAGTTCTCATGATATTCATTACATTTAATCGATGAAATTTTGATGTTATTTTTTTATTATATTTCTTACTATTTATTACTATCTTTCTTTTAAATTGTCTTAATTTATTTTCCATATACCATTAATAAATCACAATTTGATTGTAACAAAAAAAAAAAAATCACAATTTGATAAAATAAATTATACTTTCTCTTTCACGTACAAAATTAAGCGCGCATCTTTCTTCATAAATAATGTTATGCCAACGTGGCAAAGTGACACGTGTGTGTATATGTGTGTGCGCGTGTGTGTATGTGTTGTTGGTGGGTCTTTTTTTTCTTTTCCATTTTCATTTTCTTTCTTTCTTTTTAAACTAGATCCATATTTATCAATCTATGGCGTTTCCTTCGTCAGTCGCCGCCACTTCGGCTTCTCTTTATGTTGGCTACCTCTATGCTGACCTCTCCGACTCTAAACTTCACAATGTCTTCTCCGATTTCAATTATCTTGGTCTCACTGTTGGCTGGGTTGTGCTATCTATAGTGCGCATGAAAATTTAGATCTAGTTTTCGTTCGTCCATGGTGATGGTTGGTGTTTTTTGGAGATAGATCTTATAGAAGGAACAAAGAAGGCACATGTTTTTTGGTTTTTGTATTAAGAGGTTTGTTTGTTATAGGGGAAGAAGATATAAAAGAAGAAGAAGAAGGGTGTGGATGTTCGTGATGACGTTTGTTTGGTTATAAGTTGTTTTTAGTTTGTTTGCCTTTCTATTTTTTTCGTTTTCCTTTCTGTTATTGTTGTTCTTTTATGGGTTTTGCCTCTTGTTGTTTTGATGTTTTTGTGTTTGTGCGTTTTTTCTATATACGACACCTTGTGTCCTGACACCTTTGTCGTGGATGTTGGTGATATTTTGAGTTAGTGGTGATGTGGGTGATTTTTCGTGTTGGTAACTCAAGGTGGTGGTTGATGTGGATGGTTGTTCGTGTTGGTAAAACTAGGTGGTGGTTGTTGGTGTTGAGTTGGGTGTTAGAACATTTAACGGTGTTGTTTTGCGTTCTGGTGATTTTATTGGTTATGGTTATGATGAGGAGGAACCTGTTCCTAATTTTGGGTAGTTTCGCTTGGCCCATGGTTTGATTTTGAGTTGTTTTATTTTATTTTATTTCAAATGGTTTGATTTTGGACTGTTTTTGAGGTGGACCCATTTTCGATATGGTTTTGTTTCCGCTTACTACTCTAGTGATTGCCTTATTGGTTTGTCTTTTAAATTTGGGTTAGACGATCAATTTTGCTTCGTTATTGGGAGTTAGTTTCTAGATTCAAGTTTTTGGGTTGATTATGGTGTCTTCTCTAGTAGACCGGGAGTTGAGGGGTGCCTTACTGATTTGTTTTTATAGTCTAGTGGGTCGATCACTTTTGTTTCGAGATCAGGAGTTAGTTTCTATTACTGAAATTTTTGGGCTTGTTATGATGTCTTCTCCGGCGAATGAGGAATCAATTGGTGGTGGAATTCGAATCGGTGTTGGAATAAGTGTTTTTCATGTGTTTATTCGAGTTTAATTTTGGAAAAGGAAGGCGATGTGCTGTTATAGGGGATTTGGTGTGAGTAGTAGATGATAGGTGTTTGGAAGGTGTTTCTGTAGTCATTCACAATGGAGTTTTTGAGAATTTGGCTCAAGTTTGGTTTCTTCTATGGTGTATGGGTTTGACTTTGATTTTGGTGTTGACTTGATTGTTGTCTTCATTGGTGTTTATGTTGTACGGGATGTTGGGTTTTTCTTTTCAACAGTGTTCCACCTATATACGACTGACTTGGTTATTAATTAAATTTTTCTGTTAAAAAAAACTCTATTCACAATGTCTAGAGAATTTCTTTTTAGGAACCTTTGGTTGCACACAGGCACCTTAAACTTCCTAAAATATTCTTGTCGGGAGCTACACCCTGTCATGATCAAGAGTTCCCTTGACTAATTTTCTTCTTTAGACATTTCCTTGATTCACTAACTTCCCGAGTTCTCTTCTCAATTAAAAAAAAAACTCTCTAGCAATCATTCTTTGTTAGATATATGTTTTTACCCGATTAGTTTGTAAAATCCGATCTTGAACAAAGAGGTCCTAACTCCCAATCACATATGCAAACATAATTAGGATTAGGTGGAAGTATTTTTGGCAATGGAAGGTGCCTAAAGAGCAATTCTCTAATGTCTCTATATCATTTCGGTTTTACATTTTGAGACCTCTTCTAAAGAACATTCAGACTATAATTTACTAAAAGATGGGAAAAATTGCTCTTAGACTCCCACTGTTTACTTTCAGCCACCTTAAACTGACGAAAATACTTTGAATGGTAGTTAATAACTGTTCAAAAGAACCACCATTTTCATTTTGGATTGTTAAGTTGTATGGGAAGCAATAAAAATAAAACGGGCTCATTGGATTCACTCTGTGTTGTTTTGGGACACAAGACAAGAGGTAGAAGCTTAACAAACAAATTAACAACTTTGACTTAAATATACTAAATCTAAGATGAAAAATTTCTCATAATTTTTTTTTTATTTTTTACAATAAAAATATATTTTTTGAATAAAAAATATTAATTTCTTTGTAGAAAATAAAAATCAAAACTTTGTATTTTTTTTCTTCACATGTTCCCCCTATTTAAGATAGTCTTGTTTAAGGCACAACCGACTATTAAACGTGAGTTTCTCTTTTTGGTGAGATTCAATTATTTAAGATAGTCGTGAAAGACCTTTGTATGATAAAGTTAGGTCAAACTCAAACCGTCTTTGAATAACAAGTGAAATCATATTCATTGAGTTGAAAAAAATATTCACAATGGATAGAATAAAAACTCATAATATGAGCACATGTACATACGTATATAATTACCCGTAAATTTGAGGATGTATGAATGTGGGTACATATATGAAACCAACAAGAGATAACGAAGAATTGTGATTTTTAAAGTTTTATTTATATGATAAAATGATAAAACCTACAACATCATTTTAACATAATTCTTTTAAGAGCAAATGAGAATTTTATTAAATATAAATGAGACAACTATTAGTAGTACTCAATTCACAAGTTGAAAGCAAGTACATTGGATACTCGACTCATAAAAATAAAAAAATAAAAAACCTAAGTTACATGTTAAGACATAGGAGATGATTCAAAAATCATTAAAAATACAATTATGACCTTCCTTTTTTTTTTAGCAAGAAACCACCTACACGAGATATATATAAGATAATAATAAAGTAACATTGATCATATTTAATCAACATATATTTCAAATCACCTCACAAATGAATGCAATGATTTCAGAAACTTGTTTGGAAGAAGAATAAGGGTTTGAAGAAAAGTACCCTGGAGTATAAAATTGAAAACCAAGGTTGAAGTATATGTTGGGATCTTATTTAGGTTATGTATATACTTGGTCACTTTAATTTAACATCTCATTTTTTAAGACTATCAACAATTAGATACTTCGTTTTGTTTGCATGTCATGTAACCAAAATTTATTTTCACATCATCATATTCTATAATTGCATTTAAACAATAGTTAAATAACAATCCATTTTTTTTAACATAATTGCAGTTTTGATCCCCTTATTTTCACCATGTTGCAGAATTAACCCCTATTTTAAATATCTAATCATATATGAATTGAGTCATGTCCCTATTCCTTTAATTTTATATATACCTTTCACATCATGGTTGTCAAGGAGTTAGAATAAGTGGTATGCATTGGGATTTACTAGTTGGTTTTGATTGAAGTTTAATACTATTGATACGGATGGGTCTCTAAGAGCTGTGATAGGGCTGAGCATGCTTTCCGCATCCACCCGAGAACCGAATTGTTCGAACAAACCGCGGGTCGTACGGGGCGGGTTAGTACGGGCATCGGGTGAAAAAAGGAGTAAAAATGAGTCCATATGGTTTTGCACGGTCGGGCCCGGTTTTGAGAAAGCCTAAACCGCCTAACCCACAACCGACCGAACCATGTTATAAAATACCAATTTAAGCCCAAATACTGTTAGTATCCGCTCCATCCCAATATTCACATTACAGACACATTCTTTGTCTTGCCTCAAATCTCAAACCCTAGATCTATAATTCCTTTTTCCATCTCTCAGACAAACTAAAAAATGCTAGCTATTCACTCACTCCATCCTTCAATCTTCTCAAAACATGCCTTGCCTCAACTTCTCTCTCAACGTTTTCAAATATTTTCTCTAACAATTCTCAGCCTCATCACTACAAACCCATGTCTCAGCACTCTCTTTTTTTGGGAGAAATCGATCCTCATCACTACAAACATCAGTCTCATCACTCTTTTTTTTGTTGAACAAATCGATTCTAACCCACATCTGAATTTTTGCATTCTTTATTGAGTTTCTGGAACAAGTCTATTGTTCATCATTGTGGAAGAAATTGGTGTAAACCCAAATCCGTTTTTTATTTTGTTTTGTGTTTATGTCATAAACCAATTGTTCATTCTTTTCTTGCTAGTGTCTTTTACAGTTTAGTGGCTCAAAACCGATTGAACCCACCCGCACAAACCGTACATCCTTCTAACCGAGACCCGCCCAAACCGAAAGTGTTTATGGGCGAAAGTAGGCCTTGAAATAAGGGGTTCGGTTTCATCCATTTTGATAGATTCGGCCCCGAACCCGCCCGAACCCGACCGTTGCTCTACCCTAAGCTGTGATATCTGTTATGAAAAAATGTATATTCGTAGGGGTCAATCTATTAAATAGATATAAGCCAACTTGTGAAAAAAATCTTAGTTTTGATAAAAAGAGTTACAAAGTATATTAAAATTAAACTCATAAACATGCACACTTTTAGGTCTTGTCAATGAATAATTCCAACAAGATTTAAAATGTTTAGATTTGTTCCCAATAATTAGTGGAGTTTAATTCATGTAAGTCAAGTATCCTTTCATAAAACATTGTTCACAGGAAAAAGAGAACGCATGTTTTTGACTAGATTGTGTGTGTGGGGCTCAATGCGTCTATCATTGTTTACATGTACTATTACCAATGACACTAGTAGTTCTTTAAGGCCAATATCCAAAAACTCCACAACAAAGACATCAAATTTTTGGTATTTAAATGAGTTTCATGTGTACATCACTAATTCATAATTTTTTAATATTAGTATTCAACAAGCATACTCAATTCATCCAACTCAGTATTTTATACAATTTTTTAGACAGACTCATTAATCATTTATCAATAACTCTAAATCACTACATTTTAAATTTTTAATATTAAATGAACATTAGTTTCATTTTATAGAGGTCTTCGTGTAGACCTTGTGCTCAATCCAATCTTCTTTTAAGAATAATATTCTTTTAGGTAGGATTTTATTTTTAAGGAAAATTGGTTTGTAGGATATATATGAATAATATATATTGTGAAATTTCGAAAATTTGTCTTTTTTCTCTTATACTAGAATTTTCAAATATATCTTAAAGAATATAAAATGCATGTAAATTTTACTCCACGAAACAATTTTCACAACAAAAATGGAACCATTTCAATCTCGTTAAAATTCAGTTAACAACATAAATGGATGGTTGATTAAAACTTTGAAATACATGCGAGGGTCGTTAGGGTTTGAAGGATGTAATGCATTCATCATAGAAATAACTTAGCAAAGTCAGTTCTAAGAGGAACTTCTAGCATCTATTAGCAGTTGGAAGTTTTTTGTACTGACATCTAGCATCTTCAAATGTGTTGTGGCGTTCGATTGCAACGAAAATACGAACGAATTAGATCTCCTCGCTGATTTTTTTGCAATTAGACACATCGCTCCTATGATGGAGTTAACTTATGATTCTGGAATAAATTCTCCTTCCAAAGTGGTTTAGGGAAAGAAAAAAAAAAAAAATCCTTTTGTGAACTTGTGAAATGCAACGGTTACTTTTGTTAACTTGAGTTTTGGACAAGACAGTAAGGGTAACAAAATACAATAGAATCACTACAAAAAAACATCGTTTTTTTTTTGTGGCTAAAATATGTATGTTTCGGTGGTTTTAGCCGTCACTATATGCACCATTCGGTGGTTTTGTGCAAGTTGTTTTCTCTTGACCGTTAATTTCCATTAGAAAAGATTTTGGGAAAAAATAAATAAACAAATCAAGATTGACCCACTAACTTCAAAATATGTCTTTACAGCTGGTGGTGGCCCCGAGCATAGTTGGAAGGGGTAAACGCCTAGGGTCCGATTTTTAAAGGGGCTCCAATTTTTTTAGTAATATATGTATTATGTATCAATTAGGGTATAAAGTCTCGCAAGTCAAACAACAACAAGTAGAGGTCATTAACAATTGCAATAAATTTTCTCTTCTTTTTTATTTTATCAAAGTATATGTTAATAGTTAGAGGAGTATTTAAAGAATAGATGAAGAACTTAAAAAAAATTAAAAAATAGATGAAGACAAATGAGAGATCAAATAAAGAATTATTGTTGTTGATATTTCATGTCTAATTTTAAAGTGGCAATTAGTGTAATTTATTTTTTTTTTTATAAAGTAATAGAACGTTACTATATTTTATGCGGTTATTTTTTTTTTATATAGATAATAGATTCATAATACATAAATCTAATGCAATTAAAGTTTACAATCACTGTGTATATCTTATATATATATATATATATATATATATATATATATAATATTCTTCATGACATGCATGACTCAAATAGTCATGTTCAATTTGTGTAAAATGAGAAAGATGTGTATCATTTGCAAGATATATTATTGTTTATGGAAGTAGGTTGTTGTGTTGTTTGTGATTGAAATAAATGATTTCAAGAGTCATGTTTACTTCATGATAACGAGATATAGTCAATTGTGTGTAGGGATGGGAATAGGTTAGGCCAAACTAGACTTTGCAAAGCCTAAGCATGACCTACAATATTTTTTTAAAGCCTAAGTCTGGCCTGCGGCCTGTCATAGGCCTACTTTTTAGACCTGAACCTGGCTTTCTGAAAGCCTAATACGGTCTGCTAGCCTGTTTAAAAGCCTATATCTTATGAACATCTTTAAATAAGCAATGTGGTCTAAGTTTAAATGGACTAGCGAACTAATAGTTTAATTAGATTAAACTCTCTTTTGATAATCAACACGAGATTTTAGGGAATTCGACTATATATTGTATCATATTTCTATTCTAGTTCATAATAATACATTTATATATGCAAAAAGTTAATGTATACTAATAAAGTTTAAATTATTGAAAAAGTTTACAAATTTATATTTTAATTCAAAGTACAAAATATAATATAATAATAAATAATAATTTTCATATTACTTAAATAGGCCGGCCTAATAGGTTTAAGAGGCTTTTTGAGAGGCTCGTGGGCTGACCTTTTAAGCTAAATATGCTTAAAAAAAAGCCTAGGCCTTCTCTATTTAAGAAAAAAGTCTGGCCTGACCTAGCCTGTTGTAGGCTAGGCCGTAGGCCCTTGTAGGCCGGCTTGACCTATTCCCATCTCTAATTGTGTGTGAGATTAATCTAATATTCAATGATAAATTTTTCATTTAAAATATATGATATATATTACTTGTGCTTTTATTGTTTTTTTAATTAATAAATCATGCATTCAATGAGATCTAACAGGTTGCTAAAATTCTCATCTTTGCTAATTGATTGAAGCAAAATAATTTTTTTTTACAATACTAAATATTGTAATGACAATTTTTTAGAATGATTTAAGTTACTTAATTACTCTTTAGATAATTCAATATCAACAAAAAGTGACTAATTTTATACATGATTTTACATTATCAAAGAAATTTTATTGTTCTTTTCTCTATTATACTTCTTACTATTTATTACTATCTTTCTTTCAAATTCTTTTAATTTCATTTTCACATAGCACTAATAAATCATAATTTGATAAAAATAACTTATAGTTTTTCTTCCTCATATAAAATTAATCATATTTCTTAATGTATAATGGTATGCCAACCCTGAAAGTGACCATTGTATATACACACATATGCGCCGAAACTGAGAGAGATGTATGATCCACATGAAAACTAAAGGAAAAAACTTTACAATTCCTTAGGTGCTTTTCGTATGGTTCTTAACTAAATTCACCATGATTTCCTTAAATCCATAATTCTCTCAAAGTTTATTATCTCCAAAAAAAGTTGTATTTTTAGTTAAGAACCATATGAAAAGAATCTAAAGAATTGTACCTAAGTTTTGTCCAAAACTAAAACCCCTTTATGATAAAACAACGATGGTGAATGAAGTAGAAAGAAGGGGCAATAAAAATTTGTTCCACAAGAAAAAAGATTTATTGAATAATATGCCTTAAATTAATTGAAGGATAATTTAAAAATAATAACAATAAATGCTGTATGAATAGTAAATATCTGATTTATAACTTCGACCAATAAAAATGTCGTTTTTCTTTATGTTTACTTCTTAGTTATAGGTTTCATGGTGATAAAAAGAAGAGCACTGCTAAATGGTACGGACGCTTGCATACATGATTTGATGAATACACATAACTGTAGTGCTTTTTAAATAATAATAAAATTAAAATAAGTTCTACTTTCCATAATACAAGGGTTGGTTAGTTAATAATAATTTTTAGTAAAAAATAATAATATAATACTTGAACTTATTGGAATACAGGAGTTGGTTGCGGTAAAAAAAAGCAATCCGTAAACAAATTCTTCATCGATTTTCGTTTTGTATTTATCCGTACTATAAGCATTACCCTAAAAAAAACATGTTATTATGTTATCTAGCGTGCTTAATTAATAGGCACAGTTTAAAAAGAGACATCAAAATTTAATTTTTGTTTTATGTCTTCAATTTTTAAATATACATCAAACTTTTTCTTTCTATAATCTTGTTATGTCTAGCTTCTGTCATAACTGATATTCGAATATTGCTTCGACATATTGTGAAAGCTTTTTGGGAATGAAGTAACTTCCCATAACTTCCCTTATTCCCATGAATTTATTTCCATTAAAGAAAGTGGGAATGTGTTTTTCCATAATATTTTACATAGATTCTTGGGAATAGTTTATGTTTCACCAAAACAAACGCCCAGAGTCGTTAGAATATCAAATGCTATAAATATTGGAATGATAATTGTAATTATTATCAAGCAAAATGAATAAAGTTAGTTATTTTAGAATCGTCTTAGTATAGCTTTTAGTATAATTTCTCCTTGCATGTAGTTACCATCAAAAGTGGGACATTACAGGGTACATATATGAAATGAAACCAATGAGACATAAAAGAGAAATGTGTTTTTTTTTTTAAGTTTAATTTATATTTAGATATGACAAAATGATAAAAGCTTATTGAATGACTATGTAAAGAGGTTTCAAAATGATAAAACCTTCCTGAATGACTATGTAAAGAGGTTTCACACAAATTCATATCTATTGTGGGCAAAAGGAATATGTACTTATATAGAAGTAAGGGTTAATGGTGCTTTACCCTCCTGTAATATAGGTTATTTTCGGTTTTACACTCAGTAAAATATTTTTTTTGATTTACCCCCTGTAAAATATTTTTGTTTTGATTTACCCTCCTAATAGGTCATTCAAAAACTAGAATTTCTGAAGAAAAAAATAAAAAATTGGTTTTTGAATGACCTATTAGGGGGTAAATCAAAACAAAATATTTTACAGGAAGTAAATCAAAAAAAATATTTTACAGGGTGTAAACCCGGAAATGGCCTATATTACAGGGGTAAAGCATTATTAACCCTGCAAGTAATAAGAGTACAAATATTGTAGTTGCTACACATGAAGGTACGAGTTCACATTGTCTTCCTTATCTACATTAAATTCTAGTATGTATAGGTCAATGGTCACACCATGAAAAACATTACAGCAGTAACCAACAATGTATCAGATCAAATGAAATGGCTTCTCTTATAGTTGGTGGTAGTTCGATTTCCTACAAACTCATCCAGTTAAATGTGTCCAAAACTTCCTCTATCTGCACAATAAAAAAATGAATTTAAGGAAGAAAAACAATTAACATTTAGAAAACACAAATAACTATCAGTTGTTGACAAACTATTTCATTGCCATACAAGAACATTTCTTGAATGTGTCTTCAATCATAAAAATAATAGTTGAACTTATGTCTCGGTGCAAAAACAATTCATCCACAACACAAACATATCCTATGGGGGGGATCACTAGAAAACTGTACGATTGCATTGCATTTACCACTCAAAACCAATAGGAAAGGATAGCATAGTGAAGAGAAACAATAGAAACTTTTTATGTATTATCACCTTGGTACCAGAAGAAGTTGAAGACTCAGTTGTCCCTGTTGATTGCTGATCTAATCCATACTTCAGCTCAGGACTTTTAAAAAAGGTATTAGCAAATGAAATGGGGTTCAATAACTAGTTTAAGAATAAGTTAGCGATTCTTTAATGAAAAAGCAATGGACCATAGATAGCCTCCAAAAAGACCAAACTACAGGAAACTTTAAGTTTTGAACCATAAATTAAGTACCGTCCCAAAGTCACCTAGTTCCTCTAACTTCACAATTGAAAAGCATATGTAATAATCAAACTGAGGTCATTTTTTGAATGTATCTTCGAATATAGCTCATTGCATACATAAAAAGAATATTTGGGATGGTGGTGGTTGAGGATGAAGTACGATTGCATTTACCGCAAAAAGCCAGGAGGAAAGGATAGCAAAGTAAAGAGAAACAACATAGATTTGTATGTCTTATTACCTTGGTACCAGAAGAAGGAGAAAACATAAATGAATGTTTAAAACCAAAAGTCTGAGAATAACCACCAGATTTGGTACAGTTAGTATATCCCTTGACACCTCGCTAAAAAGGTCAATGTGTCCCTCACTGTCATTTTCCTATGTGTAAATTAGTTTGACTTATGTATGTTGATGTTCTCTGTGATACAAATTCTTCCATGCCATGATCACTATACGCAGCTCATCACGAAAACTGCAATTAATCAGCAATAGAAAATTGGAAATTAATGAATTATGATCGTCAACATAACTTTTGAAGCAATAGCTAATAGGAATATCCACCAGTGCCAACAACAATGTAGTCTTTCCATAACTTGGAGGACCTAAGAGCAATGTCATTCTGAAAAAGGCAAAACAAAATGCAATTCTAAAAAATGCAAGGATAGAAGAAATAAAAGAGGCTTACTCCAGAAGCATGCTTATTCATACAATTTTAGTTCACTAACAATGATTCTAATTCTGAAAATAGAAGGATAGAAGAAAAAACATGCTTATTTCTACTGTGATGTCTCACTAAAAACTTCACAATTTTACCATAACATCAAATAGTTTTAACATCAATGTTCCGGAAGAAGTGAGGATATTATAGAAACTCAAACATATGTCTAAACTTTGAATCAAACATGTTAAAGATTGTTTTGAACAAAAAAAATCAATGAACAAAACTAGAAGATTCCGTACAACTATGATATAGATAAGGCAATTGCACATTCTTTAAACTCAGAATGTTGATCCATAGAGACAACATATTAACATTCACAACAAATTCACAAACAAGACAACTATATTCTGACCGACAAGCTTAACTAAAAAAAATAAAATAAGACATAAACCATGATAAATTATTGAATTACATGCAAGGGCTTTGATATATTTCTGACAAATCAAACAAACACACCAATAGAGTGAAAATAAACACAACCAGAGGAATAAATAATATATGATAGTTGTTTTTCTCCTCCATTTCTACCTGCTGCGATTGGATTGGAATTTGATACTAGGGTCTCGATATGCTGAGAAGTGAGAACGAGATGCGCAAGTTACAAGATCCAACGTGCTCTAGGAGAGAAAGTATCTCGCGATGAAAGCAATCACCACACTACAAGAAAATTGACATATTGTGACGGCAAAATTTTGTAAAGTAAATGGTACAAAACCGTTGGTATATCCCGAAAAACCTATTCCAACAGCACTATGTCTATGTCCTTTTTAATTTCCTATACCAACATAAAATTACCGTCACAATCGCCTGTTGGACAAAACACTGGTGCTATAACAATGGTTTTTCTCCTTTGGAATAGGATTAATTGGCAGGACTTAATTTTCTATGCCCATGACCAAGTCTTTGTTTCTATAGGTTTTAGTGACACAGTTTTTACCACCAACTTTGTTGTTGGTATAATTCTTATCAATAATTTTTTTTGAGGAATTTTTATGTTAATGTTAATACTTATGATTAAATAAATATATTTATGAAACAAAATCAAATGAATCTTCAACTATATTTAAAAATTATCCCCAAGTCTAAAAAGCATATCAAACTACAAAGTAGTTGATAATGTTAAACTAAAATAACATAAGAATCATGCAAAGTCACCACAATCTCAAATTACAAAAAAAATTGAATCTTATCCACTTGATTTTCAATTTTATCTAGAGAAAATTAGCTTCTAATCTTCGTTTTGTCCATGCTCATTAGTGCTGCCATCTTCATTAGCGTTTGGACTACGAGAATTTGTTTAGTTAGGAGCACTGGAAGCGTCTGGAACCTATTGAAAACAAAATAACAACACCTTTCAGCCGAAGCACAAAACAACGTTGCATGAACAAAAATGATAAAAAGGGTAACAAAATAGAAAAATATAATATACCTGTCTTGCAGCTTGTATATTGGGATACACATCTTCACCAGGAAAACGACTTTGAATAAAAGATATCATATTTGCCATAATCAAATTTGTCCTCTGTTGATTTTTACGCATTTGCTTAAGTTTACCGCGCAATTCTTCAGTTAGCGTAGCTAGTTCATCTGCTAGTTCAAATAACTTCACAACAAAAAACATACGAAATAATCAAACTGAGTCGTTTTTTTTTTTAATGTGTTTGCAATGAGAGATCATTGCATGCATAAAAAGAATATTAAGGGGTGTTGAGAGAAGAAAACTTTACGAATTCATCGGAAAAAAAAAAAGAACTAGAAAAGGATAGCAAAGTAAAAGGAAACAAAATAAACTTTTATGTCTGATTACCTTGGTACCAAAAGATGGATAAAACTCGGATACTGATATCCTTAATTCTTCATCTGATGCCAAATCTTTCTTGATATCCTTGAAAATGGTATTAGTAAATGAAATGGTTAAGCAATTAGTTTAAGAATAAATTAGCATGTCATCTTAAGGGAACGCCGTTTAACTCAACCCATAAACATCTTAGTTTTCTTAACCGTGACGTGACAAAAAAACCAAATAAATTAGAGAAGCCATTTCTATATTGCACTAACGTATTACAACATGTTACAAAGTTATTATACATCAAAAACATACCTGAACATAAGTTTCCATTACTATGCGGTACATTTCATTTGAAGGATCCTATATAAAACAGGAAACACTTTGTTAAGCATAATTTTTACAAGTCAACAAGTAAAACACTTTCCACACTTCAATGATGCATTCATTGGTATTGAACAAAAATTGTACCAAATCAAAAGCTAGTTGATAGCACGCAATTGCCTTCTTAGAATAATAATCTATACTAGTCTTGTCGTTGAATTCAGGTGCCCTAGAAGAGAAAGCTTCTCCCAGACAATAAAGAGCCTCATGATGGTTGGGATCCAGAAAAACAGCCTCCTCCAGCTTTAAAATAACATCTAAAAATAAATGTTCAAGTGAGAAACTTGTTAAATTACCTATAAGTATTTAATCTCTAATATTTATTAATATATCTATAATAATTTCAGATTAAAGATTAAATTGTTAAACTAAATATTTAAGTTATTAAGTTAATGATATTTCAAGGGTTTCACAATTATAATTTATATGTCATCAAACAAATTTACTTGGAACATAAGACGGGAACTTTATAAAAAAAGTAGCAACTAAAATTGAAAACTGAAATTTTACAGGGGTCAAAGTTGAAAGAATTTTTTTAGTAGAACTAAAAATAAAGTTGATATAATTAGAGAGACTAAATTAGGTTTTTCTGGGGTTTGGACTGTTGCTTTTTAGTATCTAGGGTTTTTGTGTGTTGTATGAGAGTGATAACTTATAATTAAGGAAATTTTACCTTCTAGCCCTATGCTTATATCTTCACCTTTACGAAGCATAAATACTAATTTTACCCATTTTATCATTTGGGTTGGATCTAATGCAACTTTACTTTAGTGGCCCGATGACGAATATTTAACCTTGAATAAATATTTAATAATATTTTGTAAAAGATAGAATTGTATATTTTTTTTGAGAGAAGATAAAATTGTATATTGAATAGTTTAAATGAAGGTATAATTGAAAAATAAAAAACTAACTCAAAAATCTTGTATTCTATTTATATATTTACTAGTGTTCCATGCCCGCTCTTTTTATGATTGTGCTAACGTGCGTAGATGTTTGTAACGTTTAAACTCTTACCCCTTTTCAATGACATCAATAATACATCATTGTTATAGAAAAATTTGTTTAATGGTGTAATTGAAATAATGAAAAATCTAGACCGAAACCTCTCATTCCCCTTATATATTGATTGTTATAGATAATATTGTTCCTATTATAGTGACCTACTTTATATTTTAATGGTTTTGAATGCTAGCAACACACCTTCTAACACACACTTTTCAACACACTTCCTTTGATTGGTTAAAATTCACATGGGTCCCACCAAATCATGTGGGTCCTATATACTTTTTGTGGGTCTCATGTGAATTTTAACCGATCAAAGAGAGTGTGTTGAAAAGTGTGTGTTACACTACTAGAAAAAGCAAAATTAGCGAGGGAAATTTGTGACGGAAAAAATAAAATTCCTCACAAATTCATTGGTCGCAAAATTTAGTGACGGAATTAGAGAGGGATTTCACGTTTTCCCTCACTAAATATCCCTCACTAATTTTGTTTTTTTAGTAGTGTTAGAAGGTCTGTTGCTAGCATTTCTCTTTTTTTAATTAATAATTTCAGTAATATTATAAAAAGAATAAAATAATAAATAAAATACTTTAAATGAATTGTAAGATTGGAAAGAAAAAAGCCAACCTAAATTTATATATAGCATAGATATATGGATATAAATATCTTCAAGCTCTTCGTTCTATAATAAAAATTATAACTATAACTATATTCTTACTTGTATTAAAGACATTTTATTATGTTCAAGCTCTTCGTTCTATAATCAAAATTATAACTATAACTATATTCTTACTTGTATTAAAGACATTTTATTATGGGTTAAATAATGTTTTGCCTCTTGCCATTTAAGAAAAATTTGGTATACCACTTAAAAAAATAGATTTCAACCTTGCCATTTGAAGATTCTTTGGATTTCAATTCTAATGTTATTTGACTGTGTAACTAAGCTTATGTGATGCGCCGAGTGAAATGAAGTAAGTTTCTTCAAAGCATTGATCTATAGTGAAAATAAAGATATAGAAGATAATAAGTTAATAAAGAAAAAGATAATAACCAAGTGATTGGGCTCTAATGGTTAATGAACTACGAATCATTTGAGTTCTTCTAAGTTTGATTGCTAGATGGAACAATTCTTAGCTAGCCTTACATACCTTTCGGCGAACTTCGGATTACTAAGAGAGAATAAGCTCCATCGATGGTTGGATCATGATCATCATGTGAATACGAAGTTGACTTTGTTCTTTTAATTATATTTATTAGTTTGTTCATAGAAATAACGACATAAAATAAAAAATTGATTTGTTCTCATTAATTCTAATTATTTCCTGTAATTACGTGTATAGTCTTGTAACTTCAATATATACACAAGGAATAACAATGAAAAAGGCATCAAGCCAATATTTTTGATATGGTATCAGAGCCAGGTGAAGGATTGCATTGTGATAATTGGACTCAGACCCACGCTAGGTGTGAGGGTGAATGTTGAAGTTGGCTTTAAAGTTATTTGTAGCTTGTTATTTGTCCCACGTTGCTCAGGTTACCAAGCCTTTGAGTATATAAATATGTTTGAGACCCTCATCCTATGAGCTAGCTTAGCTTTTGGGATGAGATCAAAGCACATTTAATATTTAACATGGTTCTAGGTCAATCTGTCTCTTCCTTGTGGGTGATCGAATTTTTTTCTGGTGGATTCATTCTTGGTTCTATTGAGTTGTTCTTGCTTTTGTCCATCTAGGCCAGGCCTCCTGTTGTGAGTGGTATCGTGATTACGATTCTTGGTTTTAAAAGCGATTTGGCTGTTTTGGTCACTTGGTGTTTCTTTTTGTTAGCACTTAGCAAGTCATTCACGGTTTGGAGAAATATAAAAGGCAAGTAGGCACCGTTTGTTGTTCACGTGTTTATTGCTCTTGGTCCCCATATCCACTTGTCCTTTGGTGCTAGTTTCTAATTTTTTTTGTTTTATCAAGTTCTCGTGGTTAATTTGCAATATTGTTTTCATGGCTTTTTCCGGAAGAAATAGATTTTTGTGTCCGTTTCACTGGAAAAAATGATCCAGTATGGGAATTTCAATTCATAATGTATGTCAAAGGAAAGAAATTATGGATTCATTTGGACAGTGCCTCTAAGGTACTGACTGAGAAAACTGATTTAGATGAGTGAGAATTGAACGATGCTCAAGTTATCACTTGGATTCTCAGTACTATAGATCCTCAGGTGATTAATAACTTGTGTTCCTATTCCACTGCTCAAGAAATGTGAAACTATTTAAAGCATATTTACAATCAGGACAATGCGGCCAGACTTTTTCAGTTGGAGCTAGAGATAGCCACTTACAAACAAGGTCATTTGTTTGTTCAAGAGTATTATTGTGGATTTTTGAACTTGTGGACATAACACTCTCCTATTATACATGTTGATGTTCTCAAGACTTCTCTCGCGGTTGTCCAAGAGGTCTACAACACAAGTAGGCGTGATCAATTTCTCATTAATCTACGTCCAGAATTTGAGGTTGTCAAAGGTGCTTTGTTGAATAGGAATCCCATTCCTTCAATAGATACGTGTATCAGTAAAATTCTCAGGGAAGAACAACGTCTTCTTACTCAAGGAGCCATGTCTTGTAATGCTTTCAATTCCGAGTCTGCAATAGTTGCATATGATGTCCAGAGTAGAGGTAAAAGTCGTGATATGCAACAAGTACAATGCTTCTCTTGGAGTTTTGAAATTATTGCAAGCAGTAGGGCCATATTATCATTGAACGTCCCACATGTCCTCCACGATCAACACAAACTCCAATGCAGGCATTCCACGTGTCTTCCATTACTGGTGCATCGAAATATGGTGGCACTTCACAGTCTGAAATGTTTCAACAAATGGTACATTCTGCTCTTTCATCCTTGGGAATTCAAGGTAAGTATTCAAATGTGTCTCGCCCATGGTTTCTTGATTCTGGTGCATCCAATCACATGACGGGTTCCACTGAATACTTGCACAATTTACATTCTTATGATGGTAATCAGAAAATCCAAATCGTTGATGGTAATACCCTTTCTATTACTGATGTTGGTAACATAAACTCTGATTTTTGGGATTGGGATGTACTTGTATCACTTGGACTTGCTTTTAATTTATTGTATGTTGGTCAATTGGTGGATAATAATTGTAATGTTAATTTTTCGCGTGATGGTTGTGTTGTGTAGGAGCATGTTACACTGTTTTGTAAGCTAACTTGTAACTCACCTGAAGAACATTCTAATTAAGACAATGGCATCATTTCTCTCAGCAAATGCTTCTTCTGATATTATAGCCCATTGTTTACCAAATGCTGCAAAAGAATATTTCATATGTTACTTAGAGAACTACATTAATTAGATAAACTGACATGCACCAAACCAGTCAATATTATGTCCATGAAAAGCGATGAAGCTGGCCGGACTAGCATCTCACCTTGTAGTTCATAGTCACATCTTGAGTTTCATAAAACACAAATGAAAATATGAACACTTTATTTCATATTAGTACTACACAGATAATGAGATATATGGTTTTACCTGTTGTAACTCTTTTTTTGTCCACCCGAAATACCTCGAATCATGTCATCCCCTACCATGGTATCACCACAAACATCCAGTCATAAAATCTAACAAATGTTATAGAAACCGGAAGAAGAAAAAATTAGATTCTTCCTCATTTTATCGAGAATTGGATAGTTTATGTCCATGATGTGAATTTCACAAAGAATTGTTGTGTTTCCTTTTAGGTTTGATGATTCACCTAACATCATGAAGAGATGTTAAGGGCTACTTTGGACTTGAAATAAGGTGAAGATAATTCAGGAACTCTTTAAAAAAAAGTGCACAAATGCATAAACATTAAAACTTGTCGGTGTGTTCTTCTTAAAGAAGAAATGTTTAGGACAACAAAACATCTTTAAACTTATGTAATGATTACCTCCAAAAAATTAAAGGAGAAGTTGAGGATTGTAGGCAATGCCCTGCTTCCTACATGAGCTTCTGCTTCAACATTCAAGTGTTCAAAACGGACTTGAATTGTCATAAAATCCAAGTCCAACCCTGCAACATGAAAGAAACAAAATATGGTTTGTCCAAGTAACACTGCATACTCTTGGCAAAGTGCTTCACACTAAGCTGCACTGATTGAGCCTTGAGGAGCGTGTTTAAGCGTTGTCAGTATAGTACCTCGATATGTCAAAAAAACAAAAACATTTGCAAAAGCATCGCTTAGTAGTTATTTTGTTTAACGAGTGTGTTTTTTATTTGTGCGTTAATTTGGTTTTCCAATACAAGAAAATCACGGATTTGCTACGAGACAAATCGTAGCTAACTCGCAGCTAATTTCTAGCAAAACTCATTTACCTACCATTTTGTTGTGATTTAGCTGTCATACTGGCCGTAGCATGGATTGGGCGGCAAATTTCCTAGCAAAATATTTACTAGTAAAATGGCAACTAATATTTAGAAATTCCTAGCTATTTTAAAACTAATACCTAGCAAACTACTATTCAAAATTTAAGTTTCCTGCCTCTTCAAAAAAAAAAAATTAAGTTTCCTAACTATTTGGCTTGGATATTGGCACAATAATTTTAAAGTAAATCTCTAGCAGCAAGTTCCTAGCAATTTCGTAGTTTATTCCTAGCTATTTATATTATTATTATTTAATTTTTATAGTGTATCTAACCAAAAAGTGATTAGGCTAGATTTTGAAAAATATACATAAAATTCGAGTACTAGTCGATAAATAGTCATTGATTCACAATCACTAATTATTAGTGTACACTTGCACTATCCAGTCTTGTACATTTTTAAAATCTGCAGTATTTTCACAAGTTATGTTTATTGACTATTTTCATAAGTAGTTGACCTGCTACTACAATATATTCTCTATGCTGTTTTCATAAGTTGACATGCTTATTCACTATTGTTTATCTAGAACAAGGTAAGAAAAGCAATAACAACCAAACTTTTAGAAATTATATAAATTCTCAAATCAGTTAACATTAAGTAACTAACAGTGCCTATCATCTGCAGTAGATGTACATATCATCTTTCTTTCTTCTTCTGCCCTACCCTCACATGTACGGATGTACCTCTCATCTTTCTTTCCTATTCTTCCCTGCCCTCGCTTGTATTTTTGCAGCGGCAAAACTCAACTAAGAGAGCTATATGATCTAATGACCATTCAGGAGAAGGCTGTGTTGTGTCTTTCCTCAAACTCTCATCATCCAATAGCTCTATTAATGACTCTACAACCAATGAATCCGCTGAAACCACCAAAAATTCACTACATAAAAAGGCAATGGTGTTATATTAGCAACAGAAATACATGCAGCATATCCTTCAACAGTTGACCATTCAAAGAAAGACAAGTGACAGACAAGTACAGTCAAGCATTTATAGTCTAATGCAGAAAAATAAACAGGTTTTAACAATAAAACGAAATGGCTCGAGGAAGTTTTTATTGCTGATCATTAGCTTTGTGGTCATTGTAATATAGAATAACTCCAAGGGAATGTGGAGTGCCTTTTAAATATTTATGATTACTACTGTGTTAATATATGATGTGATTTAGCTTTGACAATTCACCATGTAGTTGCTAAATCTTGAAAATTCTTACAAATAGAGGGATTGATGCACTATTTTCTATTTAATATTAAGTTTCAAGATTTTTGAACTAGTACTAGTAGAACTATGGTAGTTTGCGCCGTGTTTTACTTATAATAAATTATTATCACACAAGGATTTTGGAGACTTGATGATATTCCTCAATCCTATTTTTGTTCAACATGAATATGCCTAAACAAAACCACTAGGCAAGCAAAAGAAAGAAGCTAAGAAAGCCACCTTATCTTAAAGCAGAACGAAAAAGAAACTAAAAAAAAAGGTAATAGGGAAATAAAATACTACAATAATATTTGAGTTAACTAGTGATAAACTAATTAGAAACAATAATTAGATAAAACAAATGAACTGATAAACTAATTAAACTAGTGTTTATTAACTTCTTGGGGTACCTTCTTAAGTTTGAACACAGCACAAACTGTACCAATTGCATACCCTGCAATGTCAAGGTCTTCATTTGTAACCAACAAGGGCATGAAATCTCTGCTTTCTCAATCTACACGGAAGTAAGAAAAAATCAACACAATTAATAAAGTTTGAATTTCCTTTTTAATAAATCATCTTCATAACAATTCAAATTCTGAAAAAATCATAGAAAAAAATGGTACTTTCACCAGTTTGACGAAAACTCTCAATGAATTCCATATACTCAAATCACAAATACAACATTGTTTTCCCTTCATTATTCCTACCTTAATGTTTCACATCCAACAACCTCACATCTGGAAAAAGTCAGAATTTGCCAAGGCATGGCAAGCATCTGAAAGTTGGATGATCACTAGATTTTTACATCCTGTCTTCTCTCTTGCTTGGAGCACATGTTATGATTTCATCAACTCTAAGGATCATCTCAGCTGCCTCTGTTGCAGATAGAAACACAGCCTGATTGACTTTGAATGCTTCACAAATGCCATGTTCAAACATGTCTCCAACCTACGAGAAGTACACATCGATCAAAGTATATTAGCCAAACAGAAAATAGAAAGGAAGCATGCTGAGCTAGCAGCCTACATGATATTTTTCTAAAATACAACAAACCTTGGTAATATCACTGTTACATATACTTAGTTAATAAATGATAAACTGTTAAGAACTTCTTAAAAACTACTTGTCAAGGGTAAAGAACTAAGTCACTTGACTACTTCACTAAGCCTCTCGTACTATTCAGTGGGACTTAGTCACCGCATAATACCAAAGTCCCTATCATACACATCCTAACTCCATTGTATCCACTAGGGTGTCAATCTAATTAAGAAATGACTGCATGACATAAATACAAACTTATACTTAAATTTCAATGAGACATGTTTTATATCAAAATCACTATGAATGACCAGAGTGAATGCAGTGATCAGAAACAGATCTACTGCCAAGAAAAAGATTATAGAATGATGTATCACTATAATTCTCAGAATTGTACTTACAGAACCAGAGATGACATCAATTCCAGCAGTACATCCCTCGTTCTGGTGCGCAACAACGAATGTAAAAAATGAATGGAATGAAAACATGTTTGATGAGATGGTGAACAGTGATATTCAAATCTTTGAGCATTTAACATACGGAGTTAACAAGCTTTGTAGGAATTACCTTAATATGAGCTGGTGCCAATCCCAAAACCCGGCATTTATCAAATTATAAATAGTAACAGCCCTATGACTTTCACTTCACCCTGTAAGTAGAATGACCTTATACCCCAGATTCAAAACATCTTCATAAAGCTTTAAACTGGGTTCTATGGCTGGTGTTACACCCTTCTCCACTCAATCATCAAACTTCGGCATGTACTCATAGACTAAAAGCCTGTTATCCCCATCCAAGCAATATATAGTAAGTTTGACAAAATTTGGATGATGAAGTTGACCAAGATAGTTGAGCTCAGACTACAAATAAAGAAAACTATGAGTTCGGGTCAATTTATGAGAAAATAAAAAAACTCCCATCGATTGGGAATATCTTGCTTACAACAAAACATAATTAATCACATTGTATACATCCTATTACCTGAGTTAGGGATTGCAGCGAGAACACTCTGAAGTCCAGCCACATCGTTCATATACTAAAGACGACCATCTTTAAGAGCTCGTTTGCTCACACTCCTCTTTCAACTTTTCTACCTTACCAACAAAAGGAGCCTTCTCCTAAAAAACACATGATCACAAAACTATAATATTAAAATCAAAACATGATTTAGTATTTCGATCAATTCTATATAGTGAAACAGACACAAATTACTCACAGCATCATACATCACTTTCCATTCCTTTCCACCATCTTTGCCAACCTAATCAAAATTCCTAGAAAATCGCATAAGAAAACTCGAAACACATTCATATTTCACAAACATAATTCAGAACAGTAACACTAGATAACAAAACTCACCACAGTAATGAATTTGTTGCTAGGATTTTCCTTCTTGAAACTGTCTTTGAAACTCAAACCTAAAAATCAACAAAAAAGCATGTAACTCCAATCAGAATCAAATCAAACTTCACCACAACAAATTCGTTATGATAAAACGAGAAACGATAGCACTTATCACCGAGACAAGAACTTGTGCATAATCACATCCTAAACAAACAACTCCATTCATTTTGCGGAATCCAGACAGCTTCAACGAGCATAGGTGCATGACAATCACATTTATAAGATTAGAGAAGTATATCATATTTGTTTAAAGCATTTTATCAAACACAAAACATGCATTGTAACATAAAGTTTAGTTGAAGCATTTTATCAAACACAAAACAGGCATTATACCATGAGGCACAACAAAAGCAAAATCAAAACAATAACCAACACAATAGCTTATAGAAAAACAATTTAACTTTATTTTATCTCTTACCATTAAAATAGCTAATAGGCCAGATTTTCAAAAAAAAAATATAAAAAAATAAGCACTTATATCATGATAATCACTTGAACTTAATTTCAATGCTTCAACTGAAATAAGCTAATTCAGATCGCAGATTCAAAAATTCAAAACCTAAGCTACGCTAGCTAACACTAACAGCATCACAAATTCACAACAAAAACGACACTTAAGAAAACTTATACAGTTCACACCTTGTTGTTGAGGTTCTTCGCGATCCTTGAGTTTGTGTTTAGGTTCACTGATAAGTGTCAAAAAGGAGTTGAATAGACTGTATATTTTAGGCACTTTGATTACTTGGTTTGTACGTTATCCTGCGAAAAGCTCACAAATACTGAAGAATCATTCAATTATGCTTTTCACATCTAACGCCAACTCTTTGTAGGAAAATACACGCCTGGACACTCTAGAAGCAAGAAAGCATGAAGAAATGTAAAGGACAACTTTTCAAAGATCAAAGGAACAAAATAGGCAGAATTACCAGTTTACTTGCGAGGCGAGTAAGTTTACTTGCGAGGCGAGTAAGTTTACCAGTTTACTCGCCATGGCGGGTAATTTTACTTGCGAGGCGAGTAAGTTTACCAGTTTACTCGCCATGGCGAGTAAATCTACTTGGGAGGCGAGTAAGGCGGTCTAACCCTCAGAGCTGACGTGGCACAAACCCACTGGTGAAGAAAC
>Ga0228711_1003573_pt1 | contig 24175 bp, 10 predicted proteins | sample MedpolnodulmetaG_2_FD_177996 | JGI IMG/M metagenome (GOLD analysis project Ga0228711, IMG submission 177996) | Root nodule microbial communities from Medicago polymorpha collected in Santa Monica, California, United States - brown nodules | ecosystem: Host-associated > Plants > Roots > Nodule... | reverse complement strand
ACTTATTTTCTAATTTATTTGTTCACTTTATTCTAATTTATTTATTTTGCTAAATTATTTGTTCATTTTATTCTAATTTATTTACTTTATTAAAATTAATTTATTTACGTATTTATTTTATCTAATTTATTTATGAACTTAAAATAAATATTGATTCAATTTTAGTCATTAAATAAATACAAATATAAATAAAAGGAAATGAACTAAATTAATATTTATTCATTAAATACAAAATTAGAAAATAAAAGCAAATATAAATAACAAGGAATGAACAAAATTGAGGGATATAACATTATCTCATTTTATTAATAATTCATACAATAATTTATTCGAATTCACTAAATCTACTTATTTTCTCCTTCTTGGGGTAAAAAGTGACCAATCTTCTTGGGGTAAAATAGTGAACAACCTTCTTGGGGAAAATACATCATCAACCATTGGGCTAAATTTAAATTTGGTTTTTTTTTACCTCAAGAAATTCTTTTTACCCACGGTAAAAAGTTTCTAGGGTTAAAAAAAGCAGATTTAAACTTATCCCAATGGTCGATCACTTCCCCAAGTCGGTTACTCATTATTTTACCCCGAAAAAGTTTGATCACTTTTGCCCCCAAAAAGATCATTGACAAAAAAAAAAACAGAGAGAAAGAGAGGGAGAGAGTGAGGAGGGGGAGAAAGTGATATGGTGTGAGGAATTAGGGAAGTATGGAGGGGTATTTATAAGTGGGAATGGTAGTATAGGTTATAAACACCATTAATGTGGTCAAAAAACGTGTAGATTGAATGTTGAAAAACTGACCATTGTCCAAAAAACGTTTGTTTTTCAGCTCTGACTACCGGCCAACGTGCGTGAGTTAACTCGCGCACATACCAGTGGTGCGTGACACGTAGAGCTTATAACGTGCGTGAGTAAAGACACGCTGCGTGAGTTAACTCACGCAGGGGTATATTTGAAAATCATGATGCGCGCGAGTGTTTTATGTTGGGGGAGAGCAGAATTCCTTTAAGAATTTGGACACTCCTCTCACAAGCCTCGGTGGGTATTGATCTAGAAGTAGTGGGAACAAAGGGCCTAAGATCGGTGGTAAACGTTGTTGCGGTGCTTGTTACATCATGGCCATATATATTGGAGCAAAGCTATCAAGGACGAGGTATTCTTTTATGGTCACAAGAGCAAATCAATAGTGTTTGGACACACATAAAAAGACTATTCTCAAAATATTCAATCATTATTTTATCAATTTCCTCTTTATTATTAAAATAATATTTTTTATGTGTGTCTAACCAAATACTATTTATTTGGTCTTGTGACCATATTAGAATTTTTCATCAAAGACCGGTTTTAACACAGTGCAAGCTGGCACGTATCACAGTCATGTCTCCTCATCACTCCTTGAACAGAAATGTCAGGATTCAAAGTAGTAGGAGGAGGAGGGAGAGCCTCTAATTCATGGAATAAGGCAAATGTATTAGACAGGGTACCTCAACATTTTGCACAATGCTGGTGTAAACTAAGGCCTTGTTTGACACAACTTTAATAGTTGGAACACTCTTAGGAGTCGGGGTGAGTCACCACCAACATATTAACCTCATCAAGAGTACTTTATTTATTCATCATAAGAGTGAAATAAGTAAAGCAAAGTATAAAATACCAAAAAAAAGTAGAGCAAAGTATATATATATATTAATATTATATTATATTATTTAATTTATTTTATAAGACACATTCGTGGATCCTCTCCGGTTTTTTTGGTTCAGTCTTCTTTTTTTTTCCTTTCAATTCAACGGTTGATTGATACATAAAAGAAAAAAATAATAATTAAAAAGAGAAAAAAAAAAGTTAATGAATGATTAAGATTAAGACAACATAGACAGCGGAGAATAAGCATAAAAGGATCCAAATCTTTGTAATAAGGGACGACCACCAAACATATTAATTAATTTTACAAAACTCTCGGGTTTTCTTTGGACAAGCGCATTATACGTTCAAACACAAGTTATAAACAAAAATAAATAAATAAAAAAATTTAGGGAAAAAATAAATAAATTATAAGCCTAAAGTTCCCCCTGAAGACATGCATCACTCATTTTTGTTTTATCATATCAATCAACAATAACATTGTTTGCCCTCATAATTATTCTCTTTACGTATAAAAATAGTCTCTTAAAGAAATAGATTAACGATGCAAAACACAAAAGAAGTTATTTGACCATGCAAAAATAGCAAAATCCAAAAATAAACCATTGAACACAAAATGATAACAAAAAAAACTCCTTAAACCCCTCTCTTCCACACCTTGTATTCCCTTTTTTCCCACCTCTCATTGTCCCCAAACTTGGCACATATGCATTCTCTTCCCCTCACCTTAATTTGTTTCCTTCCTTCCCAAAAGGAATTCTCATTTACAAACCCAAGAGAGGAAAAATAGAGTCTCTTAGCTCTTAAAACTTCTCTTGGAAAATAAAAAATAAAAAATAAACCATCTCATGAATAATTATTTTCCCATGGCTTTCCCTATCCTCTTCCTTCTCTTCATTTCCCTTCCATTTTCTTCAGCTAAACTCAACGTTGACTACTACAAACAAACATGTCCTGACTTTGATAAAATTGTTAGAGAAAACATCTTCAACAAACAAAGCGCAAGCCCGGCAACAGCACCGGGACTCCTCCGTCTCTTTTTCCACGATTGCATCACCGACGGTTGTGATGCATCGATCCTCGTCTCTTCAACGGCTTACAACCCTCACGCTGAAAAAGACGCAGAACCCAACCTCTCCCTCTCAGGCGATGCATACGACATCGTTAATAAAATAAAAAATGCATTAGAAATAGCATGTCCTGGTGTTGTTTCATGTTCTGACATTGTTGCACAAGCAACAAGGGATCTTGTTAAGATGGTTGGTGGTCCATTTTACCCTGTGAGGTTAGGAAGAAAAGATAGTCGTGTATCAGATGGTTCAAGAACTGAAAAAGCTCTTCCAACAACAAAAATGACAATGGATGATATTATTAGCAAATTTACCGTAAAGAATTTCACTATTAAGGAAATGGTTGCTTTAACTGGTGCACATACAATTGGTTTCACTCATTGCAAAGAATTCAGCAACAGAATTTTCAACTACAGCAAAACATCTGAGACTGATCCTACACTTCATCCAAAATTGGCTAAAGGGTTGAGGGATGTTTGCAAAAACTACACTACTGACCCTAATATGGCTGCTTTTAATGATGTTAGGTCACCAGGGAAATTTGACAATGCATATTACCAAAATGTGTTGAAGGGTTTGGGTTTATTGAGAACAGATGCTATGTTGGGTTCTGATCCAAGGACCAGGCCAATTGTGGAATTATATGCAAAAGATGAACAAGCTTTCTTTCAAGATTTTGCTAGGGCAATGGAGAAGGTTTCTGTGCTTGGAGTGAAGACTGGTAAGCAAGGAGAAGTGAGGAACAGGTGTGACCAATTCAACAAAATTCAGGGCTAATAATTAACCAAAATTTGAGGTTATATATATTTATATACTATATCTATGTATGTATCTAGAGAGCCATGGGTATACATTATCCTTATAAAAAAAATTGATACAACTAACTTGTATTGGAATTCTTAAATATGTCGGTTTTCTTTTGATATTTATATTTTATTTTTTTGTTTTACGAGGAAAGAAAGAGTGAGAAAAAGTTGTTGGGTTTCTGATGGAGATGTAATTTTATCTCATCTGATCTTTATGCAATTTGGTGTTATTGTTCATCAAGTGGTTATGTATAAACTATGTATGTGATCTATAAATGTATCTCGGAAATTTTAACTTGTGTTTTAGATATTTTTGTATATACACCTTGTGTATAGTTTGGATATATTCATATTTTGCATGGGAAGAAGAAAAGTAAACAATGTCTCGTTAGCATATGAAAAATGTTTCGTGACATCTCATGTGGATGTATATACCTTTAAACTAAGAGAAAAATAGAGTGATATATAATAGATGTGACAATAAAGTGATATGATAGGACAAAATATAAAATGAAAACGAGGTGTTAAGTGTTCCTTTAGTTCAACATGAAAAACCTTCAAAAGTTCGTCAACACATTTCCACCGCGATTTCAGTGAGTATGAGGATGTGTTTAGACTTGGTTGGAAAATCACTTCTTATTGAGATTGATTTTGGATGAAGTTACTATCTCTAATTCATGAGTTTCGCATAATCAATTATAATAGAAATGACATATGATCTATCAAATATTAGCCCCAAAAAATATATATGGTTGTGATTTATCAAACATCTAAATATTTAGCAGTAAAATTATTGAGTTATGAATAATTTTTTTTTATGTGCTCCAAAAGCACAAACAATAGTTTCTCTTTCATGACTCAAAGTCTTTTAAAATATTCAAGTTGTTTGTGTTAGCATCTAATAATTTAGTCAAACGATGTTGTATTTTAGAAAATAATCCATGTATTAATTCATTTATTTTTAGAAACTAAATATATGATCCATTAGCCGACTGATACCGAAGGAGTGATCACATCGTTTCACCATCAAATGATTCGATTAAAATCAGAACTTTATATAAACTGGCTTCACATATAAATTGTTAGCCGATAGAAAGAATTCAAAATTGAGTCATATGTTTTAACTTTTAAGTCTACACCGTGGAATCAAACCTTGAAGGGTTAGTCCACGTGTTAATTGAGGGCAAATGAAGGGTTAATCCATGTGTTAATTGAGGGCACAAAATTGGTGACACGTATAGCAGACTATATTTATTGATATAAAATCTAGGGAGTGGTCTCTAAAAAAAAATTAATCTAGTGAGTGGGAAATAGACAGGTGTACGCGTACCACTAACCGGTAAGTACCGTAAATTTTATGATTTCTTACTAGTTACTCCACAAAATACACATATATTAGCAAAATTAAGCGACTCTCTCAAAATAAAAACTGAAACAAAAATAAGGGGCTCCTCTAAAGTCTAATAAAGTCTAGCCATTGTTTTTGTATTTGCTAATTTAATGGATCTGATAGGTGTAGGGAAAGACATTAACCCGCATATTATTAATTAGTTTTTTTAAGAAGTTAAATTAGTTTATCTAAATTGATATTGAGGAGAATTGAAATTGAGACGTTGAGGATAAGCACAATCTAAACTCTCAAGCGAATATATTAGTTATTAATGTTATGTTTAGTTCTTGAGTTTCTAAATTAGTAGTGCAAAAAATTGATCATGGAGTTCAAAATAAAAAATAGATAGCATTTTTTTAAGTTCAATGTGAAATGAATGATCTAACCAGCTTAACTAAGTGATATTTTCAAACAAAAGAGAAGAAAATTAAGTTGAGAAAATAAAGAATGTGCCACAATCATGAATAAATGATAAGTTAAGGGAGATCCAACAATGACAAGAATGTCATTGATAAAATCAGTTAAACTTTTAATCCACAAATCAAAGATGAGGCATTGCTCACTCACAACCTTACTAATAGAAAAGTCTATTTCATTTCAAATTTAGAAAATAAGAGTCTTACAATATATATTACTCGATTTAAATCAAACTAGAATTATTATAATTCAAATTAAATATGATTAATAATATAAATTATTTTAAATTTTGATTAAATATTTTATTGTTTTCCTCAACGGCGAAACTAACAAGATTTTTACGAGAGGGCCAAATATAAAGATGAAATAAAATATATTTTAAAAACTAATATATTAAACTTAATCAACAAATAAAACAAATTCACAATAATTTTTACTTATATTTAATGAAACGAAAACGAAGAAAAAAAAATCTAACTGTAATTATCTATAAAAGTTGAACTCTATGAAGTTTTAAGAAGTCAAATTTATCTATAATTGACACTAGACTATATAGATTATTAATATTTTTTTAATATCATCCCTCTTTGAATCAACAAAATTGTTTGAAGTAGGCAAATAATATATTAATAGGGTAGCTACATACAAAACTATACTAATTAGTCATGGAACAATGCATTGATATGAAGTGATTCACCCCTTGTTTTCCTTCATTTTAAGTTTTTATTTGAGTAATAATAAGAAAATGACAATGCATGGAACAATGTTCCCATTTAGATAAAAGTATGAGACTATAAAATATCGGAGTTGAGATCCTCTATAATTTTTAAAAGACATCGAAAATTATATTTACAAAAAGATAGACACGAAATAAGACGGTGGATCGCACCATAAAATAGATCTTGCCAATATCAACAAGGTTTTTTATAAAATAAATTTGTTAAACCAGGAACATAGACAGACATCAAGAAGAAGCAACGACATCCAACTAGGTTGACACCTTGAAGAACTTCCATCCTCTACCGCGAAGTTCAAATAAATTTTATTAACAAATTTTTTTTGTAATAAAAAATAAACTTCAATTGTGCATGACATTCTCTAAATGAAGTTTTTTATTTCTTCTTAGAAACGGATCCAAACTCATAGATTGATCGTATAGTTCAAACATACAATGATTAAAAGTATAGTGCGATACAAGAAGCCACTTAAATTATATTGTATACTGCCATTTGTCACTCTAAAGAGTACATTTGAAGAAAGTAGAAAAACAAAAACCCCACCGAAAGAACGATTGTTGACTAGATTTGCAGGTAGAGGCTAGGAATATTTCATATATCTTGGGTAGGTTAACATAGTGGGAGTTTGTGGTGCATATGCTATCTGTTGTTCTAAAAAGAATTCTTGTACACGAATCGGCTAATTGATACGCAGATCTAATTGTTAAGATTTCTTGATGGAAAATTGATTTGGCGTGAACAAGTATTTACAAATGGGAGAGCGATAGTCTTACAAGTAAGTTTTGTTAAAGAATTGTGTTAAGTCTATTCAAAATCTATAGACATTTGTTGTTAGGTTATGCTATCATGTCATTCGAGTCACACTTTGTAATCTTGGTTGTGAAGGAGGTGTTAAGAGTCTCACATAAAAAGTGAAATATGAGTTTTTTTTTTTGTTACAACAGTGAAATATGAGATTTTGTGACGGCTATTTTATTATTCCAATTACATCTTTAAATAAAAAAAATATATAATAATATTATATTGTTGGTGTTATTAAAAAAGATAAGAATTTATACTATATTTATTATATTATTGGTTTTATTGAAAAATATAAACTTGGTTTATTGGGTTTATTACAATTTAAAATTCACAGATATTTATAATTACAATGTTATTCAAAATCAAAATTGTTGTTGTGTACAAGTGTGAGTTATATGTCCCACATCGGATAAAAGAGTAAAGGTTGAACACCTTATAAGTAAGAGGACTCATAAACCCATGAATAATTCTTGGGTGGACACAAGAATTTGGACCCTCTATTTGGTCACACACACAAAAAAGTTGATATGCTATAATCATTTAAAAATTAATGATTATTTAATTGTTATTTTTTCTACTTTTTTCTTTTTATGTGTGTGTGACCAAATAGATGGTCCAAATCCGTGTGTCCACCCAAGAGTTTCTCTAAACTCACTGCCTTAAGGTTTTGGGTAAGAGTGTGGCGTCTCTCTTGCAAGTGTGATTGTTCTAGCCTCGATGTGGACGGTCCCCTGGCTCCCCCAGTGACCCAACAGTGGCAGCAGAGCCCCGTTCGACGAAGGGTACGACTGAGGCAGCCGGTCCGTTTGCGGAGAAACCAGCAATGACGATACAAGCAAGTAAAAGCTTCCCCTTGAAGGGGGAGCATGCTGAATAGATGGACTCACACTTGAGGGAGAGTGTTGTTGTGTACAAGTGTGAGTTATATGTCCCACATCGGATAAAACAGTAAAGGTTGAACACCTTATAAGTAAGAGGACCCATAAACTCATTGCCTTTAAGGTTTTGGGTAAGAGTGTGGCGTCAAAATTTCATATAAAATGTTGTTCATAATTCACACGCTCAGCACAACAAATAAAGCGCGGAAAGATGGACACATAATTTACATATGTTACCGCAATAAATAGAGTGTGTGTGTCTTTTTGCTAGTTTATTTAATGAATTTGGAGAGATTCTTAGAAGCGGGGCACTTAATGGTCAAGACTGTAACAAATTAACGCCTTCTGAATGAATATTTTCCCTTGTCCCCTCCCATCTTCTCGACAATTGTCTCTGCTGACTAGTCCAGGTTTGATAGAGAGGCTTTAAAATTTACTTAGATTGACTTGTGATCATAGAAGACTAGCTCTTGTGATGGATTGAGCACATACCCAATCCATATCATATTCAAATAAGTATAAGTCTCCGCTTTTAAATAAAGAGAAATGATATTTGAACAACGATTTTGTGCTTTTAGAACAGTCTGTTCCCTCATACTCACATTGCGTTTTTACTCTTATTATTATTTTGATTTTTGTGTCAATATTTATATGATTTTATATATTTCAGTTGTCCTAAAAGTCATAAAAAAAAAACAGTTGTTCAAATAATATATCTCATAAATAAATATTTTAGTTAGTAAAAAATACTACCATGTGTTAATTGATGAAAAAAATTATTTAGAAGTCAAACCACCTTATCTATATACTTGTATATAATAATATGAACATGCAATCATATTTCACTATAGTGCTAATGTGCACTTAATTTGTGTGCTTACACATTAACATTCATACATATTTCATTTTGATGAATCATAGTATATGTGAACAGGTTGACAAAAGAGGACGCGGCTCATTGGTTCCATTTATTATTTTTCTATTATCATTAAGATTTAAGTCAAAAGTGGAAGTAAGGTTAAGTCAGTCTATAGCTAGGAATTGCACACAAGGATAAAAGACAGGAAGAGATTCCCACACACCAAATATCCCACTATCTACATCCATTGACACCACCACTAAAGAAATCCCCCGAAACACGTTTCTTCAAATTTGTTGTTATATATGAACATACAATAGTAACGGGTTAGGTGTATAATTATACTAATATATATCAAAAGGAACTTACTAGAACAACCTTTACAATTTGTATAAATAGACCCCCTCACCTCACACCTTTATGCAACCAAGTACATTTGCAACATACATTATTCTTATCGTCCTTACTCCTCAAGCTTTAGTATATAGAGAAATCATATTCAATATTCATATCATAACATTATTTTATCATATAGTACATTGAGTTACTACTATTTTTTCTTTAAAAAAACAAGGGTAGCCATGGCAAGCTCCAAGTTCATAGGGGCTGTTTTCATTGTTTTGTTCATTGTAGACCTAGCATGTGCTGCTAGGTTACTCGGTGGTGGTAGAGGAGGTGGTGGTGGCGGTGGTGAAGGAGGAGGAGGAGGTGGTGGTGGTGGCCTAGGAGGACGAGGTTCGGGGTATGGTTCAGGGTATGGTTCTGGTGGTGGCGAAGGATATGGTGGAGGATCATTAGGAGGAGGTGGAGGTGGTGGTGGTAGAGGAGGAGGTAGCGGAGGTGGTGGTGGGAATGGTGGCTCAGGGTATGGCTCTGGCTCTGGATATGGATCAGGATACGGGTCTGGTGGTGGGAAAGGCGAAGGCGGTGGTGGTGGAGGAGGAGGTGGTAGAGGTGGAGGAGGTGGTGGTGGTTCTGGTGGCTCAGGCTATGGTTCTGGTTCTGGTTATGGTGAAGGTGGTGGATATGGTGGAGGAAGTGGAAGAGGTGGTGGTGGAGGAGGAGGTGGTGGTGGTGGAGGAGGCGGAGGAGGTGGTGGCAATGGAGGTTATGGCAGTGGCAGTGGTTCTGGCTATGGTTCAGGATATGGTTCTGGTGGAGGAGGAAATGAGTACATCCCTTAAACGTATCAAGGTCTTGCATTTAGCTACCTAATAACATTATTCAATCTTCTTCAGATATCATATATGTTATCTCCAATAATAATAATTTGCATTGTGACTTCGTGGTCATTTTGCTTCATGCATGGTATAGTTTACTAAAAAAATTATGTGTATCATTATTGGAAGTGATGTTGTAAAGCACAATAACATTAATAAAGAATATTATTGTACTTTCATTGGGGTTATGAGATGTTTTTCCTTTTATTTTTACCACTTTACAATCTTATTTGACGTTGACATGGTGACTCGGAGTGATGCCAACATTCCTAACAAAATCTTGCAAGTAGTTCACATGTTAATAAATATAGTCTTCCATTTAAATACTCTAAAAAAGAAAGTCTTGCATTTAAATATAACTTAAGTATATAAAAGCATAAAATATAAAAAATTATATATATATATATAAAAAAAAAAAAAAAAAAAAAAATAAAAAAAAATATATATATATATATATATATATATATATATATATATATATATATATATATATATAAAACCAAGTGGGTTTTTCGAAGTTGTCTACCGTGAACCAGAACTTAAAATTATCAAAATTTTAACGGCGGTGCAATTCAAAAAGGATAAAGATATATATCGCGACATAAGTATTCAAGAAAGCATCACGACAGACAACATGCATTGGCAGCGAGTCCTTTTTACTCTCATAAAGCCATGTTTTTAGTCAAATGGCAAACAATCTAATGGTTGTATTTAATTCGTGATATGTTTGCGAGTTTTTCCTTCGCTGCAAATAGCATATTTCATTCAGAAATAAAAACACATAACATTTTTCATATTTACGGCAAACGATACTTGATTGATGTCAGTTTAATATGAACCACATATTTACTTTTCGTTGTTTAATCAAACAAATATCAATTATTATTTCAAAAGATGACATATGCATTGTTAGAGTTTAAATATTTTTTAAATAATAATTCACGGTAGACCATTTATGAAGGTGATTCGTATTAGAATTTCGCTACAAAATTACGTTTTGTTTTCATATATTACTACATTATCTAACTAAAATAATCAAAAGTTGATAAATAAACTATTTTAACAATGTAAATATCATAAAATAAGTACTAGTATTGACTAAAGACACTTCAAAACTAGACTCATTCATATATAAAGTCGCTTAAATATTCTTAAATGGTACAACTCCGTACATCATCATATGATGTGAACAACATTTATCTCTGTTAGTTACTTATGGATTTGAAAAGGATATTGCTTCGTGCGCTTTTATTACTTGTTTGACAAATTCTTATCATCATACATACATGCATGCCACTAAACGCGTACTCTTTTTCTATGATGAAGATCTTTAAATCCCGAGTCTATTAAGTTCATTTTCTTGTCCTTAATATCATTTAATTTTGCCCTTCAAAAGTGTCATTTCTAGTAATGAAATTAATTAGACAACTACTCTAATCCTTTGTTTGCTTGAAGACAAAAGTTCATTTGACTAACAGACAGGTAGGTAGCAGATCCACTATGAATGTGAGACCAAACATATCTCAATCCTGACGTACCAAACAAGGTTCGGTCCACTACTCCACTGTGAATGTTAGACCAAGCAGATGTCAATCCTGACGTAACCAAACTAAGTTCGACCACCGCTTTCAAAAAGCTTCAATCCGCGTGCTTATACCTTTACAGTGCGTGAATAGACTTGAACAAACAACATAACTTTTACAACTACACCTGTCAAAAGTGCTAGAACTTTTGAACCCAACACAACCACGTCAATCTAGATAGAAAAATAGGATAAACTGTTAACGCGAAAAATAAGTTTCACTTTCATATCATCTACTCATGTAAATAATGTCGGAGCTTTGTTTTAAGAAATAATAATAATCGTGGTGATGATTTTATCAACAACGAACTTATAAAGAAAACTTGACAGGCTTTTATTGTTTTGATTCTATTTGATTTGAAGTATCAAGACAAGACACCACACTTCTAACCATTGATCAAGCCATCAGATTAATCAAATACCAAATGGTAGTAAATTCAACGGATGCCAAATAATGACAACCAATAAACATGAAATAACATGCACACACATCACAACTTGAGGGTGTAGGGTTCTGACAACCCACAAGTGAATTCTTAATTCCCAATTGCTATCACTGCAAATCAATAACTCTCAGATCCTATCTCAGGCCAGTAATTGAAGATATAAGTCAACTGCTGCCAGGATAGCAAAAGGATTTACCACTCTATATATGATATTAGCAACTGTTGACTTACAACAAAAGAATAATATAGTTCTAAATACTACATTTGGAAAAGCACGAAAGCCCTTTCCAATAGATCTTATCTTTTGAATGGGTTTGAGAAGAAATCCTGTAAGAACGGTCTAAGTTCAAGAAAGAAAAAAACCTGCCCTCTCCCACTACAATAAAGATCTCCAAAAGTATATTAAGTGACAGATAATTTTATGTAAACAAATCCCCAAATTCAGCAAATGTATGAGCAGAGCAAGCAGGTTCACCAAGAATCTAACAGTAGACAGGTGAACTTGCAGAATACTACTCCACTCTCTCGGTAGCATAAGCAACCTTCTGCAGTATCATAGATTCAGCCGTACGAATTGCTCTCTGCGATCCTGTTATGGTAACTTTCCTGTATAACAAGGAAATAGAAACACTCGTAAAACATCTGCTGTCAAATAAATTATGCAAAGAATTTGATTAATGGCTTTCGTTATACTTGAGGGATGAGTGAAGGAAAAATGAAAGTGAACAAAACTAACCTATCAGTTGTTCCAGAAATGTAATCGCCTCTGTCTGATATCTTTATCTTTGCTCCACTAGTCTGAAAGGGCAAAAATTAGTCAAGTTAGTTTATTATATAAGCAATCACATTATACCATGCAAAACCATTAGGCATTGGTAAACCTGACCTGACTAATATCCGATATATTCCTTCCACCGCGGCCAACAACCAATCCTATATGCTCATCTGCAACACCAATGGTCATTGAGTTACTTCGATCCTCCTGGAAGACAACAGAGAAGTATGTCAGTTCAGACTCATAGAGCAAATCACCATTACACGTGGATGCATGAATTTAAAAAAAGATACATAGTTTTTCATTCATAAATTCAACATTGGTAATAGATATATAAGTATAGAACTCGTAGGAAATCATTATTACACGAGGACGCGTGGTTTTAAACAAAGATGAATAGTTTTTTTAATTCACTAAATTCACCATTGGTAATAGACATATAAGTTAACTCACGATAGCATGTTGAGTTGAAGAAAACAAATTGTAAAACAACAAAATAGGTGGAAAGTGAGTCAAATGTAGTCACAAATCCCTAAAATATAGTAAGAAAAACTAAATCTTGAACTAGCACAGGTCAAATATATCAGCCTGTCATGTAAAATGTCAAGAGAACTGATTTAATCTAACGCCACAGTTACACCAATTTAAAAATTATTTGTTAGTGTTAGGGCAAGCAACATTACAAGGTGAATGAAGAAACTATATAAAAAACCCTTTATGAGACGGTATGTATTATGCAAATATTTCAAAGGTTTGATTCCTTAAAAACCATTGTATCTATGCATCACGTTTCCTTCCAATCATCCAACATGTTAGTATCCATTCATGTCAGAAATTATGAACAGGCATGTGCCAAAAACACAAACTGGCACCCTTTTAGCTAATTAGATATTGCACTATTATATAAAAACACCATATGAAGTTCTGTGAACACAACAAAACATATTCATTTTGAATGCCACGTTTTGTTTTCTAGAATCATTTCCCTGTCTCTACATTCCCCTTTAGAATAAAAAATAAACTGCAGTGACATAAAACAACATACTCTCAATCGCAATTACAAGTACGATATATTTATTAAGTAGCAATGACTAAGGTATAGATAGCTTTAATCAACATTCGATTTGAGTGCGTGTGTGTGTGTTTGAAAGCTTGGAAACTTGAAACATTAGAAACCATTAACAAGATTAAATTGATGGAATGAGGAAAACCTTGCTGTTCTGGAACTTTGCTCCAGTACCATTAGGTCTGTAATTCACTCCGTTGTATGCTGGTGGTGCAACAGATGGAAGCACATATGTATATGGAACACCCTGATAACCCGAGACATAAGCACCTAAAATGCATGTTAAAAAGTTGTACTTAGCATCAAACTCACGAAGTTATCCATACAAGACAAAACATGATAAATCTACACAACCATCACTTTACTACCATAAAAATAGACAATACCCTCATATTTTAAAAATAAATGCTCCCAAAAATGAGTACATTGCTGTATTAGACTACCATAATTAGTATTGGGCCTCGACCTTTTTGGCGTAATACCAAAATCACACTACCACCAAGAGTATGATCCTTACCACTCTTACTCTTTCAGAACAAGAACCGGTCTTTTCTCACTAAGTGGGGTCGGTTACATGGGTGTATTAACCTTGCACCTATTATTCCTAAAATTCAAATGACATTAAGATATTTTAACTCATTTTCAACTTCTCTTGTAAGTATTCCTTATCTGGTGAAAACGAAATGTATTCTATGAATCACAGGTGTTACTCAAATGGATTATGAAACCATCTTAATCATATTTTACCTTCACACAGATACACACGGATATATTAAATATTTTGAAATAGTATACTATTTGAATTTGTAAAAAGAACATTTCCTTACCATTACTATCCCTGATGTATAAGTAAATAATACAATCAGAAGAAAGACAGATGGGCCCGGCTCATTAAAAAGAAAGCAAAAGAGTATAAACGTATGAACTTAACAAGCTAAACTAATAATATGTAGGGAAGATATACTAATTAAAGTAATGCCTCCATCTACTTCCTTCCTGCAACGAAGGTGAAAGAAGACTAATCCCAGGGGTCCATACATAAACAAGGCTAATGGAGGATAATGAAGAGTCAATATGAAGATTAGAAACTACTGCCTTCGTCCATATTAGGTGCTCCAAAGTATATAAGTATTAGCGAAATACAAAAATGGATAAGAGATATTCCGTGGAACAAATAAATGACACTGACCAGAATATGTAAACGGAGAACTCATGGAATGTGAATAATGAGGATCTTCAGCTAATTTAGAAACAATTAAATCAATTCCACGCATCTGCTCATCCAGAGTTCCTGTCACTGTTACTATCCTATCATTTTGTCCATAGTAACTATTATCTTGAGGAGATATTTTAATGCCAGCTTGAGATTCTTCAATGAATGACCTGATCAAAGGCAAAGAATTCATAAGGTAAGCTTTTTACCCTCATCTCTGAATAACATTAAAAATAAATAAATAAATAACTAAAGGATCATGCGATGAAAAATAACAGCCGGCCTGACAATAACATGCTTATTTTTAGTTGCAGGGGAAGCATAGGCCATAGGGATATAAAAGCTCTGACACCAAAGAACCAGCATTCATATAAGGGACAACCTCTTGAAATCAAAACATATTCCCAAAACACAAATCAAAAGGCATAAGTATCAAAAACTAATTTGATCAGTACTAATTTCATAAATATGGTAAACAGGTAAGCCCTACAACTTGACAAAGAAAATGAATTGTACCTAATGGTAGCACCTCCCTTCCCAATTATTCCACCACAAGAACCATTAGGAACAATGAGTCTCACTTTTGTTTTTGGCTCAACATCATTGTCATCCTCGCTGTGAAGCTAATCATATAAAGCAAATTAAGCTCAGAAACCCGCAATGCAAGACATTTTTTATTCTAGTAACTAATTGAATCAATATCATGGTTATTACCTCACTGAGCAACTTTGAAAGAATGAGCTCTACAGCTCTTAGTACTTCATTGATTGCACCAGATACCATGATAATCCGATCAGTGGTTCCAGGGAAGAATTCATTATTGCGTGACAACTGGATTCGTGCTCCAGATTGTGACTGAAAATCAGTGATAGTTGAACCACCCTTTCCAATAACAGAACCAGCAGCAGAGTTTGATACCAGAAACCTAACATACGTAGGCTTTTCTACAGAATCTGTAAGTGAACATTATGTAAAAATGATCACAAAGAATCAAATATATAAAAAAATAATCAGTAGTGTTTCAATAGCGGATCGTGGAAAATATCGGATCACCAAAAATCCGCTATGGGAAACAGCGGATAGTGTAGCAGGCAACTATAGAAAGCCACAAAGCAGTTGAAATAAAGAATTATACATAAAATAAAGCATGATGTGCACAAATAAACAGAAATTAAAAACGTGACCGACATAAAACTTAAAATTTCAGTAGTTCAAACAACTAATAAAGCATGATGAAGTATGAAGTGAAGAGAGAAAGTGGAGAGGCAAAGGAGTTTTAGTGATCGAGAGGTTTTCACTTTACCTAGGTCTTGGGGTTACATACGACCCCCATCTCATCACCGATTCAGCATTATTTAATTTTTAATGTTTTTAAAAATATGCCATGTGCAGCTCACATGATAGTTTTAATGTCCATTGGAGAAAAAAAATATTAAAAACAATAATTTCCGCTATGTAAGTAATAACCGCTATCTCCGATATGGAAAAAGCCACGGCTATTGCAGCGGTAGCGGATCACAATAGCGTATGGGATTTCGTCGCGGTTGCTTGAAATCCCGATACATAATAGCGGTATAGTGGTGCTGTACCAATTATTTAACAACATGGATAATCGGTGTAGTTGGTAAAATAAATCAATTTAAATTTCATAGTTTTACAAAAGCATTCTGAAAATTGCCTAAAAAAACATTCTTAAAATTATATCACTGCATTTTCCAGGAACAACGTACTTTTGTACCCATAAAACAAAACAAAACAAATGCAGAGTTCATACATCAAATAACTGTCCTAGCAAGCAAGAAAATGACAAAGTCCTAAATTAATCACACAAATGTGTGAAGTGCAAAGGTTGTTCTGCCTCTCACTAATACAAAAGCTTAATAAACGTCCAAATTTGATAATTTCAAACAAGAATTCTATGGCATAATTCTCTTATCCATATTTTATATTTAATAACAATTTTAGCATAGATTATGAAAACCAAATATTCTTCCCTTCAATACCCACTACGAAAAATAAAATCGCAAGACACTCTGAACTTTTCACACCCAATTCTAAGTGTGTGTATGTGGCTCGCCGTGATTTCTGCCAACTCACTGTGATACAAAACATGCGCTAAGTAGATACCATACCGGATTAAACCTTAAAACCTTTTCCATCAAATATAAACGTCGCGGTGAAATTTTAATTACATTATTAATTTCAATTCTATTCTAATTTGGTAACAGTATATAGTAAAACATAGCCTAGATTTAGTCAAATCCAACCAAATTAACTCCAATATTTGGTTACACGTTGAAAATTATGAACACAAATTAATGCTATTGGCCAAACTCAACAGAAAAAACAAACATGCCGTAAGAAACAGGATTAAAAAAAAAAACAGAGTATATTTTCCTTCACATCAATTAATTTGGCTCACGACTAGTATAGTAAAATTAAGAAGCGAAGAAACGTATAGATTTAGAACAATTACTTCACTACAAAATCATAATGTTAATCATTCAATTACCAAAACTTAATAAAAATACATATAGAGTAAAATTAAAGTAATAAATAAAATTCAAACAAAGAAACAAAAAATCGCATCAGCGTAACAGGATAACGTTTCTACTCATATAATAAATAAAAAAAATATAAAATATAAGAAGTAGCGAGCATTGTGAAGAATTAGGGTTGAGAATGAAAACGTTGACCTATGTACATTACAGAGAGAGAAAACAGATCAGATCGGAAGAGATAGATATACCTTGTGAAGGTGAATCAGGAGGAGGTGAAGAAGCGTGCTTCCTCGGTCCTTCTGGTGATGACACGTAAGAAGATTCAGGTGACTCCATTGTTGTTCTTCAACGACGACGACTTCAGCAACAGCAACAGCAACAATAAGAAACCTAATTCTCACTCCTTCGTTTCAGAGAGAGAGATAGAGAGAAAATAGACGGTTAATTCAAAGAGAGAAAGTTACATAGTAGTAATGGCGAAAAGTGTAAGAGTGAGAAAAAGTGAATACGGCGGAATGAGAAGAAGAGAAGAGAAGAGAAGAGAAGAAGTTGGTGCTGCGGTTTTTATTTTGTTTTGTTTCTGTAATACCCACCGCAACGTCACGTTTTGTTTTGTTTATCTATCGATAATATGCTGCTGCGTTGTGTGTGAGGTGTCAATGTGTGTGTGTGTGTGCGCGTGCGTGTGTGTGCCTCCTTCTCACGTCCACTGAAATGAATCACAATTTTACCTTATTGCCTTACTACGGAAGAAACAATGAAAGATATTATCATCACCGTCAATTCCTACTGCTGTGATGTTTATATAGTAAATTGAATTATTGAAACTATTTTTTATTTTATTTTACAGAAGAAAAGTCAAATTGTAGAAATTATGTACTCCTCACATTATTTTATTCCTTTTTTTAGGGGAAGGGGACATTATTTCATTCGTTATTTCGGGTAATAATGCATTAATGATAAATGGGCCGGGTTTGTGTGCTGCTGGTGGCCAGTGGCCACTATTGTGACGGTGGCGAGCGGCATGTTACATCTGAATCGTTTAATTAAAATTAGATGATTTAAATTATAAGTTTGAAAAAAAAATTAAGGAAAGTTCGAAATTTTCTTTAAATTTTTTTTCCAAACTTATATTTAAGAAAAATTCAAATTTATATATAAAATTTGTTTCGTTCGATCTTCATCGAATAATTCGTATGTACTCAGATTCAAAGTCTTAATATTTCAGAAATGGATCTAGTGTTGTAAAAAGCAACACGGTTTTTATGTTAGCCATTAGATGAGTTTGACAAGGTTATAATAATACAGTTCAATGGCTATAATTGAAAACTCTGTCAGCAGTAAATCTCAATCCTAATATTTCATCAAAACACAACCTTTTTTTTTTATAAAATGTCAAAATAAAGCTTTTTAATAATAGCGTTTAATATTTTTCCACTTTTCCAGCCATTTTAGGTACAATTGTAAAATACTAAAAAAATAGCGTTCAATATTAATCATTTATTTTTTACAGAAATACTAATCATATTATTGTGTATTGTTTATCTTATTGTTGATAATGATATAATAATCTTCGCAAAAAAATAATAATATAATAATCAGATTTTTTTTGTCAAATAGTTTAATGACTAGTCACACGCTTTAAGTGTCAAAACGAAAATATTACAACAACATTCATGCAACCACCAACTAAGCTGCACTCACAAGATGACAATTATCAAATTTTGATTTTTACTATATGAGTATAAGTATCCCAAAAAAATCTTTTCAGACCATAAAAAGTCATTGAATGCATTAAAATCATGTACCCAAAAAAGTCATTTTTAAAGTAGCCTAGTGATTAGAATTAAAAGAAACAAAAAAAAAGTCATTTTTAAATGTAATTTTGTTATAAATGAATAGCCAGATACTTTTTATAAGGTAGTAGTATTTTTTTTTTCTTTTTAACTCATCGTAATTCGAGCCTCTGGAGATATGGATTCGATCTTCCACCTTTGACGTTATAAAGCTACTTTTTCGTACGAGTCAATGTCGTATATCGGGATCAAAAGAACCCAAAATTATTATATATTTTTTAAGAAAAGGAACCTAAAATTACAAACTTGCCCTTTTTCTCTTTGTTGGTGTTGATGGAGCAAGAGTTTAGTTGATGTTTGGTTGATATCCTCGGTTATGATTCTCTTTTCTTCAAACGGTTAACATTGAAGGATGAACTTTGTCCATCGGTTGTGGTTTTGATAACTCTCCAGTGGAGTGTTTGGCACAATTGTTTTTAGGCTTTTTTTTACATATACTAAGAAATTCATAGATAAATAAATAAATAGATAAATATAAAAGGCAAAAACGTAAAAGGATAAAAAATGTGAAATAAAGCTTGTTTGGTTGGTGGGATGTTCTCTCTATATTGTGCAAATTGAGTATTTATAGCAAAAACTATGCATATTAGTAAGACGACATTAACTACGGTGTTGGGTTAGTTTTGCAGGTAATGCATGAGTTTTCCTTGTTGAGAAAATTGTGGCGTACCATGTTCGGCTCTGAGTTTCCTCCTCCATAGTATGATTTGTTGACTAATTCTTAATGCGCAACTTCATCATGAATGCACTCCTTTTACCTCTCTCTACAACAGTTAGTGGAGCTATAATCAGATGACTTAGGTTTTGTATGTCATTGTCGAGTCTCACTTAAAGTGTGTTTGATATGTTAAAATGTAAGTATTGCATATAACAAACACAAGACCAAACTAAATTGCATGTTCGAATTCAGGCCCCTATGTATCAATATCCTTTACCATCTAAATTGTACTTACATGTGAATATTGATGCAATTTTGATCCTTATGTTTTTATTAAACATGGATCATGTTGTATCTCAACTGAATTATTAAAGATGGGTTATGTTGTATCTTGACTAGGCATGACAATGGGGCGGGGTGGGGACGGGTTTTGCCTTCCCCATCCCCATCCCCTACTCCCATATACTTACCTGTTACCCTACCCATATCCAATGGGGATGAGAAATTGAATCCCATCCTCGTCCCCACTGGGTTCGGGTATTCCCGCCCCATCCCCGTCCCCATAGTGAATCAATTTTTTTTAATAAAAAAAATAATCTTATTAAGCTTCAATGGTAATGTTGTAATACTTTATCCAACAATTTGCGCTCATTTTAACATTTTCTTACCAAATAATTCAGTTGCTTCTTTAACTATCAATGAAAGTTCTTATATCATGACAATTATCAAACCAAATAACATGACATATCATTATCAACCCCCTCAACATAAACAAAAACATGACCTTTCTACATTCGAGTAGGGTTTGAGTATGGGTTCGGGGTGGGTACATATATCCCCGTTACCCGTCCCGTACTCGTATTTTGAAATCGGGGAAAACCCAAACCTATACCCAAACCTAGTCAAATCGAGGAAAACCCGTCAAATCGGGGTTGGTTTGGGTGGGTACCCATGGACACGGGTTTTGTTGCCATGCCTAATCTTGACTGAATTATTAAACGTGGAATATGTTGTATCTCAAGAATTATTAAACAAAACTAATTGTAACTACTATATATAACAAATACATTGGATTATGTTGCATCTATTTGCATCGACAACAATTCGTAGTTTCACATTTTCTTCAATTATATGTCTACATGACCATTCTTAAAGGCGTATCTTATGCTAAACTCACCAAGGTGTGCAAATTTAGAGAGAGATTGTATGGCATCAATCAAGTAAGTTGAAAGTGGTACGAGAATTGAGAAACACGATGAAGATCAGGTTCGGACCATTGTCTCTTCACCTTGAAGCATGACGACGATTTTACAACATTTTTAGTGTATGTAGATCATATATTACATTTGTCACACAAAAACTTCATCAATTTTTACATGCTCCCACTATAACTGACTTCAATACAACTTGTATAGTGGTTAGATATCCCAAATAAAACCTTGGTCACGGTCTCTTATTTCCAAGAACTTCAAAAGTCCAAGTTATTGGTTATGACGCTGCTAAAATTGGGAATGGGAAGGATTGTTCGACACACACAAATCCACTTTAGGATTTAGCTTATTCTTAGGACCCTCACTCCATTTTTGTCGTGCTAAGAAAAAACCAACCATCTCTTTTTTTCCTCATAGCATAATAACAGGCAATCTCCACATCTAGTTATACATTGAAATGACTTTTTTACTTGATGCATGATTTGAATATCACTTGCACACGCCCTCCTGTCATATATTGTGACAATCAGAGTGTCATGTATTGCCTTTAACCCAGTGTTTCATGATAGAAACAAATGCTTAAACTTTGTTTTGGAGTTTGGAGGGGAGAGGAAGAAAAGACTTTGGAGAGCTTGAGGTATAGGGGAAAATGATAAAATCTTTTACATTTTTTGAAAAAGTAACTTTTTAGAGAATAATAAATTAATGTCTATGATTAATATATATTTTTAACTTTAAAAATATTATAAGCACATAGATTAGATTCCAAAAATTCGTTTAAACCCTCGAAAACCCTCATCTAATACAATTTTTAAGTTCTCCAAAATGTGAAAGATTTTGTATTATGAAAAAAGATTAATATCTCAAAGTATTCTTCTCTCAATGTCATCTATTTCTTCCACTTGTTTCTTCCTTTTTTTCAAACCCCTCCCTCCATTTTCCTCCAAATTTGCAAACAAAGCCTTAAAGATCGCTTGTCATTTGACCAGGGATAAAGTGCAAAAACAAGTACCCAAATTGTTGTCAATCTTCACATAGAAACAACTTCTAGATTTTCTTACTAAGGTCTTAGATCTACCAAAGCTCAATTATTTTGTATCTAAGTCTGGTACGATATATGTCTACCATGCGTCAACTTATAGTAGGATATTGAAGTACAGTGAATAAAACATGAATGTTAACAAGTGAGATAAAACAAATCAATTGAGTAGCTTATATAGCAAGTTATCAAAATAACCACCATAACTATTTTGCCTAATCAACATAGTTGGTCAGAGCTAAATAACTTTTCCGCCATTCCTAACTGTCCATAGACCACGTTCTAGTGTGAATGTAGCTAGATAAACTTAGCTTGCACCTTTTCCCTTGTTTAAATGTAAGTAGAACCGGCTTTATTGAATAACAAATATCATTTTCTCATATTGGACTAGCTTGTGCATATGAACACATCTTTTCTTCATAAAATGTAATCTAGAAAATTTGTCTAATATAACTTTAAAAATATAGAGAAAAATCTATTGGATTTTTTTATCCAGCCCTTATTAATGTATAAGGAGTTATTGAAAATCGTACAAGTCAATGAAGTAATTTTTTTTAAATCTTTTGAATTTGAGTATTACTTTTCCTACTCTATGGCCTTTTTCCGCACCCTGTAAAATTTCCAAAAATGTCCTTGTGCAGTTCGGATTTTAAAATCCGGATTCATGTTTACTATATCAGATTTTATAATCCAGACAATTCTTATGTATAATTAGCCATCAGACTTTCTCACATTTCAGTAGTTTTGAGTTTTGCTTTTAAAAACAACAAAAAAACTAAGTAAATAATGCTAAAAATTTGTCAAATAAAATCATAAAAATACTACCAAAAAATTCTAAAAATCAAATAAAACTAATGCAAATTTTTCGGATTTTTTTGAGTATATGAAAAATGAAAAAAAAATGAAAAATGGGTCTAAACGATGAAATTTTGGATTTTGAGAGGCAGATTCCATGAGAAGCTCCTTCTTAGGGAGTCATGATTCTTGAATTTTTTCTGATTTTTTGGGGAAGTTTCAAAGCAATCCGTTCAAGTAGTTCGAAAACCCGATTTTTTACTAAGAACATGTAGCAATGACTCAAAACAGAAGGATGAGGGTTAAGAAGATTAATATTGTTCCCTAAAATGACCATCCATGTTACAAATATGTTTAAAATTTGTGCTGATACAGTTCGGGCAGTTTTTCCCTTGAAAAATGGTATTTAGGGGGTGTTCGGATTATGTAATCCAAACAAATCATGTAATGCACCCTATTTTTTGAGATTTCCAGATTATAAAATCAAGAAAAATCCGTAACTTTATTTTTCACCTTTTAACAAAGGAAAACACCATTCCAGATTACAAAATCCAGAAACTTCAAAGGCATTTTTGGAAAAAAAACGCAGAGCGCGCTAGAATACCATGAGTTGGAAAAAGTAATACCCATTAAATTTTGCTAAAAAAATTAGTTATTTTTTAAAGTACATTTTCAGAACCTAAAAAGGAGAGGGATCCGATCCAAATTTCTTTGCAAGCCTTCAGCAGCGAAAATTGAAAGTTCAAACAACCCCGCCAGTAACTTCCGAAAATAAACACTCCCCCCAAATGTAGCATCCACGTCACTGATCCGCGAATTCTAAAACCAACCAATCAGAGCCCGTTAACCATTTCTATATAAACCATTCCACACCCAAGCGCAAAATCACAATTCAAAACACTCTACCCTCTTTCTGTAAATCTCTCTCTCGTTTTCAATTTCAGTTTTTCAGCTTTCGATCATCAATGGCGCCAAAGGGAGAGAAGAAACCCGCAGAGAAGAAGCCAGCAGAGAAAGCACCAGCTGAGAAGAAGATCCCAAAGGAAGCATCCTCAACCGACAAGAAGAAGAAGAGGAACAAGAAGAGCGTTGAAACCTACAAGATCTACATCTTCAAGGTTCTCAAGCAGGTTCATCCTGACATTGGTATCTCAAGCAAGGCTATGGGGATCATGAACAGCTTCATCAATGATATCTTTGAGAAGCTCGCTCAGGAATC
>Ga0228711_1003571_pt1 | contig 24183 bp, 22 predicted proteins | sample MedpolnodulmetaG_2_FD_177996 | JGI IMG/M metagenome (GOLD analysis project Ga0228711, IMG submission 177996) | Root nodule microbial communities from Medicago polymorpha collected in Santa Monica, California, United States - brown nodules | ecosystem: Host-associated > Plants > Roots > Nodule... | reverse complement strand
CTGGCTGTCTTACCTTCAGTCTTGGTCATGGTGGCGTTCCTTCCAGGGAATCAGGTGACGTCAACATCACCAGCCTGCCATGACCGCCTCTCTCAGTGAATTTGCAGAACCTTCAGCACACTACCTTTCAGTATTGACCAGAAGACCTTTTCAGTAGGTCACACAGCCTGCTTCCTTGGAACGGTGCGCCTCGACTTTTGTGCATCGGTTCCGGCCCCGGCCCAGCCCATGCGCTCCAGTGTATCAGTGAGTGTCGAGCGGGGTACATTGAAGGTGCGGCACACCGAGGCCTTGCTAGCGCCGCTGTCGAGGGCGGCGATGATCTGTTCGATTTTCTCCGGGTCCAGCGAGGGCGGAGGTCCTCCCTTTCGACCGACCGCGAACAGAGTTCCAGCTGGGAGGCACCAGCCATCAACGATCACGTCACCTGTTAATTACGGCGCCCTCCACATAGGTAGCGGTTCCAACTTGAACGCGTCGCAGAACCTGTTGAAAACTGCCGAGGCGTGCTTCGAAGGCCTCATTCCGAACGTCTGGGATCGCCCGCGGCGCATGTCCCAAAACCTCTTGCAGCACACGCCCGCTCATTGCGTCCGGCGGAGCGATCCGGAGAAGGTGCAGAATCGTCGGTGCGAAATCGCAGATACCCGAAGGGATACCGCAGGCAGAGCCCGGTTCGGAAAAAGCCGACCCGGCGACAATGCCGATGGCCGCGAGTTCTTTTGGATGCAAGCCGCCGTGAACGCCAAGTCCCTCGGGGCGGTCGTTGTCATAGAACGTCCCGCCGGTGAGGCCAAACGGATCGACGCTATCATCTGCCCGGAACGAGAAGGAAATGTCGGGCGCGCGAGGATGATTGCCGAAGACCAGATGACTACCAAGGCTCCCCGGCGCGATACCCTGGGTCTCGTTCTTCGGGCGGGTGAAAACCGGTCCACACCACGGCTGGCTGGTGATCGTCGCCACCAGTCGCGTAATCTGTTCGTCAGTGGGCTCGGCGAGATAGAGTGCGCCGACCTGTCCCGGTACAGCCGCGACATCGACACCCGGCGCGGGTGCTATACCGGGACGGAAGCCGGCTTCACGCAGGCTGTCGATCACTGAAGCCCGAGTATGGCCGGTGATGTGCCCGTGATCCGAGATCGCAATAATCTGCACACCCTCGGTGCGCCCTTCCGCTTCCCACCAGTCAAGCACACGGCCGAACTGAAGGTCACAATGCGCGATGATGCCGCGCGTCGCCTCAGCACCTGTGCCGTGGAAGTGGGAGGTGATATCAGGCTCACCATAAGATAGGATCGTGACATCTGGTCGGTATTTCGGCCAGATCACCTTGAGAAGGACCGAGGTGATCCACTCCTGTCCAGCCGTATCAGGCTCGACTTCCGGCGGCGCCGGCAGCAGCGGCCCTACAAGTGCTTCAGCTTCCACCAACACATTGTCGGGTGTGCAGGCCTCGGGAAAATGTCCCGAGAGTCGAACATGCCCGAAATCCTCGGCTTTGTGGTGGAAGAAGCGTGTTGTGCCAGGCGTGTTAGTGGCCAGCACGGCAAGGCTTTGCCCTGCCGATGCGAGGATCTCGCCAAGTGTTGGCACAGACATCAGGCGGCCGCCGCTTTCCAGGTCGAGCTTGCGCAGGAGCACGGCGTTTGAAGTATCGACGTATCGCGGTGGCGCAACCGAACGGTCGACATACTTGTTGCCGACCATGCCGTGCCGACCGGTGGAGGTGCCGGTGACGAGGCTTGGGAATGCGGAACGGGTTTCGCTGGGATAAATCGTCCGATGGTTCGATAGCGTTACGCCAAGCGACTGCAAACGGCACAGATTCGGCGTCAACTCCGGGCCGACGAGGTCCGGCCGAAGGCCATCAAAGCTGACGATGAGGAATTTGCAGTGGGAGCCCGGCGTCATGATCGTTCCTATCGCGCTTGCTGTTGCTAAATTGCAATAGCGTTCCGGGTTTGCCTAAACGCCATCGCGCTGGGCGACTTGAAACTAGAACCAATCACCGATCACCCATCAGTTGCTCGTACGTGGCTCTGATCTGCTCGACGCGCATCCGCAGGTCATCGACGGACGCGGGTTTGCCGGTACCGAATCGAACACCATTTGGCGGTGCGGCATCGCCAACAGCATAGAGCTCGCCCGGCGCGATCCTTGTACCCAGCAGTTCCAACTCCTTGACAAATCGGCGGCCCGCAACCCTTGCCGGAAGGGGTAGCCAGACGTGCAGGCCCTCGCGCTTTGCCCTGAAACCAGTGCCCGCCAGAAACTCGGCCACCATTGCCTGGCGCTTTCGCGTCTCATCGCGCACAGCAGAGATGATTTGTTCGATACGTCCGCTTTCGATCAGTCGGGTAACTGCGGTAACGTTTGCAGGAGCGCACATCCAATAGGTGGCGCGAACGCCAGGCCAGAACCGCGCTTTGGCCTCCTGGGCAGACGGCGCCACGACGTAACAGGTCTTCAGCCCTGCGGCGACGCCCTTTGTGGTCCCCAGAACATACCAGGAGATTTCCGGAGCGAATGCCGAAAGCGGTGGCGGCTGATCGGTAGGAAGCAGCGAATAGATGTCGTCCTCGATGATGGTAACACCGTACTCGCGTGCGATATTAGCAATTTCCTGTCGGCGTTCCAGGCTCATGATGCCTGTCGTAGGATTTTGCAAGGTGGGTGTCGAATACACCGCCTTCGGCGAATGGGTCCTGCAGGCGTCCCGGAAGGCTTCCGGCTCCATACCCTCCGCATCTATCGGCAATGGGATCACCTCATAGCCGAAGAAGGAGGCGAACTGGCCGATCGAAGGGTAGGTAACGTGATCGACCACCAGTCGCCCCCCAACTCCGACAATCCCGAGTATAAGGCTCAGCAGGGCAACCTGAGTGCTGTTTGTGATGACGATCTGGTCCGGATCGGGCGCCTCGCTCAGCCGACGGGAAACAAACTCCGCCCCTGCCGCGCGATCCCGCTCGGTTCCATTGAAACTGTGGGAAGCGAACAGGCTGGCCAGATCGTCACGATTGAGCACTTCCTGCATTGCCCAGCGGTATTCGCTTTCGAACACGTGCGGAACGGGTGGCGGCAGGTTTCCCGTCATGTCGAATATGGCCAAAGACGAAGCACTTTGTATTATTTCTGGATTCTGGCCGTGCATCAGAATGCCCTCTCGCGCAAGAACCCGGCAAGATCTGACAAGGCCTCTCTGGAGCGGGCAACCGTCCTTGGATAGGTCGCAAAGCCGTGCGGCAAATCGTCATAATTTCGAAACCGCGTTTCAATACCGGCGCCCCGCAGCCGTTCGTTGATCCCGATGGAATCGTCTCTGAGAACGTCAAGAGCGCCAAAGCCGATCCAAGAAGGCGGCATACCCTTCAGATCGGCTTTCATGGGTGTGATATAGGGATGATTAATGTCCACTCCGGTCGGAACATACCACTCGAAATATTCTTTCATGCGTGCCAGCGAAAGTCCGAACTGTCCTGGTCCGAATTCCTTGTAACTCTCCGTTTCAAAGTCGTTGCCGAAGACCCCGTAGATCAATCCGAGCGCTTTTGGCATCGGCTTGCCTGTATCCCGGCAGATCAGCGCGGAGGCCAGCGAGAGATTACCGCCGGCAGACGCTCCGAAGAGAACTATGCGCGATCCGTCTATCCCCAACGCCTCACCCGGCCCCCGGCACCAGTCCATCACATCCTGGATTTCGTCGAGCGCCGTAGGAAAGGGGTTTTCAGGCGCAAGACTGTAGTTGAGGGAAAGAACCCGCAGCCCCGCCTCGTGGGCGACAGCCTGACAAGCCCACTCTCCATTGGCCGTAGAACCTCTAGCCCATCCGCCGCCATGCAGAAAAATGGCGACAGGTCCGCTTTCGGCGTTGTTGGGGACAGACAGTCTTGCCCCAATGGGCCCGTGCCTCGTGGGTACGATCAGGTCGACGTTCCAAGCGATCTCCGGAGCCCCTTCGCACCAGTGTTGTAGCAGCCTGGCCTGCTGCGCCCGGTTTTCAGCAAGGCTCTTGGGGGCACCGCCATCGGAAAGTTGAAGGGCTTCGTACCTGGCTTTCGTCTCGGCCATTTCGGAATTTAGTCTTGGACCTTTTGTCATTGCTTTTCTCGGTTACGGCAATGGAGGGTAGGACGGTTCTTGTGCTTCGGGACTACTGCAATGGCATCACAGCATGGTCGCAAGCGATTGCGGTTGTGACGACAGATCGCGGGCGAGGGCGAGAATACAATCGCCCAACGCCGTACGCGCCGGGATACGTCGGCAAATGACGATGCCTTCGCTTCTGGAGACGATCGGCTCCGGCGCCTGCCACGGGGCATTAGTGTAGTGGATGCGCCCTACGAACTGCCCTTCCGTCACCGTTTCGCCGATCTTGACGAGTGGCTCGAATAGGCCTGATTGAGTACTATCGGAATAGACATAATCCCGGGATGGGACGCGATGAACAATGCGCGTCTCCGGCGCGGGCTCTGCGGTGTTCGGCCCAGATAGCACGCCGACGTGATGCAGAAGCCTCTCAAGGCCGCGCTCGGCAAGCGCCAGATTGTCAAGCGACACCGTGCTACCGCCGCCAAGTTCTGTGGACATGTGAAATACACCTGCCCTTCGGCAAGCACCGACCATTGCACCCTCGCCGCCCGTAGAGTGTTCGATGATCATGCTGGTCGGCATTCCAAACGCCTTGAGGTAAGCCAGCGAGTGGCTAAACCGGTCTGGATCGTCAGAGCGGGCGATCGCGCCGCATGGCACGTATTCCATGCTGCTGCTGCCGGAATGAAAGTCGAAGGCGTATTTTACGCGCGGGAGAATTTCAGATTCGATCAAATGCGCGATCATCGCCGTTGGTGGCCCATTCGGGTCGCCCGGAAAATGGCGGTTTAGATTGCCGTCGTCGAGTGGCGATATCCGGGCATCGGTTCGCACCGCCGGCGCGTTGGCGGCGGGCAAAAAGATGATCTGTCCCCGGATGTCGTTCGGTTCGAGGCGGCGGATCAGCTTCATCAGCAGGATCTGCCCCTCATATTCATTCCCGTGGTTGCCAGCCATAAGCAGGACCCTCGGCCCATCACCGTTGCGTATCGTCGCAACGGGAATCGGTTCATGGCTATAGCCCACGTCGTCTCCAGACCTGTCGTGTAACGCGAGAGGCAGGCGAAAATATCCGCAGCTTTTTCCTTCACCGTCCAGATCAATATCTGTCCAAATCTTGGAAAGAGACATTTTAGCTCCTATGCTTAAAAGAACTATTTGCCGACGCCGAGCGAACCGTGTTCCTCGTTTTCAGCCGTGCACGCACCGAACTTTGAAACCAAGGCTCCGGGCGAATCGATTGACTTATTAAACAAAATCCCCTCGACCTTCGGTCAATAGATCGCCGTTCTCCATTGAGGGTGATCTTTGCTGTCGCCGGTGACAAGATCGAGGTAGAGGTGCTGTAGCCTTCGGGTGATCGCACCGGGCTCACCAGAACCGACAGCGATGCGATCGACGGAGGTTACGGGAGTGATCTCTGCACCAGTACCGCAGTAGAAGACTTCTTCAGCGAGTATGAGTTCTGTTCGATCTACGTCTCGTTCGACCGTCTTCAGCCCCAGATATTCTTCGGCGATCTCCATCACCGTTTGTCGGGTGATTGATTCGAGAATGTCACTCGTTGCGCCTGGTGTGATCAGCTGGCCGTCACGCACCATGAATACGCACATAGCGGGCGCCTCGGAGAGCTTACCCCTAGAGTTCAGGAGAAGTGCCACGTCGTAACCATCACGCTGGGCCTGCATCACCGCCAAACGCGAGTTGTGGTAGTTGGCGTTGCATTTGATCCTCGCCGGCATGACGTTGTCGGGCATTCGCATCCACGAACTGATCTGGGCTGAAGCGCCCGCGCTAACCTGTTTGGTCGTTGCTCTCGGTAGCGCTGTGACGGCGGTGCCCACAGGCCCGCTTGCAGCCATCTCGCCCATCTCATCGATGAAAGCCATCATGCGAATATGTACGGTGGTTCGAAACTGATTAGCTCGGCAGAGATCGATCAGCGCCTGCGTCAATTCTTCATCCGAGGGACCGGCATCGAAACGCATGGCCTTTTGCGAAAAGGCGTAACGCTCGAGGTGGTCCCTGAGACGGAACAAATAGATCTGCTCTTCGGCAGGATTCCAGTAGCCTCGAATTCCTTCGAAGATTCCAATGCCGTATTTCGCGACTGGCGAGAATATATGTACTTTTGCGTCGTTCCACGGAACGATTTTTCCATTGAAGTATGCGAATTCAGGTAGTGTCATAGTTTGATCCCAACAACTGATTGCGGCGTAGCGACTTTCAACGGAAGAAGGCGCCAGAAATTGCATCCAGACCGCGTTGAAGCACCTCCCGATCTCTTGCCTTGCCAGTTCCAAATCTGATGCGATGGGGAGCGGAACCGCCCGCAATTAGAAACGTAGTCGCGGGGCCGACTTCCGCACCTCGGCGTTTACAGTCTTCAACAAAATCAGAGAGTTCTCTGTTGGCCGGAACGTCCATCCACACATGCAAGCATTCCGGTGCGGACCGAAGGCTGGCACCTTGCAGCGTTTGTGCCACCATTTTTTGTCGTGCGCGGGTTTCATCGCGGACAGCAGAAATGATCCTATCAGCACCGCCATTATGAATCAGTTCCGTCGCAACGCCGGCATTGGCGGGTGCGATCATCCAGTAGGTCATGCCGCTCCCGGGCCAAAACAAGCGAGCCGGATCAGTTTCTTTGGGCGTGACTAGATAGGCCGCCTTCAGACCCGCTCCGATCGATTTGGCCGTGCCAAGCATATAATAGGTGATCTCTGGCGCCAGTTCGGCGAGTGGTGGCGGCAGATCCTCTGGCAGGAGCGCGTAAATGTCGTCCTCAAGTATGGCGACGCCATGCTTTCTCGCAATCGCGACGATTTCCTTCCGGCGCTCCAGGCCCATCAAAGCAGTCGTTGGATTCTGCAACGTGGGCAAAGTATAGAGCGCTTGCGGCTTATGCCGTTCACACACTTTCTCGAACGCATCCGGTACGATACCTTCCTCGTCTAGTTTTACGCCTACCAGGTTGAAGCCCATCTGCTTCGCAAATTTCGCCATTGTGGGATAGGTCAATTCCTCGACTGCCAGAACGCCATTCGTTCCTACGAGCGCACCGCAAAGCACGGTCAAAATTGCCTGCGTCGAGTGGGACAGAACAACCCTGTCCGGATCAGGAGCCACGGAAAGGCGACGCGTAACGAACTTGGCGCCGGCCTCACGATCCTCGGGAAACCCCAGGAATTGATGGACACCGATCCAGTCCATCGGCTGCCTTGCTTCGAGGACATTCCTCATCGCCGAGCGATACTCGGGATCGAAGGCATCGGGGACACGCGGCGGAAGGTTGCCCGTCATGGGAACGGGAGGCAGCGAAGAGCTCGCCGGTTTCTGTGGTTCGATTTGAGCTGTTCCTATGGGAGTGTTCATGACGGCCTCGCGTAATACATAGGTTGAATTTGAATATCGTACCCGCGCAGCAAGCACCGGTCCGAAGAGCTTCGTTGCTGGGAACAAGGGGCTAGAGCGATTGCCTCCTGACCCCTACGGGTTCACTTCAGAAATTTCTGAGTTACGGTTGACATTTCGGCGACGGCCGCTGCGGGGTCTGTCTTGCCGGTGATCACGCCTCGAACGACTTCGATCTGGGCGTCAAAGATCTGGTCAGTGTTGTCGACCGGATAGGTGTGCCAGTCTCCGGCATTCGACAATGACGCGGTCAGGTTACGAGCGTAAGGATTGGATTTGCTGTAGTCAGCAAACAAACCACTTTCGTCGAATGCCTTGGAATTGGCCGGAAGGTAGCCAGCGTATTGAGTTTGTAACGCCTGGCCTTCGGGGCCGTAAGCCCATTCGAGATACCGAAGAGCAGCTTTTTGGCGGATGGGATCTTTGGTGAGAACGAACATTCCGTGAGAAACCGCCGAGAGCTTGCCTTTACCGGAGACGACGGGGAAGGAGCCGATCTCGAGTTGGAAGTTATTAGCTTGGGCCGCCTCCATAACCGAAGGAATGCCGCTTGCCGAACGGAACAGAATTCCCATTGTTCCTGCATTGAATGCTTGGCGCGCCTGATTCTTCGTCATTGCTGAAGTATTCGCAGCCTTGGCGAAATCTCGGATGATCGTCATAGCTTTTACGCCGGTCACGTTGTCGAATCCTATGGCGCTGTCTTTGTCGCCCATGGAGCCACCGATTCCGGTCAGCACGTTCTGATACATCCAGTTGTTGGACGCTTCGAACTCCAAGTAACCGCCATTGATATTGCCGCCGAGGGCCGCGACCTTCGCCGCGGCATCGATGATCTCTTCCCAGGTTTGCGGTGGACGCTCTTGCTCCCAACCCGCTTTCTTGAGCAGGCTCATGTTGTACAAGACAACGGGGATGGTCAGGCCGTAGGGCACGGCATAGACGTGTCCGTTCACCGATGCAGCCTCAACAAGAGCACTTGAGACGCCCGAGGATGAAATGAAAACTTGGCCTCCAGGTATCGCGTCAATGGGCTGTGCGATGCTTTTGGCGGTAAAAAGCCCGGTATAGTTGATCAACTGATGAGTGATATCGGGAAGTTGCCCGACGAGCAAATCCCGCAGCGTCGATTGAAAAAGCGGCTGCCAGTTGTCTCCTGAAGCAACATACTCGATCTGCACGTCGTCATGCGTCGCGTTGAAGCTGGCCTGCATTTTATCCAGGAACTCGGTTCGATTTGGCCAAGCATGGGAGATCTTCAGTGTGATAGTCTCCGCTGATGCTTCGGTTGCGGAGAGAACGGAAACCGCTGGAGCTGTGGCGAGACCAACAGCGACTATTTTGGCAAAAACTCGGCGGGTCAGTTTCATGGCATCTATCCTATGTTGAAAGTTCATTTCACTGCCCCGCCCGTGAGGCCTTCGACGAACCAGCGCTGGGCGGAGAGGAATGCGATGATGAGGGGTGCTACGACGAGGGTGGCCGCTGCCATCAGTGGACCGTAGTCGTTCCCGGCCTCCTCGTTCTTGAAGGCCATGATGCCGAGGGGCGGCGGCATGAGCGCCTGGTCGCGCACCGCGATCAGCGGCCAGAAGAGGCTGTTCCAGTGCGAAACGACCGAGAAAATACCGAAGGCGATGATGGCGGGGAGCGCCATTGGCACCATGATCTTCCAGACGATGGAAAGTTCCGACAGCCCGTCGAGGCGGGCGGCGTGGATCACGTCATCGGGGATGGTCTTGAAGAACTGCCGGAACAGGAAGATGCCGAAGGGCGAGACGACATAGGGGAAGATCAGCGCCGCATAGGTGTTGAGGATGCCAAGCTGATAGCCGAGGATAAAGAGCGGCAGGGCCAGGACTTCATGTGGCAACAGTAGCGCGATTAGCACCAGCGCAAAGAGGAGGTTCTTGCCCGGGAAGTCGAGCTTGGCGAGCGCATAGGCCGCCGGCGCACAGACGAGGATCTGCAGCACGACGATCATCGCACAAACAAAGACACCGTTGAGCATGTATTGTGATAGTGGCACCTCGGTCAGGGCCTTGGTGTAGTTCTCAATCCCGTAGAACTGTTCAGGCCAGAAGCTGAAGGACGCGCGAAAGATTTCGCCCGGCGGCTTGATCGACAGCGAGACCATCCAAACGAAGGGGATGAGGATCAGCGCGCCTGTAATCAGCAGGACGGCGTGGCGGAAAATAGCGGAAAGCGGGTCAAGACGAAGCGTGCTCATTGGTAGTGAACCCTTTTGTCCATCACGCGCGCCTGGATCAGCGTCAGCGCAACGACGATGAAGAGGAAGACGACAGCGACCGAGGCGCCATAGCCGGTGCGCAGATACTGGAAGCTCTCGCGGTAGAGCGTAAAGAGCAGCGTCTCCGAGGCATGGCCGGGTCCACCCTGGGTAAGGATCTGCACTGTGTCGAAGGTCTCGAAGGCCTTGAGCGCCACGACGATGAAGACGAACATGGTGACCGGCCCAAGCATCGGCAGGGTGACGGTGCGCAGCCGGTCGAGCCACAGGTCGGCGCCGTCGATGTCGGCGGCGTCATAGAGATCCTGTGGGATGGATTTCAGCCCCGCAAGGAAGAGCACCATGGCATAGCCGAGATTCTGCCAGATGCCGATGACGGCCAGCACTGGCAGCACGGTGTTTTCGTCGCGCAGCCAATTGGCCGTCGGCAGGCCGAGGCCTACAAGCGTTTGGTTGACGAGGCCGATGGTCGGATGCAAGAGGGCCTCCCATGCAATCGCCATGGCCGTCAGCGTCGCCATGAAGGGCAGGAAGTGGATCGCCCGGTAAAAGGCTCTGAACGATCGGCCAGCTTCGATCAGGAGCGCGATCGCCAGACCGAGCAAGATCGTGCCGGGCACGACGATCGCAACATAAAGGATGGTGTTGACGAACGAGGCGCGGAAGCCCTCGTCGGCGAAGACTTCCTTGAAGTTGGCGAAGCCGACGAAGGAGAGCGAACTTGCACCGAACTGCCAGTCGGTAAGCGCAATGGCGAAGACGGCGAAGACCGGCAGGAAGAACAGGACGACAAGCAGGATGAACGCCGGGCACGCCAACGACCATGCCGCGAATGCTTCGGCGATCCGGTGATTGCGCAACGCCTTTCGGGTTCCCGCGGTGTTAGAACCGGCGCGCTTCGGCGCGGTAAAGGAAGCCGTGCTCATTAGACGCGCTCCTTGATCTGCAGCACCTTCGCCTTCGTGTTTCCATCAGGACGCAGCCGCCGCCCATCGACTGCGAAGAGCAGGAGGCGCTCCGGCTTGACGCCCAGATGGAGGGTTTGACCCGGATCAATATGCGGCGCGCGTTCCGCGAGCAGCCGGGCGACAAGAGGATGATCGGCACCGGGCACATCGAAATGCACATACAGGTCGGAGCCCATATGCTCGACCAGCCGCACCGAACCGGTCAATACATTGTCCTTGCTCGCGTCAACGAGATGGAAGGCTTCTGGGCGGATGCCCAATGAAAGGGTTGATCCGGGTGCGAGACCCGCCGCTATTGTGAAGCTTGTGCCGGCGGCATCGGCCAGTCCGTCCGAACGCAGCGTCGCCTCGAGGATGTTGATCTTTGGCGAGCCGATGAACTCGGCGACGCGCAGGTCGTCGGGATCGGCATAGATCTCCTGCGGGGGCGCAACCTGCAAAAGCTCACCGTCGAGCATGACCGCGACCCGGTCCGACATGGTCATCGCCTCGGACTGGTCGTGGGTCACATAGACGAAGGTGACGCCGAGGCGCTGATGCAACTCCTTGATCTCGGCGCGCATCTGCACCCTCAACTTGGCGTCGAGGTTGGACAGCGGCTCGTCCATCAGGAAGACGGCCGGCTGGCGCACCATGGCGCGACCGACCGCCACGCGCTGGCGCTGGCCGCCCGACAACTGCCCAGGCTTTCTCGCCAGCAGGTGGCCGATGCCCAACGCCTTGGCGGTGCGCATCACGTCCTTTTCGATCTCCGCGCCAACCGCTGTCGTTCCCAGCAGGAACCGGCCGACCACAGGCAGCCGTTGCCAGGACGAAAGACGCCGCATTCTTAGCGGCAGCGCCATGTTCTGCGCCACCGTCATATGTGGATAGAGCGCGTAGGACTGGAACACCATCGCGACATCGCGACGCTTCGGCCGCACGCCGTCCACGACATGGTCCCCGATCGCCAGCGAGCCTCCGGTTTGTACCTCAAGCCCCGCAAGGATCCGCAACAGGGTCGACTTCCCGCAGCCGGAGGGACCGAGCAGCGTCAGGAATTCGCCGTCGGCGATTTCGAGCGAGACGTCCTTCAGAACAGAAGTCGCGCCAAAGGATTTACGGATGCTCCGTATCGAAATTTCCGCCATTTTGTTCCCCTTCTTTTTTCGAGGGCCTTTTACCAGGCCAGAAGTATTCGGCGTTGGTAGGTAGCTAATCAGCGATTCTTGCTACAAGTAAATGACAGGCATCGGAAAATTCGATATCAAATAAACGAATCGCGATTGACGCTTCGTCCATTTGCCCCCCATGGAAGTCCGGCATGTCCGACAAGGAAGATCTATCTCTCAATGCGGTGCGCGCGTTCGTGCAAATTGCCCGCGAGCATAGTGTAACGCGCGCAGCCGAGAGCCTTGGAATAACGCAAAGCTCTGCCAGTCGTCATCTTGCCGTCTTGGAAGAATATCTCGGCGCTAAGCTGGTCCAGCGTCGCGGTCGCAGCACGCAACTGACCGACTTCGGTCGTCTCTTCGCGGATGCCGTCTCCGAACCATTGGAGACGATACTGTTCACGGCCAATCGGATGCGCCGCGGCGATCGAAAGGAGCCGAACCGGCTGATCGTGCGGACGTCACTGTCCACTTTCTCTTATTCGCTATTGATCCCCAATCTTCAGTACTTCTCCAAAGAAATGGGTGGCGTGACGGTAGATATCGTTACGTCCCTGTCTGCCCCAGTTGCCACAGACAATTTCGATGTCCTGCTGACACGCGACCTTGCGCTCACGCAAGCGTCGGACCGGTGGGACATCCATGACGAGCAGCTTGTGTGCGTCGGGGCGCCGAAGTTTGTCGCGGGGCGCAGCCTCGCTTCTTTGCGCACCACGCCCCTCATAACGGTCACGTCGAGACCCGACATCATTCCGATCTGGACTCGTGCCTTGGGGCTGAAGACCTCCGATATACTCTCCGGCGCGCGATATGATCATCACTATTTGGCTTTGCCGGCAGTCGCGACCGGGCAAAATTTACTGGTGGCGCCGCAGATTTTGGTTGCGGATCTGATCGCTCAAGGCCTGTTGGAGGTCTTGCCCGGATCGCGCGTCAACAGCGGCAGGCAATATCACGCCTACGCTCTCGACCGGAGCCACAACCCCGATCTTGCCCGTGCCTTCTGCCGATGGATCACCAGGCTGTGCCGAAAAGCCGGGGCTATGGATGGCACGAATGGAAACGCGGATGACCCCGCTGGCCAAAAGCGGATCGTGACATAAAGCGAAGCTGGCTCTCTGTCTGAATTGCCGTGGCTTATCTCTGCAATTGCGCTCACATTGGAAAATGCGATTTTAATCCCTCAGAAATGCTATGGATAAGGTGGCTGATCCTTGTCGCACAGCCTAGGTTGCCTCGACACCCGCGCCGCAGGGCGCATGCAAGGAGGCTACATTGACTGTCATCTCGAAAAGGCTCGGCGCCGTTAAGCCGTCGGCCACCAAGGCCATGACCGCCAAAGCGCGCGAGCTAAAGGAACTCGGAAAAAGCATCATCGCTCTCAGCGCCGGAGAACCGGATTTCGATACGCCCGAGAACGTCAAGAACGCCGGGATCGATGCGATCCGCTCCGGCAAGACAAAATACACCCCGGTTCCGGGTATCGCCCCTCTCCTTAAGGTGATCCAGGAGAAGTTCGAGTGCGGAAACAATCTGCACTACGACATCAATCAGATCACCACTGCCTGTGGCGCAAAGCAGATCCTGTTCAACGCCCTGTTTGCGACCCTCGATCCGGGTGACGAGGTGATCATTCCGGCGCCTTGCTGGGTGTCCTACCCCGATATGGTCCGCCTCGCCGGCGGCAGTCCCGTCATGATCTCCTGCTGTGAAGCAGATGGTTTCAAGCTCACGCCGGAAGCGTTCGAAAAGCAGATCACGCGGCGCACGCGCTGGCTGATGCTGAACTCCCCATCCAACCCGACTGGCGCAGTCTACACCGGAGACGAGCTTCGCGCGCTGGCCGAGGTGCTGAGAAACCATCCGCACGTCATGGTGTTGGCCGACGACATCTATGAAAAGCTCGTCTATGGCGAAGCAAAATTCGCGACCATCGCCGCTGTCGCACCTTGGGTTTACGACAGGACATTGACGGTCAATGGCGTCTCGAAGGCCAACGCGATGACGGGTTGGCGCCTTGGCTACGGCGCCGGGCCAGCCGATCTCATCAAGGCCATGAACACCATTCAGGGCCAGACCGCCTCCCATACCAGTTCGATCTCCCAGTATGCGGCAGTTGAGGCCATTGGCGGCGATCAGTCCTATCTTCTTGGGTTCGTCAAGCAATATGAGGCCCGCCGGGATCTCGTCGTCAGAAAACTCAACGAAGCCTACGGGCTGCGCTGCGGTGCTCCCGACGGTGCCTTCTACGTCTTCGCCTCTTGCGAAGGTCTGATCGGCAGGAGAACGCCCGCCGGCCAAATCATCAGGACCGACGAGGACGTTGCGATGTTTCTGCTCGAGCATGCCGGCGTCGCCGTCGTTCCCGGCTCCGGTTTCCTGATGTCACCCTACTTTCGGGTATCCTATGCTTCGTCCGAAGCAGAACTGGCGGAGGCGTGCGACCGGATCATCGCCGCCTGCCAAGTGCTTGTTCAGGAGGACGCTGCATGAGCAAAGGCAAACAACTTAAGCAGACGATTATCGCAAATGGACTCGCCCATGTGATGGCAGCGCACAGCCCGCTTTCGGCACGCTTGGTGGAAGAGGCAGGTTTTGACGGCATCTGGGCATCGGGCTTTGAACTGTCCGCCCTTTACGGTCTCGCCGATGTCAGCATGATCTCGATGACGCAGCATCTCGACATGGTTCGCGCCATGGGTGAGCAGAGTTCTTTGCCGATCATCGCCGATATTGACACGGGTTTCGGCAATGCGATCAACGTCATCTACGCGATCCAACAGTACGAACGCGCCGGGGCTGCGGCTGTCGTTATTGAGGACAAGACTTTCCCGAAGGTTACGAGCCTCATGGCCGACGGGCGGCAGGACTTGCTGAGATCGGAAGAGTTTCAAGGCAAGATCCGTGCGGCCGTCGCCACGCGCTCCAATCCAGATTTCCTGATCATCGCCCGCACAGAGGCGCTGATTGCCGGTTTGGGTGAGGAAGAGGCATTGAAGCGCGCTGCCGCATATGAGGCGGCCGGGGCCGATATGATCCTGATCCATTCCAAGCAGAAGACACCGGATGAAGTGGAGAGCTTCGTGCGGAACTGGAATGGCAAGGTGCCGGTCGTCATCGTTCCGACCGCCTATCCGGAGATGAACGAAGAGCGGATCAAGGCACTCGGCAAGATCGCCATCGTCATCTATGGAAACCATGCCATTCGCGCCTCTGTGACTGCCATGCAGGATGCATTCTCCCGTATCCTGAAAGATCGCGGTATCCATGCGGTCAACAAGGACATCGTCAGCGTCGAAGAAATCTTCCGCCTGCAGAAGATGGATCAGGTAAAGACGAACGAGAAACTCTTCCTGGCTTGAGGGGGCGCATGACACGTATCGGTATCGCCAACAGCAACGATCACGATTTTGGCGTGGAAATCGTCAACCAGGGCGAGGAATTCTCGCTGATGTTTCGATCTCGAAAAGATCGATCAGTTCAAGGCCGCGTTCGGGGGACGCGGCCTTCCTTGAAACGGCAACTCGAAGACCAGCTATGGCTGTGGACCGAGGCCGTGGCGGCGCACGTAGGATAGCCACACAGGGTCGCAGCGATGAGCGGCTTTTGAACCAACTACTTGGGCTGGTCTCACGGGTTAACCCTGGCCTGGAAGGGATCGTATGAATGCGCGAATTCAACAAACATTTATACCAGACGCTGGCAGATATTACCGCAGAAGGACTTCTGAAGGTCGAGCGTCAAATCACTGGTCCTCAGGCTGGCCGGATTTCTCGATCGACGAAGGACGGTCCGCGAGAGCAAATAAATCTCTGCGCCAATAACTATCTCGGACTTGCGGACCACCCGGAGATTATAGCTGCCGCGAAGAACGGCCTCGATGAGTTTGGTTTCGGGATGGCCTCGGTGCGCTTCATTTGCGGCACGCAAACACTCCATCGGGAACTTGAGCAGACAATTGCACGGTATCTCGGCAAGGACGACGCCATCCTGTTCGCAGCCTGCTTCGACGCCAATGGCGGCGTGTTCGAACCGCTGCTGGAAGCGGACGATGCCATCATTTCTGATAGCCTCAATCACGCCTCGATCATTGACGGGGTGCGTCTTTGCAGGGCGAAGCGATATCGATTTGCCAACGGCGACATGGACGAACTGGAAGACCGGCTGAGACAGGCCGATGCAGATGGGGCGCGGTTCAAGCTAATCGCCACCGACGGCGTGTTCTCTATGGATGGCTATGTGGCCAATCTCCGGGACATCTGCGAACTCGCGGAACGATACGGCGCCCTGGTCATGGTCGACGACTGTCACGCGATTGGCCACGTTGGTGAGGCCGGGCGCGGAACACCGGCATTGACGGGCGTCAATCAGCGGGTCGATATCATCACTGGGACGCTTGGCAAAAGCCTGGGTGGGGCCATGGGTGGTTTCGTCGCCGCGTCCCAACCGATCGTCGATCTCCTGCGTCAAAGATCACGCCCCTACCTCTTCTCCAACAGCCTCGCTCCAGCAGTTGCGGCCGGATCGATCAAGGCAATCGAAATTGCCGGGAAAGCCGACGACCGCCCCAGACACTGTCTTCTCACGCCGAGCGCTTCCGGTCGGGTATGCAGAAGGCCGGATTTGATCTGCTGCCTGGGAAGACGCCGATCATTCCCGTGATGCTTCATGAAGCGCGCCTCGCACAGGATATGGCTCAAGCTTTGGATGAGCGTGGCGTCTATGTCGCCGGCTTCTTCTTCCCCGTCGTGCCTAAGGGCGGGGCGCGAATCAGGACCCAGATGTCCGCAGCGCTGACCGAAAAGGACGTCGACTTTGCGATCGATGCCTTCAGCGATGCCGGAAAGTCGCTGGGCGTCATTTGATGTTCAACAGTGGTGTTTTCATGAAAGCTCTTGTCAAAGCGGAAGCGCAACCTGGCCTCTGGCTCGATGATCGCCCGATCCCATCGATCGGCCCCGATGATGTCCTGATCAAGATCAACAAGACGGGTATCTGTGGTACAGATATTCATATCTACGCCTGGGACGAGTGGGCGCGGAGGACCGTTCCGGTGCCTATGGTCGTCGGGCACGAATACGCCGGTGAAATAGTTGAGCTAGGCGCCAATGTCCGTAACCTTGCAGTCGGTCAGAGAGTCTCCGGCGAAGGCCATGTCATCGGCCTGAACAGTCGAGCTGCTCGGGGAGGACGGTTCCATCTGGACCCCGAGACAAAGGGAATCGGTGTCAACATACCTGGAGCTTTTGCGGAGTACCTTCGCCTGCCGGCCTTTAACGTCGTGTCGCTTCCCGACGCCATCGATGACGAGCTGGGCGCAATCCTCGATCCGCTTGGCAATGCTGTCCACACTGCACTCTCCTTTGACCTCGTCGGCGAGGACGTTCTGATCACCGGCGCTGGCCCGATCGGCATAATGAGCGCGGCAGTTGCCCGTCATGTCGGTGCACGCCATGTCGTTATCACCGATGTCAATCCGAGCCGCCTGGCGCTCGCCGCCGATGTGGCGGATGTCATCCCCGTCGATGTCAGCAGGGAAGACCTTGCATCTGTCAAAGCTCGCCTTGGTATGAAGGAAGGCTTTGATGTCGGGCTTGAGATGAGCGGCGCTCCGGCGGCCTTTGACCAGATGGTCGACCATCTCGTCATGGGCGGAAAGATTGCCATGCTTGGTATTCCAGCACGGCCTGCTCTGGTCGACTGGACCAACGTCGTCTTCAAGATGCTCACCGTGAAGGGTATCTACGGCCGCGAGATGTTCGAGACGTGGCACAAGATGCTGGCAATGCTGCAGAGCGGCCTCGATGTCCGCAAGGTCATTACTCATAGGCTCCCGGTCAGCGACTATGAGCTTGGGTTCAAGACGATGCAAAGCGGCAATTCCGGCAAGATCGTATTAGACTGGAATAGCTGATGCAGAGCGCTTGGCAAGATAGCAACCGGGTGGCTCAAAATGCTTGACCTGATCGGCGCCGTCGGACTTCTGCTTTGGGGTCTTCGGCTGGTGAAAACCGGTGTAATCCGCTCCTTCGGCGTGAGACTGCGCAGGTGGATCGGCTCCGGCACGCGCAATCGGCTGTTGGCCTTTGGCATGGGGCTCGTCGCAACCATTGCGTTGCAGAGCAGCACGGCCACCGCGCTTATGACCGCCTCGTTTGCCGGGAGCGGCTTCATGAGCTCGATGATGGCACAGGCGATCATGCTTGGCGCCAATGTCGGTACGAGCCTGGTCACGCGTATTCTCGCCTTCGACCTTCACTTCCTAGCGCCATTGATGATTGCCTTGGGCGTGTTCGCCTTCGGCTTCAGCCATTCCAAGCCGACCAAGGGCCTGTCGCGCGCCGTCCTCGGCCTCGGATTGATGCTGTTGTCATTGCGGCTTCTCGGTCGGGCGACAGAGCCGATGCAGCATTCACGTGTGCTCGTCGGCCTGATGGCGTCGCTCGACGCGGTACCAGTGCTTGCCGTCATCGTTGCCGCAGTCCTTGCTATCGCCTCATCCTCCAGCCTCGCTATCGTGCTGCTGGCGATGTCTCTCTCTGCTAGCGGAACCGTGACACCCGCACTCGGTATCGCACTGGTCCTCGGCGCCAATCTTGGTGGCGCGGTTCCACCCGTTCTCGGGGCGCTGCGTTACGGCGCACTGGCGCGTCGGGTGACGATCGGCAATATGCTCGTGCGGCTGATTGGATGTGTTGCAGTCCTTCCGTTTACCGAGACGGTCGCAAGACTTCTGTCTGACATAAGTCACGACCCGGCGGCGCTCGTCGTCGATACGCATATTGCCTTCAACATTCTACTCGCAGTCATCATGCTGCCGATCCTGCGGCCGCTATCGGCTCTGATGCGCCGCTTCCTGCCCGAGGCCGCCGAACTGGATAGTGGACCACGTCATCTCGATCCCAATAGTCTCGATACGCCTGCCCTGGCGCTTGCGGGTGCTGTCCGCGAGACGCTGCGCATTGGCGATTGCATCACCACGATGCTGCAGACGAACCTGGACGCGTTGCGAAACAACGATCCGGCCCGATCTTCCGGGATTGCTGCTATGGACGACGAGGTCGACCAGCTGAACAGCGCCGTCAAGCTTTACCTCGCCAGGTTCAACAGTTCGGCTCTCGATGAGACGGACGAGCAGCGTTCGAACGAGATCATCGGATATGCCACCAATCTCGAGCATATCGGCGACATCGTCGATCGAAATCTGCGCGATATGGTGGATAAGAAGATCCGCAACCAACTGAGCTTCTCGGCTGAAGGTGCAGCCGAGATCGAGGAGCTTTATAGGGTGACGCTGGAGAACCTGCGGCTGGCCCAGAGCATCCTGGTCACCGGCGATTTGCAACTCGCCCGCCAGCTCATCGAGTCCAAAGTCGACATCCGACATCTCGAGGAACGGTCGGCCGCCAATCACATGGCTAGGCTGCGCGACGGAATGATCGACAGTTTACAGACCAGTTCGCTGCATCTCGACATCCTGCGCGATCTGAAGCGCATTAACGCCCATATCGCTGCAATCGCATATCCGATCCTCAAGCGGCAGGGTGCCCTGCGTGAAAGCCGGTCATGACGGGAGAACAGATCGCGGCCATCTCAACTTAGGGAATTTTGCGAAGCTTGATGCAACTGAACGATCTCAGCCTAACCTAACGGAAATAGTCTTAAATCCCGGACAACCAATTCAGGCAGGTTAGGCTAAGGCTATACAAACGCGCTGCTACTGAGCCGCTGTCGATGGATTTCGTCACGGCCGAAGAGGCTATTATCCTTCGGCTCTACCTGGGCGGGCAGGCAAACGGCGATCGCCAAAGCCGTTCATGGTGATGGCGAACTCGCGCGTATCAGCCCGATCGCTTCCAGTAGTGCGCCAAACAAGTATGAGCCGGATTAGGGATCGTACATAGAAAAACCCTGTGTGGGGATTTGCCCCGCTCCGGGTTAAGCAGGACGGTTCCTTGGTCATCAATTTAGAAGGGCACCCGACGACCTAATAAGAGCGCGAGGGTTGATAGATCGGCTTTCTTGATAGTCAGGCGAATGTTATCGGGGGCATCTCAACGGAAGGGTTCTCTGATAGCGAGGCTGGGCGATGTTGTATCTGTCGATGCGTTTCCATGATGTCCTCGACCTTTAGGTTCCGGCAGTCAGGGCGCCATCGACAAACAGCGTTTGGCCGGTGACAAATCGCGAAAGCGGTGATGCGAAAAACAACACCGCGCCGGCGACATCTGTCGGTGTGGCAAGCCGTCCAAAGGGGATATTAGCCGCAGCGCGCTGGAGGGCAGCCGGGTCTCGAAGCACCTCGTCGTTCTTTCGCGTGCGGACGGCGCTGGGAGCAATGCCGTTCACTGTGATTTGGTGTGGGGCAAGTTCTGTCGCCTGTTGTTTCATAAGGATGGCCAAACCACCCTTTGCCGCGCACATGGAGCTGTATCCACGATCGCGGTAGCCAAGCGAGGACCGTATCGACAGAAGGTGAACTTGACTGCCTCCGTTCCCTGCGGCGACCTGGTGCCGCGCAACCGCCTGGGAGAGGAACATGCCGACGCGAAGGGTCTTCGTATAAACTTCATCGAAGGCGTCTTCGGTGACCTCAAGGAAGGGCTGTTCTTTGTGGAAGCCGACACAATTCACGAGTATGTCAATCGTCCCATGCTCCTTGACGAGTCCGTCTGTCAGGTCCCGAACAGCCTTGACGTTGCTGGCATCGACTTCTGCTCCCGCCGCGTTCCATCCCCGCGCGTGGAACTCCTTGGCTAGTCCTCGCGAACGTTCGCCGTTGCGCCCTGCGACAATGCATGTCGCACCCGCGGCAGCCAGCATTTCCGAGATCGTTGTCCCGATCGCTCCGTAACCGCCGACCACCAGGGCGACCTTCCCTGTCAGCCGCGTTGGATTTGTCAGATCCTCATTTAGCATTTTCTGCCCTCCGAAATGGCACCATCACCTGCCGGAGCGGTAGCGATCTGGGTGGAGGCGACGCGGGTGGCGCTCCAGGTGCCCGGCCCGTACTGCCCTTTGAAAACCGGCCCGCTATGCTCGGGGACAGCGCCCCCGAACCCGGCGGTTCCAACAATTGACCCGTCGCTCCCGACCGTCCCCTTGAATCGATAGAACAAATGGATGGGGGTTGCTTCGTGCTCGGCCTCGAGCTCGATCTGTGAACCCAGGATCTTGCCGACGACCCGGCCATGGCTTGTTGCGGTCTGATGAATGCCCGTGACGTCCGTGCCATGCTGACGGAGTTCAATGCGGTGCTCACTCGCCCCGTGAAGAAAGGAAACTTCGACCTGCCAGCGCCCGGTGACGTCCGTCTCTGCTGGAGGGACCTGCGCCGACGTGGCGAACTCCTGTGACCTGACGAAGATGGCGGAAAGGGCGCGTCCGACCATATCGGCTTCATCGTCTGACAGATTTATGGGATCCAGGATGATCGATGTCGGTGTCGACCAAAAATCGTGGATGAGAATCCGCGGACGTTGCCGCAGCAGCGCCAGCCGCAGACCTTCCGCATCCAGGGGAATAACGCTCTTATCCCAGCTCACTTTTAGCCGGATGGCGGTAACGGATCCGGCCCATGACAGGACTTTCGTTTCCACTGCAGCGATGTCGTGGAGGTTCGCAGCGATCCTCTGCAGGCGGGGGTGCCAGCCGTCGCGTTCCTTTTCAGCCGCCGCCGAGTTGATCCAGCGGTCCAGGGCGACGACGGCCCCAACGGCCTCTTCCTTTCCCACTTTCATGCTGCGGCCGAAGGCCTGATGAGGAGCGCTGTTCCACCACATCGCTTCACAAAGCTTCCTTCGACCGAGCACGATGGCCGTGGATTGCGGCCCGCGGATGTATTTCCCGCCCGCATAGACGACGAGGTCGGCGCCCCGGCCAATCCATCGATCCGGATTGGCCGGAGACAACCCGGCCGCGTTGATCAGAACCGGGACACCGGCCGCATGTGCCGACCCTAGAAGCGTGTCCAACGGGAGGGAAGACGAACCTTCATTCCGGCCTAACAGGCAGACCATCGCAACTTCGCCGGTCCCAAGGGCTGAAGACAATTCGTCGGGCGTCTGGACGCTGACGATCTGGGCTCCGGCTAAACGGATCGCCTGTTCGTAGGCGAAACGATGATCCTCCGGGATGATGACCTTGTTTGCCATTCCGGACGTGTCAGGCAGTCGCAACATCGCTTCGGGATCGTTGCCGGCGATGCAGGCGGCTGTCGCGAGCGCCAGACTTGCGGCTGTTCCTGCGGTAACGAGGCCCCATTCCGCGCCCGTCAACATCTCGAGCCGGTGACCTAGGCCTTCAGCCAGTTCATCGAGATCGACAAAGGCTTCCGCGGCCGCATTCATCGCCTCGATTACTTCCGGGGCGGGATTGCTCGCTCCATAATTGGTTCGAACGCCCGCACAATTGACAATCGGCTCGACGCCGAACGATCGATAGATATCTCCCGGCCTCGAAGCGCCGTCGGATTGATTCTGAAATATTGCGCAAGGTTGCTGTTCCGCGATGCTCATGACCACAGCCCCCTTTGGGCAAGCACGGCCGAGGCCCCCACGGCAAAGACGGTGATCGCGAGATACATCGCATTATTCGGCGACGGCACCCGCACGGATGCAACGTGGGCGACGGCAAGCGCCGCGAACATGAGGTTCACCATCGGCAGGAACGCCTCAGATGGCACCAGGGGCTGTATTACGATGAGGGCCGCCATCAGCGGGATGTCGTAGGAGAGTGGCACGCCGAAAAATCGCCCGTCCTCGGACTTGCCGAAGTTCGCGAAATAGCTCAGTCGAATTGCGCCGGCGAGTAGCAGCGCCGATGCAATGAACAGCGACAGCAGCTCAACATTGTTCAGCTGGAGGATCAGGACTGCGGGCAGAACCGCCCCATAGATCAGGTCGCCGTAGCCATCGAGGCTCTTTCCCATCTTCGCCATGTCCGGGTGCCGGTTCGGTGTCCGGCCGGCCACGACGCCATCCAGGTGATCGGCCAGGACCGCCCACAATGCAACCGCGACCGCCAGCTCGATCTGACCATTGAGCGCCAGGTACAAGCTCAGCGACGAGCATATCAGCCCGGCCGTCGTGATCGCATTTGCGGGATCTATAAGATAGCGAAGCATGTTCGTCCTCCCGGGCAAAGCCGTTAGCAGGCCAACTCACGGGCAGTGATGAACATTGCCTCGGCAATGCGAAGGTCCGCCTCGTTGTCAATCTCGTACCACCGCACGTCGTCGCAACGGGCTGCCGCGATCTGGAGGCCCTTGCGCTCGACGAGATGGGAAAGGAGCTCTTCCGTGTAGGATTTCACGGCGCCGCAACCGATATGGTCCTCGAGATAGGGGACAATCATCCTGCGAAGGTCATCGCCGGAAAAGCGCATGAGGTTCATCGTCTTGAAAAGCGGCGGATTCCCCTCCACGAGGTTCGCCGCAGTCTGCTTCATCCGCACCTCGACGATGTTGCCGGTGTCGCTCAGGACCACCGCCGATCCCTCCATCGACCGTTCGAATGGCGCCACGGCCGCGACATTTCCCGTCTCATAGAGGGACAATTTGCGAAGTGCGTCGATTTCGAAGAAGACATCGCCTTCCAGCAGATAGGTGTCCCCCGACAGAAGGGCATCGCGGGCCAGCCAGAGCGAATAGGCACTGCCCGTCTTGTCGAAAACGTTCGATTCCACATAGCTGATCGCAATGTTGCCGAACCGGGTCCCGCAGGAATACTGGATGGCATCCTTCCGGTAGCCGACGACGATCGTGACCTCATCGACGCCGAGCACTTCGAGATTGCGCAGCGCGTTGTGAAGAATGGGGGTTCCGTTAACTTCGACAAGCGGCTTGGGCCGCAGGTCAGTGAGAGGTCGCAGCCGGGATCCGGAGCCTGCCGCCAATATGACGGCCTTGGTCGGAAAATGCATGTTCATGACGATTCTTTCTCTTTGTTTTCGGCTTCGGGCGTGGCCCCATAGCTCCAGGCATTGAGGAACCCGACAAGGCGGCCAAGCCCCTCCTGCAATCGATCCCACGGGATCCCGTAGGAAAGGCGCATGCCAAAGGGATCCCCGAAGGCAGTGCCGGAAACAGTTGCGACGCCCGCCTTCGCAATCATTTCGCGAACCAGCATGTCGACGTCGCCGTCGCCGATCACAAGGTTCCATGGCTCAGGCGCCACGAGGTTCTTGATGTCGAGATAGAAATAGAAGCCACCCATCGCCGTCGGCACCGGGATACGCGACAGGCCTGAAAGCACACCGAGACCCATGTTGCGTGCGGCCGTGAGTTGGTTCTGCAACCTCGCTT
>Ga0228711_1003570_pt1 | contig 24185 bp, 7 predicted proteins | sample MedpolnodulmetaG_2_FD_177996 | JGI IMG/M metagenome (GOLD analysis project Ga0228711, IMG submission 177996) | Root nodule microbial communities from Medicago polymorpha collected in Santa Monica, California, United States - brown nodules | ecosystem: Host-associated > Plants > Roots > Nodule... | reverse complement strand
CATGTATTTAATTCTTTTCAATGTGGTACCTTGTTTTTTCCAATTTGTTTGATGATACATTCATTGAAGCAAATACAAGAACAAAAATGGGAGCCCCACTCCTTCCTGCCTCTATTCATACATCTCCTCCATCACTATTGATCCAAATAATGAAGGCCACTTTGGTACATTTACATAGTTATGTACACCACAATCAATACAGCCAAATCAATGAATAAAAAACTACTATAGTCTAAGCAGTATTTAAATCATTAAATTAAATTAAATATACTACATGAGAGGGGAGGTTTTCAAATTTCAACAAAGTGCCTTGAAATCAAGAAAAGCTTAGCTACCTCACTAGTCACTACCACAATTGATTTAAACTCCTTGGTTATTATTACCTCTAAGCACATTCACGCGTATCATGCAAACCAATAATGTTTCATCTACCAAAAGTGCTTCAACTTAGATATAGCTATATGCCCCCATTCTCAGTACCATCAGCATAACACCAAAAGTACAGAAGCAACAGAACAATCAACAACATCACAAGGTTGGTTTTGGCTCTATCATTTAGTAGCAGAGACAAAGATAGTTAAGGTACATTCTGGTATATGTCTAAGATAACAAATAGAAGTCCATTCCTTTTTGACCATTCTCTCATCTCTATTATCTCCCTTCTTAAACATACTACTTGGCACTATCTCTTTTTGTTTCACATGCTTGTGTTTAAAACGTTTGTGTGAAACTTAAGCATCATGCATGTGCTCTCCTAAACTTAGTCTTTTATCACCTTCACCTTCACCTTCACCCTCATCTTCTACACTAATCTCCAACTCCAAGTAAAGTCACCATTTTCACAATCAAAAATGGAAAATATTAGTGTTACCTCTTTGTTCTTTTGCTTACTCTTTTTTAGCATAACAAAGATACAAGTAATAACTTCTCTTTCACCTGATGGACAAGCACTTCTTTCTCTTGCAACATCATCACCTTCTCTTCTCTCTTCATGGAACCCTTCAACATCAACACCATGTTCATGGAAAGGCATAACTTGTTCACCACAATCTAGAGTAATTTCCCTTTCTATCCCAGATACTTTCCTCAACCTCACTTCTTTACCATCTCAACTATCCTCTTTAACAATGCTTCAGCTTCTCAACCTCTCTTCAACCAATCTCTCTGGCTCAATCCCACCTTCTTTTGGTCAACTCTCCCATCTTCAACTCCTTGACCTCTCCTCAAACTCTCTCACTGGTTCCATTCCTAATGAACTTGGAAGCCTCTCTTCTCTTCAATTCCTTTTCTTAAACTCAAACAGATTAGCAGGAACCATTCCACAACAGCTTTCAAATCTCACTTCACTTGAAGTTCTTTGTCTTCAGGACAATCTTCTCAATGGCTCAATCCCTTCACAACTAGGCTCTTTGAAATCTCTTCAACAGTTTAGGCTAGGTGGTAACCCTTTTCTCACTGGAGAACTCCCTTCACAGTTAGGACTATTAACCAACCTCACCACATTTGGTGCAGCTGCAACTTCACTTTCAGGTTCAATTCCCTCTTCATTTGGAAACTTGATCAATCTACAAACTCTAGCACTTTATGATACAGAAATATCTGGTTCAATACCACCTGAACTTGGTTTGTGTTCTGAGTTGAGGAATCTTTATTTACACATGAATAATCTCACTGGCTCTATTCCTTTTCAATTAGGTAAGTTGCAAAAACTTACTAGTTTGCTTCTTTGGGGGAATACATTATCTGGTAAAATCCCTTCTGAAATTTCAAACTGTTCATCATTGGTTATATTTGATGTATCATCTAATGATCTCACTGGTGAAATACCTGGTGATTTTGGGAAGCTAGTTGTTCTTGAACAGCTTCATTTATCAGATAATTCGCTCACCGGTCAAATACCGTGGCAGTTGAGTAACTGCACAAGCCTTGCAACTGTCCAGCTTGACAAGAATCAGTTATCAGGTACAATTCCTTATCAGCTTGGAAAGTTGAAGGTTCTGCAGAGTTTTTTCTTGTGGGGGAATTTGGTTTCTGGAACTATACCGTCCTCTTTTGGGAACTGTTCAGAACTGTATGCACTTGATCTTTCAAGGAATAAATTAACAGGTTCAATACCAGATGAGATTTTCAGTTTGCAGAAGCTGAGTAAGCTTCTGCTTCTTGGAAATTCATTAACAGGAAGGTTACCAGCAAGTGTTGCTAACTGTCAGTCTTTGGTTAGATTGAGAGTTGGAGAGAATCAGCTTTCAGGAGAGATTCCTAAAGAGATAGGACAGTTGCAGAATCTTGTGTTTCTTGATTTGTACATGAATCATTTCTCCGGAAGATTACCGGTTGAGATTGCAAACATCACAGTTCTTGAGCTATTAGATGCTCATAACAACTATCTCGGCGGAGAAATTCCGTCCCTGATTGGTGAGCTTGAAAATTTGGAGCAGCTTGATCTTAGTAGAAACAGTTTGGCAGGTGAAATTCCTTGGAGCTTTGGGAACTTGAGCTATTTGAACAAGCTTATTCTCAACAATAATTTATTAACAGGTTCAATACCAAAATCTGTTAGAAATTTACAGAAGCTAACTCTTTTGGATTTGAGTTATAATAGCTTATCTGGTAGCATACCTCCAGAGATTGGTCATGTTACAAGCCTAACAATCAGTTTGGATTTGAGCTCAAATTCATTCATTGGTGAAATACCTGATTCAATGTCTGTTTTGACACAGTTACAATCACTTGATCTTTCAAGGAACATGCTTTTTGGAGGAATTAAGGTTCTTGGTTCTCTTACTAGTCTCACTTCACTCAATATCTCCTACAACAACTTCTCAGGTCCTATTCCAGTAACTCCATTCTTCAAAACTCTAACTTCTAGTTCATATCTTCAGAACCGGCATCTGTGTCAGTCCATTGACGGCACCACATGCTCTTCAGGTCTGATTCAAAAGAATGGTTTGAAATCTGCAAAAACCGTAGCTATGATCACAATTATTCTAGCTTCGGTCACCATAATTATCATTGCGTCGTGGATTCTAGTAACTCGTAGTAATCATCGGTACAATGTTGAAAAGGCTTTGAGGATATCAGGTTCCGCGTCAGGAGCTGAGGATTTCTCTTATCCTTGGACTTTCATACCATTTCAGAAACTGAATTTCAGCATAGAAAATATATTGGATTGCTTGAAAGATGAAAATGTGATTGGAAAAGGTTGTTCTGGTGTTGTGTATAAGGCTGAGATGCCGCGCGGAGAGGTAATAGCAGTGAAGAAGCTTTGGAAAACAAGCAAAGGAGATGAAATGGTTGATTCTTTTGCTGCTGAGATTCAGATTCTCGGCTACATTCGGCATAGGAACATTGTGAGGCTCATAGGTTATTGTTCTAATGGGAGTGTTAAGCTTCTTCTCTACAACTTTATCCAAAATGGTAATCTAAGACAACTTTTGGAAGGGAATAGGAACTTAGACTGGGAAACTAGATACAAGATTGCTGTTGGTTCAGCTCAAGGTTTAGCTTATCTTCATCATGATTGTGTCCCATCAATTCTTCACAGAGATGTTAAATGCAATAACATACTTCTAGATTCCAAATATGAGGCATATATTGCAGATTTTGGCCTTGCAAAACTAATGAATTCACCAAATTATCATCATGCAATGTCCAGAGTAGCTGGTTCCTATGGCTACATTGCCCCAGGCAAGTGTATTTCACTTTCATAACATTTTTTCTTAACCTTATGGTTTTATGCTTGCATCTTTTGTAATTGCATTACTACTCAGTTCCTCTGAGGAAGCATTGCTATATGAAATTCAAAAGTAAAAACAATATGCATACATTCAATTTAGGCTCAGGATAATTTTTTATCCATGAAGTGTCAATTTATTTCTGATGGTTTAAATTGTAATAAGTTTCTAACCACATCTTATGACCATTGTTTAATGTAGAGTATGGCTACACCATGAACATAACAGAAAAGAGCGACGTCTACAGTTATGGAGTGGTTTTACTAGAGATACTAAGTGGGAGAAGTGCAGTTGAAGATGGACAACACGTTGGAGATGGACAACACATAGTTGAATGGGTGAAGAAGAAGATGGCAAGCTTTGAACCAGCTGTGTCAATACTAGATACAAAGCTTCAAAGTCTACCGGATCAAATAGTGCAAGAGATGCTTCAAACACTTGGAATTGCTATGTTTTGTGTGAATTCTTCGCCGGTTGAACGTCCAACTATGAAGGAAGTTGTTGCATTACTGATGGAAGTGAAGAGTCAGCCTCATGAGGAGATGGGGAAAACCTCTCAACCTTTAATCAAGCAGTCATCAACTCAATGCTGAGTTTTGTTTTTCATTGTTTCTTTGTTTTAATAATTAGATGTAATGGTGGTTAGTGATTGATTTTCATCTCTTCTTAGATGAAAACAAGATGTTTGTTAATGTGGAAACTTTGAGAGTAGAGTAGAATCGGCTATTGTTGTACAGTTTTAGAATTAATATCATAGATATCAGTTGCCTGCAATATTTGTGTCTTGCCACTTTTAACTTACTGCTTTCATATCCATCATCCATGCATGCTCTAATTGCAAATGCTGGTTGACACATGTGGTTAACATCTGAAATTGAAATTTAGAAGCAATAATTCAAATCTCTAGTTTAACCAAGAGTAAGAGTATCAAGTTGAAATTTAGCTATGAAAATGCTACAAGTTGCCCATATGACCCGTTCAAAGTTGAGAGATTAGTTTCCACAATTACATGTAAAATGTCTTAATTTTTTTTGGTCGAATAAAAAAAAATGTCTTAATTTAGAAAAGTTGAATTCATTCAATTTATATATATATATATATATATATATATATATATATATATATATATATATATATATATAAAAAGTAGGTTCGAGACCTAGGAATGTGCTCCTTTATAGGTGTTTGAATCTTCCAAATGCCAACAATTCATGTGTTGGGTCAGTCCATACAAGACTTTGCTCAGACTTTAATTGGATCCCACTAGTAGACGGTGAGATTGGTCTAACATATGAGTCAATAAAATATTGACTCTCTTATTTAAGTTTTGTCCAAAATATAGACTTTCTTATTTAAGAATTAAAAAAATTCAAATTCTATGTTGAGTTAGTAAAATATTGTTCATGCTAGCTAGCAGGTTGAATGGTCCGGTTTTTCTGCCTTAACTTCTGCTGTTAATTTCTTCAAGGAAAAAGAAACTTAGTATTTTCTGAAAGTAATATTCATTCTTAAACTTTGATAGATTAAAAAGCTAACAATATACTTATTTAAATTGAATAAAAAATAAAAACCTATTTATCTATGTATTATAAAAATTGTTTTACTTTAGCTCTTATCTTTCAGATTCTACGCATTCAAAATAGTATATAGTATTTCTTTGGCTACTTTATTTCTTACGTTGGAAAGAGTACAAGAGAGCCGAAAGGTGAGGGACTGGTTGGAACGAAGAATACAAAACTCTCTATGGTCTGAATGTTTCCTGGAACATCAATTATGTCTGTGAAAATTATATTATGATGTAGACTGCAGAGTAAACTTAAGGTTGAACAATGCACAAACATTTGTTTTTTCACCTTACATTATTCAATTGCATCCATTGAATTTCATTCAATTATTACTCACCTTTTATGACTAAATTATACTAACTCATACTATGGGTCTTATTTGTAATGTTTATCATTGTCGAGTTATTTTCTATCCTATAATATCAATACAATATTTATTATTATATTTATACTTCCTTCGTCCAACTTATAGACCCCATAACAACTTATGACATGATTAATTTGTTGAATTAATATATGACCATATATTACATTACTCTTTGTATATAATATATAAATGAAATATTGACTTTTTATATTTAAAGACAAATTGGAAGTATTTATTTTGACATAAAATCGGTAGCATTACTACAAGATATATTTGAAAAATAAATAATAAATGTATCTAAAAATTTGTAAATAATCTTATATTCAGGGATAGACAAACATTCTAAAGAGGTTTTATAATTAGGATGGAGAGTTAGCGGTGGTTGTAAATATACGGTGGACAAATGATAAATGAAACACAAGAATATTTTAACCTTGCCATATTATTTTTTACTAGAAACTAATATAAATAATAATTTTCTAAAAATGCATGTACATTTCTAATGTGATACTTTTTTTTACTGTTTTCATCATCCGTTTAGAGATGATTAATCTTCGTCGGGGAAGATGTTGGACACACTAAGTGAATTATCTTATACAAATTGAATTTTCTCCACACTTAAGAATTAGCGATCGACCCCCTCGCCATTTATCTAAGGGTCCAAGTCACTTACCACTTAGGCAAAGTCATTGTTAATTTCAAACATAATACTTGGTAAGAGATGAATGGAGTTTCAAACTTACAAAATAAAATGATTAAGATATATGCTGTGGCTCCAACATTATGGTGCTGCAAGTAAAATTGGACTAAGATTTCATAAATAAGGTCTTAAGGTTCGAGTCTCCTAGATGAAAAATATAATTGAAAAGAGCAATCTCACTAAATGTGGTCAGTCAAATTCATCGAGATTTAGAATACGTGTTTGAGAGATTATTTTTCTTTTCCATAAAAAAAGAAAAAGAAAAATATTTTTCTAAATAAAATATGTAATATGGACAATGGCCCTTTCAGGTAAAGGCAAGTGTGTGAAAATTTATGCATCATGCATGCATCTTATAGAGGGTTAATTGTGGCCTGTGGGGGCCAAGATTGCAACGTGTTAGGAGACAAAAGCAAACAAGCCATGCTGCTACCTTCTCCTCCTTCCCTATGTCTTAGTAGACACTAGATTTGTTCCTATACCAGCACTTTGATTTTGCAGACCGTGTTTGTCAAAAAGCACAATTTTCATGTTAGCTAGTTTGCTCTCTCGATTCTCCTTTCTTGTCTTTTATTTGTCACCTCCAACAGTTCATAGGATAGGATAGCAAATCTTATCAATAAAAAAGTATTTTGTATTGTTTCTCAATTTCTTTATCCATGTAAAACAATTGTGTGTGTGTAACAGAAAGAAAAAGAACAAGACAGGAGAAACACTGGTGAGCATGCTTGGCTGTAGTGAAACTGGGATGAAAAATGGATGCATTTATTGATTTCTAATTTCAAAATTCAAGGAATGTTAAAGCATGTAATGTAATTGTAATCTAGACTTACATTGTATCTAAATAGGTATTTTATTTTTATATAGTTCTTTTTACGTTTATCTGCTCATTTTCAGAACAATGAATACATCCTTTAAATTTAAAAGACTACAGCTAATGATAAACTTATTCACATCACATGTTGACATATATCGAACATATATAACACTATCCCTCTTTTGAGTGACTTTTTTCATCATATATCACATGTAGAGACCATTGTGGAGGACTCTTCACAAGAAGTCTCAAGTGTTGTGGGTGGTGGGACTTCCAACTACTGCAACTTATGCCAAGTCATCCAGTCCACGGTTTGAATTGTATTGTACTCCACAATGGTCTCTCAAGTGTTGTGGGTGGGAGTAACAATTATGATGTGTGCACAGCAAAAATAGTCTAACACTCATGTTCACAGAGGGTGCTCATTCGTCGGGTTAAAAAGAGAAATAACTATGTCTCATGGAAATTTGTAGGTGCTATTTATACATTACAAAGTGTCAAAAGTGTACTTCAGTAGGAGACCTCAATATTTGCTATTCAAGACAGCACAAAATAACAACTGACTCAATGGGGCTAAACCAAAAACATGAAGTAGAAAGATTACATTGTTCGTGATTTCCATGTGAAGTGGTAACAGTTTAGACCGAAGCACAGACACACATTCTGATTGTTTTACTATATAACTTCACATCCCTATCCTTATCTGTTTCATTGCGCAGGACCTGAAACATGGAAAGGATGGAAAGACCCACGAGGGGAAAAAAAACAGAACTAGAAGCTGCCCATGAAGAAAGATGTGAGGCTACACATTTGGTTTTAAGACAATTTCTAATTTAAACCATTAGAGGGCTTGGTGTTGAATCCTAATACCGCATAGAAGCTATGCATGAAATTTGCAGCACTACAGATGTAGTGTAGAGCAGATGTTGTTATGAGCAACATTGCTTACCGATAACAACTATTTATGACTTAAAGAACATTTTGCTTTCCTCGTATCATCAGGATTCGAAAGCATAAACTTTTAGACATGACCAATAACTTATAAGCTAAGTCATTCCAAGTAGCATCTGGTCGTGAAGTCATATCCAGGAATTATTTTGGTCATCAAAGCCTATATGTTCTAGAGGTATGTCAACAAGTTATGCAGATAAGGATAGCACCAGATTAACATAACTTCCTCACATAACACAATTTGTTCACTCACAATGCTTGGATAATTTTAATGAAGTACTTGTCACATTACAACATCACAGTTAAGTATAACAAACTGAATAACAGTCACATTGCAACATCACAGTTAAGTATAACAAACTGAATAACAGTAAAAGCACATGTGTAAACTTGAAGCTTAAAAAACATTTGGATATTTACACCAGTTATTAAACAGGTGCAGCTTTCCTAACAAGAGCACCTAATATGAGTTTTGTTCTATACTCAATGTATATTAAGTGTAGAATAAAACATGACAAGATAACTTGTTTCCACAAATAAAGACAGAACTAAAACACTGTCTTAGATAGGACAAAATTTCAAATGTTTGATTCTATGCTACATAAGCTCATTACCCAGTCATTCATCCTACAACAAAAAGCCAATTGGAGTTGCTCAGTACCAAAGAGTGTGAGTACCATCACAAAAAATTATCTATTGTTACTTCCAATTTGTCCATTCCATTTGTTTCATAAACATACAGAGAAATTGTCCTGATTCCCTGACATATGCTTAAATAACACACACCTTATCTATTTTGTAAACATCACAACCTGTATTTGTTAGGAAAACTACACTCACCTCGCCTCTCTTCACTCGTTTAAATGGTATGACATTCTCCACCCCTCTATTTTTACATAATAGGGGAGATTTGTGCAGTTGATCAAAGCTCAATGTGTTTTATAGAATAGATGTGGTGCAAGTGTTATTTAAAGCATATTTTAGGGTCTGATGAATGCAATTCCTCCAAAACATTACCCAGTCATTCATCCTACAGCAAAAGGCCAATTGGAGTTGTTCACTGCTAAAGAGTGAGTATTATCACTAAAAAATATCAACTGTCACTTTCAATTTGTCCATTCCTATTAGTTAAACATATGGAGAGATTGCACTTACTCCGTTGACAGATGCTTAAATAACACATCCCTTATCTAATTTTTGAAACGAATACTGACAACCCTTATTAGGAAAATTAAACTCACCATGCCTCCCTTACTTTTGTTTAATGACATGACAAGTCCACTATACATATTTTATAGAATAGATGTTGAGCATGCGTTATTTAAGCAAATTGCAGGGTATGGTGAGACCAATTTCTCCTAAACATATCAACAAATACCAAGCCTTCTCTCACTAAGTGGGGTCGGGCTAAATGGATCAAACGGAGCATAATGTTCTATCATACATCATATCTCTATCCAACTCATTAATCTCTAGATCTTTCTCGATAGTTTCTCTTATAGTTTTTCTAAGTCTTCCTCTGCCTCTAGTGATTTGACTACACGCCATCTAATCTACTCTCCATACTATAGAATCTACAAATCTTTTCTCTACTTGCCCAAACCACCTAAGCCGAGTTTCTACTATCCTTTCTCCTAAACACATCAGTGAACTGAACAAATATCTCCACCTATTTAATCATTAACCAAAAACCACAGGACTGAAAAATCTCATTAATTCAACAAAATGATGTAAACGAATATTGTGTCAACCAAAATAACAAAAGTGTAAATGCAGCAATATCCGTTTAAACGAACAAAAGCACGAGTTCTGAGTTGTCAATCCCAACAAGTAAATCACCAAGAAGTGTCTTACATTACAATGCATTTATTCCAAATTCTAACCTGTTAAATAAATAGCCTACTAATAACCTATAAGCTACATTTTCCAATTGATTCCATCATAAACTAACAAGTAAGAAGCATAATTCATAACAATGACAACAAAAATAATAATAATAAAAACTCTAATCTTACTCATCCAATTGTAAAATTTCAGCTTTCAATTGTTCAATCTTAAGACCCATAGACCTCTGCAAAGCACCTCTCTCCTTCTCCGGCAACTTAGCCAACAACGCATCAAACTTCGACAACACTTCATTAACAGCGGCACGAGCACACTCAGCTTCTTCATTGAAATAAACCGTCTCTTTTGATTCCAACGCCATCTCTATCTCTTCCCTTGCTTCTGCAAACTTGAGGTTGATTTCGTCCACTTCTTTGTTGTGATCAAACCCGCTTGACCCATTACTGAAATTTCTTAGATTATGCTGAATCGAGAAATGGGTGGGTGTGAATTTGGAAAAAGAGTGGAAATTTGAAGTTGGTGGAGGAAAGGGGATTGGGGAAATGGGTATTGGGGATTTGTGAAAGGAGTGGGTGATTCTGAAGAGTGCGGTGGAGAGAGAAAGGTTTGCGCGACGATTCATTTGTGTTTGTGTTTGTGTTGAGAATGAAGAATGAGGTTGTAGCGGCGACACAGAGAAGTTCTGTAGAAACCTGAACAATATTATTATTTTTTTGGGATTAAATATGATTTTCATCTTTAATTTTTCGTTTTAGTCTTTCTCAAAATTTTCTTGAACTTTTAGTCTTTCAAAAGTATTTCATCTTTCTAGTCATTTCTTTAAAGTAAACACATATGTAGAAGTCATATTTTAGAATAAATTTTTTTAAAAATAATTTATAATATTATAAAAATCTCTCCAAAAAAAAAATAGAATTATTTTAACATAACATGAATTAAATATGAATTTTTATATTTTTTGCGGTTAAAAATTCATATTTAATTTATGTTTTATTAAAAAATACTAATTTTATGGGAGATTTTTACAATATTTTACACATTTATGCACAATTTCATTAAAGAAATACAAATATTAACTTAAAAATATTGACCAAAAGTAGTGATTGAAAATTTTATAGGGACTAAAAGTTGAAGGAAAATTTTAGAGAGACTAAAACGAAAAATTAGTATATTTACAGAGACCAAAAACATATTTAACCCTATTTTTTATAATAATTTTAATCATTATCTTTTTTTAAATTGCTTTATAGGTGTTCATAGGTCACTCGAAATGTGAATAGACATCTTGGTCCTCAAATATGTATAGATCGGTCGATTTTATCCCTCAATTTTTCAAAATAGTCAATACATCCTTAAATTTAATAAACGTCAATCAATTTAGTCCCTCTATCAAGTTTCCTCGTTAGCAGTGCTGACGTTGAGTTTCAAATCAGCTTCTACGTGTATAGGGACGAATTTGATCGATAAGATAAATAATTCATGAACCAACTTGATTTTTAATTAATAATTCATAGATCGACTTTACAGTGTAACAATTTGTATTAACTTTCATTTAAAAAAAAGTCAATTTTTTTTCCAAAAGATTTCAAATCAAATTCGTCCATGTACACATGGAAGCTGATTTGGAACTTTACCCCATCGCTTAACATGACACGCTTAACGGCGAGAATTGACATAGTGACTAAATTAATTGACATTTACAACATTCAAGGGTGTATTGATATTTTGAAAAATTGAGGGATGAAATTGACCTATGCACGTAAATTTGAGGACCAAAATGTCTATTCACTCGCCACTCAAAATCCTAAAAATGCCCCTATCGAATATTTAACTCTAGATCGCTTTGTTTCCTGGTTTAAGAAAATATTTCAAGGAATGTAGAAGTTGTAAATATAAGTTCCTCAGTCATTATAAAATTAGCTCTCAAGAAGAAAAAAAATCGAGGAAAACAATATCTTCTATTTTCCCATGATTTTATTTCCAAATAGAGGTGGGAATAAGTCAGATCGCCTGACAGGGGCTTATGACCTGACATATTTATGGCCCGATCCGATCTAGCATTTTTAGAAAAAGATTTAGGTTTAGACTTTTAAAAAAGTCTATTTCCTTAAATAGGTTGGGCTTGGACATACAAATAAGCCTATCAAACCCAACAGTGATAGGTCTTACTTTGTTAGTTGTCGTAATCATGAACCGTGAGTAGTAAAATGTACTAGGAACTTTATTGAGAGTCCTAATCTTCATCAACGTTCTAATCCACCGTTACTTTTACTTTTCTGCTTAACAACAATAACTCGCGAAATCCCCCAATTTATTGTTTTTAAATAAATTTAGCTTAATTGTCGTGTCAAAAACAACAATTCATGTGAAGACAATAACTTACTAATTTATTACTTGAAAGGATTTTGTTCATTTACCAAATTTGTCATCGCGACCCTTGATGAGATTACTACTAAAGATATGGGACCACAATTAGGCTGCATGGGCAATAGCCATTTGGATATTGGTTGAAGCCCAAGTGGAGCAGGGAGGTTCAATCTTGCGAGGCTTGGAGTGAATCATTGTTGAGGTTTCGGGAAGGATAATGTATTGTCCTTGGTTTGGGGTGTGCTAGGAGTTGCTATGCTACCCAACATGTTTTACGTTTTATTTGATTTTGATATTTTGTTTCGATTATGTTGTATTATTTGAATATGTTGTCCTGAATATTTAGTATAATCTGAGTATCGGTTTTTATGCATGTGTGATATTATTTTTTTCCAAAAATGCGTGTTCTCTGTCACAAACACCTAGGATCTATGTATCGACACATTTCATATTATACAATGAGAACCTATATTTTACGCTTTAGATTATATAATCTGAATGGTGTCAATATATAAACTATAATTGCACTTATAGAATCTGGTCTAATGGGGGGTTTGACATAGTTTAGATTGTATACAATCCGAACTGTAATATTTTTTCGGATTGTAATATTCAAATGGTTTTGAAACAAGAATTAGATGAACTAAAATCTTTTGCAGGTGTTTTATGAGTTTTTTTAAAGGGATTCCAATTATATAGAAATTCTTCTAATTATATAATCTGAGCAGGTAAAATGAGAAATTTTAAAGGAATGTGAGAAAGATGGTGGGAAAAGAAAATTTGTTGTTTGTATATATACTATTAGGGAAATGTTAACTTGTGTCCTCACCCAAGGCATTGGTTAAGGAATCATTGATTTTTTTCTTCTGATTTTCTGAGCAAGTTTTGGAATAATCTGATCAAATAGTCTGAAAATTGAATTTTCGACTAGGACACGATGAGAACAGCTAACAATGACATGAAAAAGGAACACACCCTACTTATTTGTTTGAATTTTATAATTCGAATTAGTGAAAAAATGGTTGTTCTATCTAATTTTGTTTCAAGAGTCCAAAAATATTATGAGTTTCTGAGTCTTGGACTAACTTGTTTATCATCCCTCATGAGAAGTTCAAGTTCATATGGGAGTCTATAAGGCAGTCTTATTTTGGTGACTGTTTGTTCATTTCAGAAAATAGTGTTTTTCATCGGTAGTTGCTTGATCATTGAAACTCACATAACCAGTTAATCTAACTGATTGAGTTCTTGTTCTATTTGATCTTCTTATAGTTTGATCAGGCGTATCGTACATGATCTTCCTAAATTACAACTCTCTGGATATATAAGCCACCAGGGTAACTGAGCTTGGATATCTGATTTTGGAATAGAAACTATGTTGGTTTAAAGTTGGTTAATTAACGTAGTGATTGTTGTGTGTGCAGAAATTCTGATTCTGCATAATGTGTATTTCTAAGAACATCTCTAATGAGGGTGTCATAGAGTTTTCAAACGGTGATGAACGTGTATTTTAATTTCTCAGGCCATTGGAAGAACCTTGATGTGGGAAAATTCGTAGCATAGTAATTGTGGAAGTATCTTAAATAAGATATAGTATCATAGAACAACTTTGAATACAATTACAAAAAAAAAAATATAAAAAATATGAGTTGTTCAAGAGTTGTATAATTTTTTTACTATTGCAGCAAAAAGAGTATTAGTTCCATAAGTATGATGTTGCATATGAAAACCAGAGTAGGTTACATAAAAAGGACAATCGAAGATGCTGTCATTAACATGTTTCCATAAGTGAGCTGAAGAAGATTTTTTCTCGTTTGATTAAGAGGTAATTTTATAACGGTACAGTTTTGGCTCTTGAACTAGTGAAGATACTACTAGAAACTCTTGTTTTTCATGCGGATTCTCATGAGGAAAATAATCCGCAGGAATACCTAAGGATTTTGCTGCAGAGTCAGTCATGCGAAGTTTCCTGCCAATCCATAGGCCGCAGGAAAATCCGCAGGCCACTTTTATTTTGCTGAGGATTTTCCGGCGGAACTATTGACGAATATTATTTCAACGCTTCCTTAGAAAATTCCGCGAAATTTTATTTTTTCTGACCCTCTCGCCAAAACAAATGATAGGTCTGCCTCCTGTTGAAAAATATTGATTTGTTCTCCAATTGATATGGCGAACATAAACTTTTTTTCCAACTTTTTCTGCATATCTTTTCGTTCTACAAATCAAATGGCGAACATGCCATATTTTTTTTTTGTTCTCTCTTTGAAATTGCAAACATGCCATGAATTTGTTTTTTTTCTTTTTTCGTTTTTTTTGTTTTATCTTCACTATTATAAATACACCATTCTCCCTACAATACGACAAGAATTATTGGCCCCCACATGAAGGTCCAAAGCTTTGCCACGATCCAGCCAAGCGGATATTTTAAAGAAAGGTCGTCAAAACAGTACTTGCATCTTGACTGAAATTGATGTTGTGAAACAAACATCGAAAAAATGTGGACTATGTCGGAAGACCGATCATATTCGCAAGAATTGTCCTACTGTTAATCATCGGTAGTTAACTAATTTCCTTCTAATATATTTTATTTCGAATTATATCTTAATAATAATATTATTATTATCATTTAGCTCGTCCATTTATTTTGTTAACTCGAGTAATGAAGCAAAAAAAAGGGAAAAAAAACTTAAGTCATTTTAAAAAAAAATGTAAAACACAAAAAACAAAATAAAGAAATGGCATGCTCGCCATTTTCACAGTCAGAACGTGCAGAAAGAGTTGAAAAAAATGTCATGTTCACCAAATCAAATGAAGAACAAGGGTATATGCATCAATATTTTTCAACGGGGGCAAACATATCATTTTTTTCTGTGATTTGTTTATTTTTTATCTTTTTTTTTTATTGAATTTTGAATTTCTTAATTTTAAATAGGGTTAATAGGGTTTTACCCCCTGTAATATAGGCCATTTCCGGTTTTACACTTTGTAATTATTTTTTATAGGTCATAAAAAAACGAAAAATTTCAGTAAAAAAAAATTGGTTTTTTGTTGACCTATAAAGCGGTAAATAAAAAAAATTAAGGGGGGTAAATAAAAAAAAATTACAGGGTGTAAAACCGGAAATGACCTATATTACAGGGGGTAAAACCCTATTAACCCTTTTAAATATTAGATATGGACCCTATAATTTTATATTTTAGTCCAAATCAACTTATATCCAAACAAAATGTCAAACTGTTGATTGTAATTAATATTGTTTTTGTTGATATTCAATGTTAAAATATTTTGATTCTTTTAAAAAAAATATATGATAATTTTTTTTTTTTTTATAGATAACATAACATTTGACCACAAATATTGACAAAGAGACTTAAAAAATTGTATGTGGAATATAACACCTTCATATTTATTGTGTATGTGCAAAGTCAGTTTTATTATTTTCTCTCTTTCATTTAAAATGGAGAATTAGATTCCTGACAATAAAAAAAACAAGACAATTCATGATATAGTTTATAGTTTATAGATGATGATTGATAGTTCATAATTTTTTTTAAGGAGATAGCTTGTAACTGATGATTGATAAATTATAGTTGATGGAAGATGACTTATTACTGATAAGCTAATTGAATTGTTTGGTAAAATCAGCGGTTGAACCAGTCGATAAATGTAAATTGACTTAAAAGGTATTCAAAAAATTTATATATTGTCTTGTAATATATTTACGTTTCCTGCGGATTTTTCACCTTATTCCGCAGGTAAGTCCGCAGGAAAATCGAGAGTTTCTTGTACTAATAATTTATTTAGGCAAGATGGATGGTCTGCAAAAGTCTAGTTTCTAGTGCAGATTTTGCATCAAGGTTATAAATTAAGTTTTTAAATACATAATTTAGCTTTAAATTTGGTAAAAAAAACCAATCTGATTTCAATACTTTTGAAAATTGTTAAAGAGTGACACATCGGATAGGAAATGGTATGACAATGTGTTCATAAGTGGGGGAAATCCTTACCTTGCAAGCCAGTTTATTTTCAAGCCGATTTTGTGAGGTTATGTTAGGTCCAACCACGATTTCTAAGAATCCTCACTCAAGTAGAAGCTTAAGTGAAAGGGTGTCAGATTAAAAGTAATCCATGCGATGCACTAAAATGCCCATACCTAAGGAACTTATAATCTAGTTAAGGTTTGAGCGGCAATTGGGTTAGTTCCCATTTTCTGCAAAATTAAATGTTTATAAAGCTCGGAACAAGTTTGTTTATTCATAATTAAGGACAAGAATTTTGGCAATTGAAGAGAATGTAGGAGAAATTTACTAGTTGAATCTAATTGAAAGACTATAAAGAAAGTTATTGATTGTTCTTGTTGTAAATGTAACTTATGTTTCAGCCAAAATAGGTGTGTCAAATCAAATTATTGCAGTATATTATACAAGTATACCTAGACATACTACAAAGATTTTCTTTTTAATTTTACAAAATAAAATTAATCCCTAATCAATGAACTATACTTGCCCCTTCAAGAGAAATGCCGGCATCGACAGCCAACGATTTAAGAATTCTCTTTTTACTGCTGCTGTTATGATAAAACAATTTTTGATTAGCAAGCTGCTACTAGTGCATTGTATTCTTATTCAATTTACAAGCATTCTTAACATTAGAAATAATGTAGACAGTGTATATATGATGTAGTTTTTTATTTTTATTTTATATATACAAATGCATGCCTAAATTTGTGATAAACTAACTACTCTTTTCTCTTCTTTGCATCCTATAATGGTCAACAGAAAATAGAAACTTAAAGAAGTTTCAATATGGAGATAACATTAGACTTCACTTTTACAAGCCTTTTGCATAATATACTAAGAAGAGATAAAATCCTACAAACACTGAACACAAAAATCTTAAAATATAGTCAATATTAATGCAATTTCTCTAGATATAGTTAGAATAAAACACCAACGCCCACTTAGAAGAGATAAAGCTCTACAAACACGGAACAATAGAGCAAAATTAAAAGTTGGTAAAAAAAATTGAAACCAAATAAAACACTAAAAAAAAAACTTAAAATCTAGTAGCGTTTTCGAATAATAACCAAGCTAAAAGCACAATGCATGTAGTCATATGTTTGAAACGATGAAGTGCTATTACGACACTGAGACCTGACACTAAGACGTTGATACCATCAATAATTTGAGAAAATAGAAAATTAGAATGTATCCGCATGTGTCACGTCGGATGGTGCTACACATGTTTAAAATCTATTCAATTGGGTTAAACCATTCTTTCTCAACATGATTTGTGAAATCCACTCCAATAATATAATATAGTTGATTCATAGGAACAGGAAAGCTATGCATGACATTGAGACTTGAATATGAGGAAACAACACTCTCTTGAACCATATTTTGCATGTGATCCATGTTTTTCAAGAGACTACTTTCACTTAACTTCATATTTTTCAGCCTTGTTCTTTGATTACAAACTTGAATCTTAGCATCTCTAGTATCAATGAAGATTTCAGTTGGTTTTCCTCCATGTTATTAAAATATGGATGTCAAGTTCGATACTTGTTCATGAGGATAGTTTTACGTCCTTTTTGGTAATCTCAACTTAGTCATATCTTCCTTATTTTCAAAGTGTCGTTAACATAAATCAAATATAAAAATATTATCCAGAATGAATTTTTCATTAGGTTATACCGGTATGTTTATGAAATGGAATCCATTCCGTCCCATTGTAAACTCCACTGATATACTGTAAATAATTACATGATGATCAGTTGATTGCAGTATTGCATGCTATCAATAACTTTAAAGCACAACTTTTATTTACTAGCGACACCAAAACAAACAAACTAAATAGCAAATGTGTTTACCTAGTCTAAATAAACTATTTCCATTTTATAAAAGAGGCAAATACAATTTCTACCAAACTAAAACTACATTTTGGGATGGTCGGGTGAACTTGATATTATCATTGTCAGCTTAAGCCTTTTTAGATCATTTGAAGAATAACAACTGCGTTTTTTTAACAGTAAATTATAACATACATTATTCCTCAATTATATTTTACATTTCACTTTTTTTTTGAAAGAACATTTCACTTTTTTTAGAAGCTCACTTATCTGTTAGGTAAGAAAGATACATAAACATTCTTTAATTGAGAAGTTTAAATAATTAGAAGTTAATCAAAAATTTCCTTGATGATGTCAGCATTTGCATTCTTATGCAAAATTTAAAACTTTCATCTGTGAATTGGCACACTATTATGTAGCTCAAATAAAGATAATTGTCACTGCCAAAAAAAATAAAGATAATTGTAAAATGAAACTCTCTTAAACTCGCTGCTTATTAGTGAGATCATAGCATGCAAGTACCACAATCTAGGCAATAACAAAAGATTTATTCAAAAGAAAAAAATCTATGGAGATTAAGAAATTGCTAAAATAATTGACTACTCATTTGTAATTCCATTCAAAAGTTTAGCTTATGCAAATATCTAGTACACAAGGAAGAAAAAGTAAGTGGGTATGATTATTTGTGCGTGTGAGCCGTGAGGTTCATGTGGTATTATTTGTTACTTTGTCTACAGACAAAAAACAAATATGATGGAATTAATTGAACAAAATGAGATTTATTCCATCTTTCAATATCTCTAATTTTCTTCCCCTGACTTATGATAGTAAAAAAAATTATATGATAAAAGTCAGCATTAGTTGTTCAATTTTTTTTTGTGGTGGTCGGGGTTTGAACCCTGGACCTTGTATATATTATACATTGTCCCTATCGACTGAATTATGTATTGTCCCTACTAACTGAGTTAAGCTCACGATGACACATTATTTGTTTTATAATAATATTAAATAAAATATCCACAAAAAAATATTAAATATGTAATTAATTAAGTTACCAAGTTTGTAGTGTTGACTACTATGTAAATAAATAGCGAATATTGTTTAAATATAATTATTTCTCTTATCTAGTATAAATTTTTGAAGCCATAGTTGACTGATAAAACTTGAAAGTTTTATAATAGTATTATTTAAATTGTTTAATGTTATTATAGAAAAAAATATTGTTGACTGCAATACTAGTATAAACTCATTTAATGTTTTTTTTTTCTGGAAAATTATTTGTTATTTAGAAGGAAAAAAAAAATTGTTGACTGCAATATGTAAATAAATACTTTTTTTGACGCATATGTAAATAAATACTATTCAATACAACTGTTGACTATTGTATATGGCAATATAATGATATTATTTAATTTAATTTTTATATAATATTATTATAGAAATTTAATATCCTCTTTAGGTGCTCTAAATAAATATTTATAAATAGCACCATTTTATGACAAAACATACAATGTCATAAGCTTTTCAAATGTAACAAAACAACACAAAATTACATAAGCCCATAAGAGTTGTGTTGCAATGGCAATGAGTGATGATAATTAAAAAAGTTTGTAAAATTTGTCATTGAAGTTTTATTTTGATGAGGAGTGATATTGCAAAGAAAGAGCCAACCACGAAGATATTAAGGTATGGTCGAAGAAAAAATGATAAGGTATGTGAATTACCCAAATGCATATTGTTGTATATAATAACATTCTTGTCAACACAAAAAATTGTTTAAACATATGTATAGTACAAAAGATGGAAGAATCTATAGAAATATCTTTCTAATCCGATAACAAACAATACCGAATTTTGAACGGTCATCAATTTCAAAAGTTTTGTTAATAGTGTCTCAACTCATCGTGATCACTTTGGCATTTTGCATAAAATAAAGTTTTCGATTATGATGGTTTTATTTTTTTTTCAAATCTTGATGAAGATCTTCAAATAAGTTATGTCGTATAATGTCAAAATAATTACAACCAACGATTTTGGTGCCGGTTATAACCTTCAAAATATTGAGATTTCCAAAATCATGTTTTCATGTTGTTCTATAAATTCATGAAGGTCTTATAAAGTGTGTGAAATGATTAATTTCCCTCTTATTTCGTGAAATAAAAAGTTAAGATGATGTATATAACATCAAGAAAGAATGATATTGGAAATCTCAATATTTTGAAAGTTTTGATCGGCATGAAAAGCGCTGATTGTAATTGTCTTGACATTAAACGACATACCATATTTAAAGATCATCATCAAGGTCTGGAAAGACATAAAACCATCATAATCGAAAACTATTTTGTGCAAGGCGCTAGAATGATCACAATGAGTCAAGACTTTGCTTACAAAACTTTTAAAATTTAAGGGCATTCAAGTTGGGTTTTTTTTTTTTATCAAATTAGAAAGATATTTCCATATGTTCTTCCATATTTTGGACAATATACTTGTCTGGTCAACTTCTTTTGTTGACAATAATGTCATTTTATACAAACAATATGCAATTAGGAAGTTCACTAATCTTATCCATTTTACTTCAACCGCGCTTTAATATCTTCATGTTTGGCTATCTCTTTATTACAACAATGACATATATCCGATTGCTTTTCTGGTTACTTTGTTGCTTCAAAAGTTTTTTGAGGAAGTATGTGTGTTAATTAGAACTTCTTTTGCCAATATGAGCCAGTTTCTAAGAGTTCATTTCTTCTTACTTTGTAGGCATTTTCTTAATCAGACTTTGCCAAATGTATAATAAATTTTAGAAAAAAATTTGTATTTTTGTGTTATATTTAGCTTGATGCAGTTATCTCGGTATGATAAATTGTACGGATGTGCTTAATTTTTTTTTTAAGATGTACATGATTTTTTTAGTGTTAAATATACATGACATCCGTTAACCACAATTTGTGTTAAGAAAATACACACATACAATTGTGGTTAATAATGTTCAAGAACGATATTTTTTATGTTCAATGAATGATTAATGAAATGCGACACCTTTTAATGTTAATTATTCATTCATTAAACATAATTAATATTACAAATACCTGAAAAGAATTAGCAATCCAAATTGTTAAAATTTGGGTGTTAAAATAAATTTTACGTGGGAAAAACTAGTAGTCTAGCCTAGTTAAGAAGTCCACCTAAATAAACATCTTCGACCCATATACACATGACGCCTGGTCAAAATTCAGGCAAAATAAATATTAAAAATAGGAAATGGATTAACTCTCTATATAATTAAGAAAATTGAATCACACTAAATATAAATGGATTAACTTAGCACAAAAAAAAAATGGATTAACTTAATTAAGTGTTTTTTTAGGAATTGATAGCGTATTTGTAAAAATATAATCAATTATATAAATTTTATGAGTTTTGTTAGGTATTGATAGTGTATTTGCAAAAAACGATAATCAAATATATAAATTTTATGAAGAAGATAAATCTAGTTTAAAAAATAAAATGTAGATGTATGATTGTTATAAATCAGTATTTTTGTTTCATATAAATGCACCTCATCAGATTTGTCAACCCAGACAAAGAAAAAACACTTCTCACATTCGTATGGGTGAATCAGGAAAGAAAGAAATAAAACTGTATTTTCCTCCTCTTTGGATAGACAAATCCATAAGGGGGACCATTCGGGTGGGAAAAAGTTCTCTATGAGATTATTGTTTTTTCGGTAAATACGCTTAAAAAAACAAAAAGAAGCTTAGCAATAAGGATAAAGAACCCTAAATGAATCACTTAAAAGAAAAAGAATCCAAGTCTTTCGACGGGGAGATGAGATCATTGTTTGTTTCAATCAACTTGAGTAGCATATTATACCAAATGTGAAATTTTGCTTCAGAAGTTAAAAAAGTGAAAATAAAAGTAAATAATATTCATTTCACTTGCAAGGACCGAAAGATTTATTCAAAGTATAAATATGTATACAAAAAAACATGACAACATAATTAAAGTCACAATCAACTCATTATCGACTTAAGTCGTTGTAACATGATGTGAGAAATCGACTTTTTGTCATATGTAACCATGTAGTATCCTGATTGTTCCAGCTTTGATGAAGAAAAGCAAGATATAATTTTGCAAATGAGAACCTAAAAAATGGATATATTTCCAATTGAGTAGAAATTTGTTGTAAGTTCCAATATCACAGCTTTAGTTTGCAAAAGAATACTCCATCCATCCGTCCCAAATTATAAGAAAAAAAAACTCATTTTCTTTGTCCCAAATTATAAGGAAAAAAAACCAACTTTTATCATATTTAATTATGTTTTTTTCAAAAAATTATCTTTTCCAAAGGAAAATTAAATGCAAAGTGCATTCAATTTGGTCTCTTTTTCATTTTCTCTATAACCAACTACCAATGAAAATTGTTTTTACATCTTCCTATAAAATTTATTTCAATAATAATACAAAAAACTATGTTGCAAACTACTATATTTTAGTTTTCTTAATAAGTGTGATTTTTTTTTTCTTCTTATAATATAGGACTGAGCGAGTACTATAAGATGAATATTGATGGAAATACTACTATAATGGTGCAGCCACTTGAAATACTCACATTCTGCTATATTCTTATCAAGATAGCATTAATTGTTGCTTCAGATTCCAAAGTTTGGACTGTTACTCTCACTAAGATTTGGGTTGCGTCCAGAAGTTACCGACTCCTTTCTAGTTTTGAAGTTTTGGAAACGTGCAAGACATTCATCCGTTCAATTCGTAGAGAGAACACATTTTTTTTCCTAGAAACACAATCTCGATAACTCTTTCTACGATCTCTTATGTTGTGTTTTCATGCTTCAAAAAAGATGAAATGAAAAAAAAGTAGAAAAGATTGTGTTTGGGAAGGTATTGATAAGATAGTGGAGAAAGCTTCATGAAGATGAAGATTCACAACAAAACAAATTTACAACTTTGTTCATACATAACTAAGCGCAAGAATTTTGGTAATCGAAGGAGAAATTTACTAGTTGAATCTAATTAAAGAGACCATAAAGAAAGTTATTGATTGTTCTTGTTGTAAATGTAACTTATGTTTCAACCAAAATAGGTGTGCCAGATCAAATTTTTGCAGTATATTATACTAGTATAATTAGATATACTGCAAAGATTTTCTTTTTAATTTTACAAAATAAAATCAATCCTTAATCAATGAACTATACTTGCTCCTTCAAGAGAAATGTCGGTTCTCTTTTTACCGCTGCTAGACTATGATAAAACAATTCCTGATTAGCAGGCTGCTACTAATGCATTGCATTCCTATTCAATTTACAAGCACTTTAAAGTCTAAACATTAGAAATAATGAAGTCAGTGTATATATAATGCAGATTGTCTCTAATGTACAAATGCATGCCTAAATTTGTGATACACTAACTACTATTTTCTCTTCTTTGCATCCTATAATGGTCTGTACAGGAAGTGGAAACTTAGAAGTTACAGTGGGATGTATATGATGGAGTAATTACACGATGATCAGTTGATTGCATTATTGGATGTTATGAATAACTTTAAAGCACAACCTTTATTCACATGGGACAACAAAACAAACAAATTAAATAGTCTAATTGACGTACATTATTTTTTAGAAGAGTTTTACCTTATTTCAGTTATACTATCTCTCTGCTAATTTGTAAAATCAAAGGGATTGTATTTGAGAGCAATTTCTCCAACAAATATACCTATGCCTCATTTAGACCTCATTTAAGGCCCGATTTGGCTTGGACCCTAGGAGTGTGTTCCTCTCAAGGTTTCAGGTACGATTCTCCTTGGTTTTAACTATAGTGGGCTAGTTTGGCTTCTTCAATAAAAAAAGAGTGTAATTGATAGACTTTTAGCAAGTGTACTAAAAATGCATCGAAGTAATAAAATAAGTTCGTATCCACGAGGACTGTGTTAATCTCAACTCAACAATAAAGTAAATATTTAGGATGTATAAATTATTTTGT
>Ga0228711_1003569_pt1 | contig 24185 bp, 19 predicted proteins | sample MedpolnodulmetaG_2_FD_177996 | JGI IMG/M metagenome (GOLD analysis project Ga0228711, IMG submission 177996) | Root nodule microbial communities from Medicago polymorpha collected in Santa Monica, California, United States - brown nodules | ecosystem: Host-associated > Plants > Roots > Nodule... | reverse complement strand
AAATATTTAAATTTAATTATCATTGATATTTAAATTATAAAGAAATGAATTAATTTTTCTTAAATGGTGGTTCAAAATTAATATATATCATAAAAATATTTATTTATGTTAAAATAGATTAAAGTGTGGTGCATATTTAATTATTAAGGGAGAGGATTGTAATTCAAGCATCTTATAAGGGTGGGGAGTATAAATTTTATTTTTCAAGGAAGGGGAGTGTATATTTTAACATAAGAGGAGAGGGGAGTGTAATTCAAGCATCTTTGAGGGGAGTGTAATTTACTCATTAAATAATGATCAAAATATTAGTACTTGATAGAATTAATATAGCCCCATAAAAAAAGTTAATATAGTAGCAGTAAGTTTGTTTCGCTTCTATTTAATTCGTATGAAATAACAAACTGTTGGTATGGGATTCAAGGACCTCACATCTTTTAATGTGGCAATGTTTGGTGAACAGGGATGGAAATTTCAAGTTGATAATACCAGTCTTGTGTCTCGTTTATTTAAGGCGCGCTACTTCCCTCAGTGTGATTTTTTGAGTTCTAAGCTTGAGCTAATCCAAGTTATGTTTGGCGAAGTATATTTAGTGCTAAAATGGTGGTTAAACAGGGTGCTAGATGGAGAATTGGTACTGGTGCTAGTATTCCTTTGTTTGGTGCTCCGTGGCTTAAACACAGTTGTTCCCTCTCAGCACAAAGTCCTCTTTATGCGCTCCTTGCTCATGTCAAAGTTCAAGATATCATCGAACCATCGATAAAGGTTTTGAATGTTACCTTAATTTCTAATATGTTTGATCATAATATTACCCAACCTATTTTGAATACTCATCTCCATCCTCTTGTTCATGAAGATAAATTTATTTGAAAGGTTGAGAAAAATGGTAGTTATTCCGTTCGTAGTGCATATCGAATTTGTGTCACAAAAATTGCAGATAACTCCCATTTGCATATTCCGAGCAAATGGAGTTCGATTTGGAAGCGTAAGGTGCCTCCCAAGATTCAAAATTCTGTATGACGTGTGTGTCGGAGCTGTTTCCCTACACGTGCACGCTTGAGTAGTCGTGTATTTATTGTCCTAATGATTGTGTTTTGTGTGGAACTAATTATGAAGATAGCATTCATGTCTTATTAGAATGTACAGGTGTGATGTAAGCATGGAGGGAGGTTAACTTATAAGATATTATTGATAGAACTCTCCCTCAAAATTATAACATGGATGCTTTGATATTTTCCCTTCTTGATCATGTGCCTTCTACGCAAAAAGAGTTATTTGTGACGATCATGTGGAGCTTGTGGAAATGTAGGAATTTAAAATTGTGGCAACAGAAAAATGAAACTTGTATGCAGGTTGTTGAACGGGCTCGCCACCTCTTAGATGATTGGAGAACCTCCCAAGAAGTCAAATCGCATAAAGCTACTAACAATCATGCTTAGTCGAACAGTGTTATTCATGGTCATGTCATTGAGTGGACAAAGCCGACTAATGGTAGGTGCAAATGTAATATTGATGCCTCTTTTTCTGACTCTCTGAATATGGTAGGTATTGGCATATGTATCCGTGATGATCAAGGTGAATTTGTCATGGCTAAGACGGACTGTTTCTCTCCTCTTTGTGATGTTGTTGTCGGCGAGGCTGTTGGACTTCACGTGATGCTACAATGAGTGGCTGATCTTCACTATGACCATGTCGAGTTCAATAGGAGGCAAGTCAATGTGCTCATGAATTAGTTAGGGTAACCTCATCTCATGGTAGCTCCCACGTTTATGATGGTGTACCGTCATATATCCGAGACTTGATAGCTAATGAAAAGCAATAAAAAAAAATTAAAAAAAAAACAAAATGTGACACTCAATCACAATTGGATAGAAGGAGTATTATTTGGACTCGGTGCAAATTCATCATAGCCCACAAATGTTTCATTATCAACTGCTATTTTATTTTACATAATATGATATGATTTGGCACTTACACTCTGTTTTGTTGATAAAAAAAAGTGGAAGGAAAGAAAGGTAGAAGGGAATAAAAAGTAGAGAAAATTAGATAATTTTGTAATTGTTTGGTTGGATAAAAAGTGAATGAAAGAAAGATTTAGTAGAAAGTGAGAACGGAGAAAAGCTTATATTTTAAAATGACTAAAGTAACCTTAACAAGCTTATTAATGTCATTTTACTCAAATCAACCTATCCCCATTGTTTAGCTCTCACTTTGAAAGAAGGGTTTTTATGTGGGACCCAAAGGAATTTCCTCTCCATCTTCCTTAAACACTATACATTCACGTGACTACTTTGACAATTGAAACCATTTCGGTTGGCTTCATGTTAGTTTTTCCACATCTTTTGGCAAAGAAAAAACAAAGGTGAATGAATGATAACCTAACCCACTGAGCTCAATAATGAACCACTAGATTCATCATTTGGCATCACTATCAAACTGAAACACTCACAATAGAGTCATTTAGAAACAAATACAAGGGGTCCTTTTGTCACGATGAACCACTTTTTTGTTTTTTCACCAAATAATAGTCCACTTTTTAGTTTGTTTTGTTATGAATACTCTTACTATTCTAATGTGAATCTATCTCGTGAACACACACCGACTGTACTCACATGACACAACTATTACCAAATGACAGTATTAAAATTAAAAAATAATATAAATAATTATTCCAATAACATCCTTAACACCACTATAAATAAACTCTTACAGGCAACACATCAGAACATATAGTAAACTAGAACCATTAGGAGAGTATGGCACATTCTCAGGACAAAGCTTTGGCGCAGTGGATGATAGGAGCACTGCTCTTTGCCATGTTGGCCGGCAGTCTAGCTGTTCAAATATGCAACATAGACCCAAATGATCTAAAACAATCGTGTAGTAAGTTCGTTACCGGTAGAAACCCGCCAAGGGCAGATGAGACTTGCTGTGGTGTTTTGCGCCGTGCCAATCTTCCTTGCCTCTGCGGTTACAAGTCTGCCCTCACTTATTATGGAATCAATGCCAAAAAAGCTTTGGCCTTGCCCGGTCAATGTGGTCTGCAAACACCTTCCAACTGTTAAGGTACCATCTTAACTCATAATAGACCTTGAGCTTGAATGTATAAACTACCTGTGTTTATATTTGACAAGATAAACCATTCATGATTAATCTTTGGTTATTGCAGTGAGGTGCAGGTCTCCTCCATTAAAAGCAATTCTTCTTCATGTGTATTGCTAACACTAGAGAAGCTTTAAGCAGCATTTGAAGCCTTTCCAAATAAAAATAGTTTACTTTTATCAGTGTTTTGTCCATATGTTTGCAAGCGAATATGTGGTGTATCAGTAGTGTCTAACGTTGTAGTATTTGATGTATAAGAATACGTGTCTCAAGAACATCAAGAAGACATGGATCATTCCTTCACACTGCAACCTGTAGTTGGTTTAATAAAAAATGTTTGTTCCTTACTTCCTTGATTCTTAATTCAATGTTGTAGATTGTATGAAACTAGTGTGACACCTGCGTCTTTGCACGGATTAATATATCATGAATTTGCAAACATAACATTTGCGGCAAAACATAACAAAGAAAGATAACATACAAAATACAATCGAAAAAATCAACACAAATTTGAAAGAAAAAGTCTCAATAACACATAACATTCAACAGTGAAGATCAATATATCATAGAAGCTGAGATTGTGTCAGCCCATTTAGAACAAACTTGTTTTGCATTTGAATGAACATCTTGAATAGATATTTTGCAGACTAAAATTAACAAAGTATTATAAACTTCACATAGGTGACATTGCTTGAATAGATCCTTCCTAGTTAATTCTCGGTACTACTTTAATCAATCAAAGGAAATCACTAAACACCAGGTTGGGGCCTGGACCCTTAGACAAAAGTCAATTACATCATAAGTCTATCAAAAGATCTGCCAGCATTATCCCTAAACAAAAAGGGAAGAATAAAAGGGGGAGGGGAAGTCCAGCACTGTGAGGAGTAAAGAGGAAGACTTTGACCATTCTTAGCCAATGCATTTGCAGCCTGGTTTCCTTCTCTATGTATATGAGTGCATTTACAACTTCTTTGTTGAACCATAAGCATAAAATTATGCCAGCGAGTTTTGAGTTTCCAGGGCACCTGAGAGCTAGAAGAGAACGCCTTGACAACGGTTGCAGACACTCAATCCAAATATTGTTCCAATTCATCTCCAGGGACTTTTCTATAGCATACATAGTGGCACAGAATTCAGCCTGCAAACATGTGGCATAGCCTATATTCTCGGCAAAACCCCCAAGGAAATTAGTTTGCCAGTCTCCGAAAACTCCACCAATTGCACCAAACAACGGATTACCATAAGCTGATCCATCCACATTGACCTTTATGTTCCCCTGCTCAGGAATTAGCCAACTGAAAGAAGCTTTGTCACAACACCAACAAAATCATCCTCTACTAACTTCAGTATCACCCAAATGAATCTATATCTTTGTTTTGTTTGATACTCTACATCATGATAAGCATTAATAGATTGAATTCTGCAAACAAAAACATGAATAAGCAAAACATAAAAACAAATTTGCATATTAATCATTAGAGCTATATCTACACACACATGACATAGTTTCATAGTAAAAACTGTAGACAATGACAACAACCTCATCAATCCTTACTATTCCAATATAATTTCATCACCATCTACTCTCATCAATTCCAGCCACAATCAGCTACTATATCTTCATGCCCCAAATATTAAGACCTATAAACAATAAATAAATTAGGATAAGAAATAGTTAATAAAAATGCAATAGTAATCATCCATTACGGAGAGATAACTTGTTGAGGGTGATGTTAACCTCTTATTCAAATTAATATATATTACTAAACTAATTTCATATCTAAAAAATTTACAAATACTGGAACAGAGAAAGAAAAGAAGAGCTTTTTACACTGGTTTCTTCACCGTGAACCTTTTGAACGTGCTTCTCCACCATGACACGATGCGCCCCTTTCGCCGCCGCTAATCGCAGTGCTCTCATTTGAAGATGACGCTGTCAACGCTTATCAGAAGTTCGTCGCCGTCACCGTTGATCTGGAGAGCGAATACAAATCAAATATGATGCAGCAACTGATTTTTCCATTTTCCAAATAAAAAAAATCAACGAAATTCAGTAGCCAAAAGTTGAATGGTTTATCAAATTTCCCAACCATTGCACGAATTTATAGCAATTGGAAATGAAATGAATTCCCACCCCAAGCTTAATCCATCACAACACGACGAAGAAAATCTGATATACTGAGGTTTAGCGGCAGAAAATCCACCGAGAGAAATAGTTGTTGCTTACACATCATTCTTCAAACTGCCACCCTCTGACATTCCTCGGGACTAAGCAGTACGTTTGGATTATTATCAATTCCACTGACACAAAATCCTGACAAATACCTGGTAAAATTTTCAAAAACAGGCGTTGGCGGCAAATATCCTGAAACCCTTCAGAATCGATAGATCAACAGCGAAACTTCTTCATACCGCTATGCAAAGATTATCGATGTGTGCCCCAAGAAGCAACAACTAACATGATAATCCACAATAAGAAATTTTGCGGTTCTACTTGCTCATGAAGCAAACCCAATAATAATACCAGTGACAGTGAGCACGCACAGTATGAGCCTGCAAAATTATCATAATATGCACAAACTCAATCTACAGCTGTATGATAGGCATAAAGAATCTTGACAAAGATAATATCCTCTTCCCTCCAGCTTTTTTCAAGTTCAAAATCCCAAGTGATATTTAAAGCCATCTGGTCGCTAACTCGATTATATATGCATCCAACACAGGGGCATCTAATCCTCATGGAAGCTATGATGCAAACAGGTTTACATGCTTGTAGCGTGTCAGCTTCCTTAGCCCAGATGTTCAATATAATGAGCTAATTAACTGACTTACGAAAGGACTAAACTTACGAATCAAGCTCATTGACACTCGGGAAACTTCCAGGAGTTTCCTATGTCCCTTCCAAAGATCAGGCTTGACCGTAAGGAAGTTTTAGTTCAGACCATACTCCAACCAGCTTTTTTCCCCATCAAACACCTATCTTTCATTGTCCTTCTCACATTTTCTGCTTCATCCCATCTCCCAATAGAGCTATACATATTGGCTACCATTATATAGTATCCATCATTTTCCGGTTCAGAGTCAATAGCATTCTTGCCAATTCTTATTCCCATTTCAATTTGATTGTGAGTTTTACAAGCACTTAACAGGGCTCCCCACACGCCCCCATCAGGAGGAATGGGCATGGATAAGACCAATTCTTCTGCTTCTTCTAGATTACACGACCTTCCCAAAAGATCTACCATACAAGTGTAGTGCTTTAAATTGGGTTTCACGGAATAACTCTGCATTTTAGCGAACAAGTTTTTTCCTTCTTCAACAAGTCCTGCATGAGCACACGCTGAGAGAAGAGAAAGGAAAGTAATTTCATTTGGCTTAACATTTGATTCTTCCATAAGATTGAATATCTCTATCGCAGATTCTGCATATCCGTTCATTCCATAACCCGAGATCATTGCATTCCAGCAAATTACATCCTTCTCCATCATTGAGTCAAATACCTCTCTTGATTTTTCTAGTTGCCCACACTTGGCATACATATCAATCAAAGCTGTTCCAAGAGGTAAATTAAGCTTGAAACCTTTTTCGTTTATGTAGCGGTGAACTCTTTCTCCTTTCTCTAGAAATGCAAGGTAAGAACAAGCTGAAAGCACGACCACCAATGTGGCTGTGTTGGGATTCTGGTCTTCCATAATCATTATATCAAATAAATTTATAGCCTCTTCATAATGCTTGACATGAATATGTGCTGAAATCAGAGTGTTCCACAAGATAACATCCCTCTCCGACCTATTAAATATTCTCCAAGAAACATTCATCTTATCACATTTTCCATACATCTCTATGAGTGAATTAGTTACCGATTTAGTCTCATCCACAAAACCTTTTATCACATTGCAATGAATTGACCTTCCCAAGTTGATTTCTCCTAACTGGCCACATGAAGCAATTGCGGAAACTATGCCGACTGATTCAGAACGAATACCTAAATATTGCATCTCCCTGAAGAGCTGAATACATTTAACGTTCTTGCCTATTCTACCATATCCAACAATCATAAAGTTCCAGCACTCTATGCTCCCTTGAGACCTTTGGAAAAGCCTCTCCGCAAAACTTAACATTCCAAATTTGCAGTACATAGACAACAATGAATTATCAACCATCTCATCCGGCAGATAATGTCTCCTAATGATTAATCCATGAAAGGCTTTCCCTCCATATACATCCATGGAATTACCAAAACCTGAAAGAATACAACCAATAACCATTCCATCCGGGCTCACTTGATTTTCCAACATTTCCCAAAAGAACCTCACACAATCACTCATCATCCCAAACCTAGCATAAACACCAATCATCGATGTCCAAGACAAAAGATCTTTGTTGATCACTTCAGAAAAGGATTGATAAGCTTCTCGGGGCACCCCACATTTACAATACATTGCAAAAACAGAAGATTGTATATCAAACAAACATCCAATCCCATTTTTCACAACCAAACCATGCAAACACCTTCCACTAACCAAATCACCCAAATTCCCACAAGCAAGAAACCCACCTTCCAATGTTCTTGCATTAGGCTTCTGACTGTCATGACCAATCCGATACATCTCACTAATACACTCCAAACCCATCTCGCTCTCCCCATTCTGCACATACCCAATAACAAGTGCAGTCCAAGCAACAACATCTCTAACAGGCATTTCATCAAACACCTTCACCGCAACATTCATTTCACCACATCTCGAATACAACGACACAAAAGACGACCCAACAGCCGAATTTTCAGGAAAAAACCCAACTTTACACGCCAATGCATGAAGGGCCATCCCAGAATGAATCATCATCAAATGGGCATAAGAAGAAGCAACCATAGGAAAAGTGAAATGGTTCGGCAAAACGTTTTCAGAGCGCATGAGGGAGTAAAAAGAGAGAAACTGGGGATAAAGTGAACGAGAGAAAAGGGTTTTGAGGAAAGAGTTCCATAGGAAAGTGTCTTTGAAAGGAAGGGAATGGAAGAGTGTGGAAGATGAAGATGGGTGGTTGAGAGTGTCGTAGAGAGAGATGAGCTTGGCGGCGATGAATGGGTTGGTGGAGTTGCCGGTGGTGACTGTGACGGCGTGGAATGGGAGGAGGGATTGGAGAGTTGTGATGCGCTTCGCGAGAGAGATGAGTTCGCCATGGTCGAGTTTCAGCATAGATATTCGTATCATCATTCTCTATGTTGTTCATTCACACTCTTGTTCTATAACATGGTGCATTTTTTTTTTTGAATTACTCCTTATATATAAGGATTAAGGAAGGGCAAGTTCATAAAGCTTGTTCATAAAGCTATGGAATGAATTGCAACGGAATAAAAATTACATTCTATTGTTTGGATATTTCTAATTGAAGGAATTGAAAGTTTCATTCCATTGTTTTGAAAGTGAACGGAATAAAATAATTTATAATTTTTTTTATTTCATTTATACCTTTAATTATTAATTCAAAAACACTTTTATTTTTTAATAGAATGAGGTTGAATGTTCCGATGTAGTTTTTTTGATGAATTTTTGTTTCTAGTTGGTCTTTCATATTGAACTAAAAACGTAAATCTATTTAAAAAAATTTAAATAAAGCATAACTGGATTTAACTTGAAATAAAAAATGTCTTATATTATAAAATCATTTTTTTAGGGAGTATAAAATCATTTTTGAAAGGTTCAGGGCCCTCTCTCTCAATATGATTTTATCTGGCATATACAAGGACAAATATTCAGAAATACATAGCATTAGAGCAATCAAAGTATATGTTTATTTAGGAGCGGTGCTACATGGCACAATAGGTCATATAGCACGACATGCACGAAGACACACTATTTGCTTTTTAAGGATATGAACTTACGTGTTTTGTAAAATTTGAAAGTAAACTGATTAAAATGGTTATACTATTTTTATGCTAACAAAATATATTATATTTTTGTTAGTTTTATATTTTTTATTTTTTTAAAATTTAGTCTTATAATTATTTTATGCGTATTTGAAATTAAGGTAGGTTTGATAAAATCATGGTGACATAGTAATTTTGTTAAAATGGTAGGCTTATATTTTGACAAACTCATCGTAAATCCAAACATACAATCAACCGGATTGAATAGAGCAAAATAGATTAAACTTTTACAGTGTGATAAAATTAAGGTTTAAATCTGGATTGAAATAGATACTCACATTTAATATTCGATACACTTCAAATATGATTATTTTTTGTTACATTCTTTTATGATTATATACGAAGGAATTATCACATAACAAAATTTCATATTTTATTTTAGGAACCATACAAATTATTCATTTTGTATTCCTTACACAATTTATTTTGGATACTAGCGCTAAGAAATGAAATGATACGGTGTTTGTTTCACCTCTACAAACTAAGTTCCTGGGAATGTAAGATGGGAACTATTTATTTCAATGTTTGGTACACATGCGTAAAAAAAGGTTCCAAGGAATTAATTATACCCGGTAATTATTTTCAACTATATTATCCCATTTTTTATTCCCAGCACAAAGGATGGGACTTATTCCTACCCCTTAAGCAACTGCATGGCACCCCACGTCTCTGCCTATTTATGTGCCACGTTTTCTTCATTCCTTTACACAGATTTTGCTACATATTACACAGTTACACACTTGAAATACTCAAGGTGGTTAATTCAATTAGAACAAAAAAAAGTCATGTGATTCTAATTGCATCAATAACAATACGTTTTCATGGATGAATTGGTGTATGATAATTTTCCTTTTGAAGTAAGATGTATGATAAATTAAAATTATCAAACCCATTAGTTTATATTCTTCGATACTTTGCTAAAAAATAGAGAGAAATTTGAGGAGACATGTATTTTACATGGTAAGGGTATTTTAATAAATTGCACCACTGTTATGAGCAAAATTCAAAAAGAGTCGTTAAAAGGTACCGTGGCTGAAGGGTCCATCAAAAAAGATATAGGCAAGAGAGTGGTCACTAAACCAAAGAAATGGGATAACTTCATTCCCATTTAGTGACTCATGCTTCTAACTGTTTCTAGATAGAATTGGTGACAGCTAGCATGTTACACATCATGAGTTTGTTAGAATGTAGTACAATTTTGTTAAGAGTTTATTTGTTTGTAATTGAAAGGAACCTTTACTATATAAGGTCATGTACTCATCAATTGAAAATTATTAATGAAGTAAATCCTTTCTCCTCTCTTTCATTCTACAGGAGGATTGTCTCTGTCCTTATAATTCAGAGAATTTATCTTGTTTTAACATTTGGTGCTCTCGTCTACGATCTCACCTTCCAAACCTTCACACACAAACTACCCCGTCACATCCAATCACCATGGCTGGCGGCAAGAACACTACCACCAACAACCCTCCTGACAAAATTGACCTCCTTACCGAACAACTCGCCAAATTCCAAGCAGTTGTGACCTCGTCCATGGCCGATGTTTCATCTCGGGTGGAATCGCTTGAACGCCGTTCACCTGAAACTCCCTCCCACAACTCCGACGGCCACTCTTCTCCATCCACCACCGTTCCACCCCCGCGCCTGAAGCTTGACGTTCCGCGTTTTGATGGTTCCAACCCCCACAGCTGGATCTTCAAGATCTCGCAGTTTTTCTCTTATCACCAGACCCCGGAAGAGGAGCGCATCACAGTGGCGTCCTTTTACCTCGACGGTGCAGCACTAGCTTGGTACCAGTGGATGTATCAGAACGGGCAAATTGTTTCTTGGATGCAGTTCCTCCAAGCTCTGGAACTTCGATTCGCTCCTACGACGTATGATGATCCACGAGGGAAGCTTTTCAAACTACAACAATCATCTTCAGTTGCTTCGTACCTTTCCGATTTTGAATCCTTGGCGAATCGGATTGTTGGACTTTCTCCATTAGATCTACTGAGCTGTTTTATTTCAGGTCTCAAACCGGAAATCCGCCGTGATCTTTTAGCTCAACAACCATCCCCTCTCTCTCAAGCAGCAGGGTTGGCCCGTCTTCAGGAAGAGAAGTTGAATGACATTCTCCGCCTTGCTCGTCCAAGACACCCTCCATGGCAACCACCATCAAATTCTAAATCTGATTCAACTAGTCCTCGCCCTGCCGCGCCTCTTCTCCCAACGCCTCCGGCGAAACCACGCTTTCGTCATCTCTCAGAAACTGAATTGGCAGAGCGTCGCGAAAAGGGTTTGTGTTTTAAATGCGACGAGCGATTCCACCGCAACCACCGTTGTAAAGCGCGTTTCTTACTCCTTATCGCTGACGGTGATGATGACAAAGCCATTGATGTTGACGATGTAGTTTGGGAGGAATCAGATCTTTTAGATACAACTGACCCGACCCAATTAGCTCACTTAGGGCTCCACGCTATGTCAGGAGTCCAAACTGGCCGAACTTTTCGAGTCATGGGTCGGATCCATCAAAGCCCAGTCCATGTCTTAGTTGATGGTGAGAGTTCTCTAAATTTTATTCAAACCCAGATGGCTCACACATTGGGCCTCGCTCACAGCCCATCCCCAACACTGAAGGTTCTAGTTGGCAACGGGGAAGAACTTCTTAGCACGCATGTATGTAAAGGGGTACAGTTAGAAATTCAAGGTCACATTTCCACTATAGACCTGTATGTTATCAACCTTAGTGGACCGGACGTTGTTTTGGGTACGCCATGGCTAGAGAGCCTTGGCCCAATTATTATGGATTATGATGCTTTAACAATGCAATTTAATGTTGGGCTTGATACTGTGGTACTGAAGGGAGAGACCGGTCCAATTGCAACCTCTATTTCCCTCCTCCAACTCAAAAAATTAACCGAAACAGAACCTACAACCCAACTATTTTCCCTGAGCATCATTGATACGACTACACTGTCACCTCCAATTGTCCCTCACCCCAATACACAAATACAATCTCTTCTAGACCGATACAACTCTCTCTTCTCGGAACCCACTCACCTTCCCCCACCTAGATTCACCGACCACTCCATTCCTCTCATTCCGAATTCTGGTCCGGTTAATGTTCGACCTTACAGATACCCACATGCCCAAAAACAGGAAATTGAAAACCAAATTTCTAAGTTATTGGCCTCAGGGTGGATACAACCAAGTAATAGCCCCTTTTCTTCACCAGTTTTGTTATTACGCAAAAAAGATGGGTCTTGGCGAATGTGTGTCGATTATCGTGCACTCAATGCCATAACCGTGAAGGATCGATTTCCTCTTCCTACTATTGAAGAATTATTGGATGAGTTAGGCTCGGCTCGAGTGTTTACGAAGCTGGATCTTACTTCCGGGTTCCATCAGATTCGACTGAATGCCAGTGATTATGCAAAAACAGCATTTCGCACACATGACGGACATTATGAGTATAAGGTTATGCCTTTTGGACTTTGTAACGCCCCCGCCACTTTTCAAGCTACAATGAATGACATATTCCGACCTTTGTTACGAAAAACTGTGATCGTGTTCTTTGACGACATCCTGGTCTACAGCAATTCTGAAGAATTACATCTTACTCATTTGGCACAGGTTTTTGATATTCTATCTCAACACCAATTTTTTCTGAAATTGCCAAAGTGTTCCTTCGGTCAGGGAGAAGTTTCTTATCTTGGTCACATAGTTTCCCAAGGTTCTGTTGCTCCCGATCCCGCCAAAATCCAGGCCATAGTAGATTGGCCTTTGCCTAAAAATCTCAAAGGTTTGCGCGGTTTCCTTGGTCTCTCGGGGTTTTACAGGAAGTTCATCCGACTTTATGCTGCCATCGCCCAACCTTTGACAAATATGCTGCGACGCGACTCCTTCAAATGGGATCATAGTTCTTTAGAGGCTTTTGAAAAGTTGAAGCAAGCAATGGTTTCTGCCCCTGTTCTCGCATTACCAAGTTTTTCCGAACAATTCACCGTCCAAACCGACGCTTCAGGCGTGGCCATGGGTGCAGTACTGCTGCAAGGAGGGCATCCCATCGCTTTTTTTAGCCAAGCTTTTTGTCCTCGAATGTCAAAAGCTTCAGCCTATTTGAGAGAACTTCATGCTATTACAAGTGCAGTCAAAAGGTGGAGACAATATTTATTAGGAAGTTACTTCATCATTCAAACAGATCATAAGAGTTTGAAATAATTGCTCACACAAGTCATCCAAATGCCAGAACAACAACATTATTTGGCCAAGCTTTTGGGCTTTTCTTATGAAATCCGTTACAAACTAGGTGCTTCCAACATTGTCGCAGATGCTTTGTCCCGTTCCCTCGAACCTAATATGGCAGAGATTCACTCTCTTTCGGTTCCCCAGTTCACCTTCTTGGCTGAATTGAAAAAAGAATTAGCTGTGGATCCTTTTTTCACCTCTCTGTGTGATAAACTGACAGCTGAACCGCAAGCTTACCCTGAGTTGACACTCCGTGATGGCTTGATTCTGAGGAAGGGGAAGATTTGGCTGAGTCCTTCTTTGAAATTTCGGTCCATTCTAATTCGTGAATATCATGAGACTCCTATGGGGGGTCATGCCGGGATGGCCAAGACTTTACAGCGGCTAGCTGCTAATTTCTATTGGGTACATATGAAGTCTGAAGTCCAAGAATTTATACGCCAGTGCTCAATTTGTCAACAGACAAAGTACTCCACTCAAAAACCCGGTGGGTTGCTACAACCATTACCGCTTCCGTCAAACATATGGGAGGATGTTTCGATGGATTTTATTACTGGGTTGCCACCTTCACACGGGTATACTGTCATCCTTGTAGTTGTCGATCGTTTCTCCAAAGGGATACATCTCAGTGCCTTACCTACTGGATTTTCTGCGTACAAAGTAGCAGAATTATTTGTTTCAATTTTCTGCCGCCATCATGGATTACCTAAGAGTATAGTCTCTGATCACGACCCCATTTTCATCAGTCATTTCTGGTCGGATTTGTTCAAGTTCAGTGGTACTTTGCTTAGGATGAGCTCCTCTTATCACCCGCAAACGGACGACCAAACTGAGGTTATGAATCGTATGGTGGAGCAATATCTCCGTGCTTATGTCCATGATAAACCGTCTCACTGGTTCAAGTACCTTCCGTGGGTGGAGTATCATTACAACACTTCCACTCATTCTGCTTCAGGCCTTTCACCATTTTAGGTGATTTTCGGTAAGACACCACCTCCTATCCCTTCTTACTTCCCTGGGCAATCTGCTGTAGATGCGTGTGACTCTCTCCTCACCTCGCGTGATGAAATCTTGGGTCGCTTGAAAAAGAATTTGTTGAAGGCTCAAGGTCACATGAAGACCATCGCTGATCGCAAGCGTCGTGATATTTCATTTGCAGTAAATACATGGGTTTATGTGAAGCTCCAACCCTATCGCCAAACCTCCCTATCTGGTGCTAAGTACCATAAGCTCGCTAAGCGCTATTATGGTCCTTATTTGGTTTTGGAACGTGTTGGTACTGTAGCTTATAAGCTGGCGTGTTTCATAGTTCTCTCTTGAAGGCGCATGAAGGACCTCCACCTTCTGCCATTGATCACCTTCCTCCCTATTCCGTTGAGCATCATCCCCTCATCACTCCATTGGCTGTCCTCAAATTTCAAGACCGATTGATTGATGGCACTGTTGTCCGTTTTGCTTTGGTGCAGTGGCAAGGATTGGCTCCGGATGACACTTCATGGGAAAATTGGCTAGAACTGTGTGCTGTTTACAACCTTGAGGACAAGGTTGATTTCGATGAGGGTGGTATTGTTATGAGCAAAATTCAAAAAGAGTCGTTAAAAGGTACCATGGCTGAAGGGTCCATCAAAAAAGATATAGGCAAGAGAGTGGTCACTAAACCAAAGAAATGGGATAACTTCATTCCCATTTAGTGACTCATGCTTCTAACTGTTTCTAGATAGAATTGGTGACAGCTAGCATGTTACACATCATGAGTTTGTTAGAATGTAGTACAATTTTGTTAAGAGTTTATTTGTTTGTAATTGAAAGGAACCTTTACTATATAAGGTCATGTACTCATCAATTGAAAATTATTAATGAAGTAAATCCTTTCTCCTCTCTTTCATTCTACAGGAGGATTGTCTCTGTCCTTATAATTCAGAGAATTTATCTTGTTTTAACAGCTTAGGTGGCTCATTTCTTCAGTTTTGGTTAGCAGGAGCTGTAACAGCTTATGTGAGGTTGTGCCCCCGTTATTATGTTGATAACTGCCCCCATATATCAACGAAGGGTTGGTAAATAATTATCAATAACAGAAGTGATTGTGCTGCCTTCTTTTATCATTTCTTTTCCTTATTCGATTTTTTACTTTTGAGAAACATCCACCTATAACTTAACATAACATATCCTCAATCCTCAACAAAAATCTATTTATAGATGGATCACACCTGTTTCGCTTGTAGATGTTACTGGACTTGGCTATCTTCTCTACTATTTATTCTTGATTCTTTACCTCTCAATTCTACATTCTTTCGTTTCCTCTTCATTTTGTTTTCACTTCATTTTCAACTTTCTTGGTCTTGTTTTCGGTCTAGTTAGGATTACAAAAATGGACGCCACTGTAGGAAACCCTTTGCGTCTAAAATCAGTGAATCATATCTCCCTTCTCTGCAAATCAGTGAAAGAAACCGTTGCCTTCTACGAAAAAGTTCTTGGATTCATTTCCATCGTGAGGCCTGGATCGTTTGATTTTGATGGAGCATGGCTATTTGGCCACGGGATTGGAATTCACTTGCTGCTCAGAGGACCCTGAAAAGATTCCAAGGAAAAATGAAATTAATACAAAGGATAAGCATATCTCATTCCAGTGCGATGAAAGCATGGATGCAGTAGAGAAATATCTGAAGGATATGAAAATTGGTTTTAAGCGTGCAATGGTGGAGGAAAATGGAATTCAAGTGGATCAGTTGTTTTTTCATGACCCGAATGGATTCATGATTGAGATATGCAATTGTGATAGTCTCCCTGTTATTCCTTTAGCTGGTGGTAGTGTCTGGAATCTTGTTTTTCGGTGGTTGGGAATTTGCTATGTTAACCCAACCCACATTGATGATCAAGCTCTGCAGTTTGGTGGTGGGCATGTCTTCAAGAACAATATTCGCTATGGTTTTCAAATAATTTGGTTGTCTTGTATTTAGATTATTTGAAAAGAATGTAATGCTGCAGTTTTTTGTGACAAAGATCTTACATTGCAGCAATTACTCAATCGTATCAAGTTTCACTCTTTTTTTTTTGGGTAGATAGATGAAATGTTAAAGCTATTATAAACTCACACACAAAAGTGGAGGTACCGGGGTTGACATTCGATCTAACAATTTCGGCATTTTACCAGTTGAGTTAGGACTTCTAGATTATCAAGTTTCACTCTTTATAGTGGCTGAAGACTCACAAATCAAACTCTTTCATAGATCTCCTTTCTTGATGGTCTAACCCATTGATTTGTATTGGCTTAATCACTATGTAATTTGTTTTTCAGTTTTTCGCTCTTTTCATTTGTTTTTTGTATTGTTGGACACATTTTAATCCCTTTTACGCACACCTTATAATACTTCGAAGGGATATTTGTTAACGTATTTTGCTTTTAGGCTCTTCAAAAAAATATAACAAATATACTTGTAAATAAACAATATAACAAATGCACTGTAACCTCTAATATGACACCAACACTATATCATTTTCTTTCTAATTCAAAAAAGAATACAAGTACGGATTAACTCAATCTTAGAAAAGTTTAACAATAGTTTAATTTATCAAGATTAAGAACAAATTTGTTTAATGTAATTTTTACCAAAAGAGAAGTTCATACCAAAAAGTGTGGTTTTTTTTATAATCCAAAAAGTGTTTCCTTTTTGTATATATTATCTATTTCTTTTACAGGGCTAAATCAAAAGAAACGAAAAAAATTACAATCTTAAAAAGAAAGTTCTTGTTGTATTAGCTGCAAGGATGTTCTTAAGTCTCAGATGAGGAGAAGCGTTAAACTAGAGCTCATGCTACGAAGGAGCATAAAGTTTGGACACGAAATCAATATTTTGATTGTCTTCAGGAAGAGTGTTGACTATGATATCTTGAATCAACACAACATGCTTATGAAATATGTCAACCGGAGCCTCGATGAGCATTTGACGGAGCAAGGAATTGGTGTATATCTATTCTATTTTATACATATATATTTCGTCACCCTAACCAAACCAAACCGTAGACTTAAAGAAACACTATTTCAGCAACAAACACTCACTCAACCTACCAAACACACGATCAACCCCTTTTTCTTATTTTTCCAATTACCTTTAGAGTCAGGATCCGTTGACACCGGGTGTAAGTCAAAAGACTTACACCAAATCTCGACCATTCAATCTAATAAATCCTAATCAATCCAATGGTCTAAAATCCTTCAAAAACAAAACACACAAAAAAAGGTTTCCATGATTCAACTTAATTCTTCTAATTGCTCCTCTTCCATGGACAGTTCTTTGCCACCGATCAATAGTCATCCACAAACTTAAAGGAATCAAATAAGTTCCACAACATTAGATCCTTTGAAACTTGAATTATAATTTTCACATAGTCATGTTTTCTAGAAATAAATCGTTATATATATATATATATATATATATATATATATATATATATATATATATTTGATCAATAGATCTTAAAAGCACACGCTATAAATATTGAATTTCACCTGAATAATTGTCTCAGTTGTTGAATTCACGTTGTGGGAATTTTAATCACAAATAAACATGTGTTGGATAAAAATGGATTATAAAGATGAAACAGAGGCAGACACATGTGAAAGAAATTAGAATTTAGAAAAGCAAAATCGGCTAATCTTTGATTGATTTATAAATCTATGGTTTCACCTGCTTCTTGATTTCTAGAAAATTGATAGACTAACATGTGAACGGATCATTATCATTCACGTTGTGGAAGAATTCAATCCATGATCACGGAAGAAGAAATTAAATTATTCAGAAAATTTTTCTGGAAATTTGGGAAGAGATTGCAAGAAGAGAAGGAACTGAGTAGGAGAGGGAATTGAATGTGCCTCACTTTTGATTTCTTTTAATTTGATCAATAAGAGCCATTGGATTAATTTAATTGAATGGTCGAGATTTGACTTAATGGTGTTAACTGATCATGCCTCTTATCTTTATAGATACAAAAATGTAATTGTTTTCAATTCATTTAAAAAAACTAAATCATATTTTGATCGTCTCTCCTCCATCTAGATCATTCTCCTCCATCGTCTTTCTACCTCTGTTTACATTGGAATTGAATTTTATGTTTGTTTTTTTTTTGGTGTTAGACTATTTGGAGAACCTTATTTTTCTGGTGTAATTTGGAGAACCTTATGATTATACTTAATTGTTGCAACTTAGTTAACTGTTGCAAATTATGTAATTTGAGTTAATTTAATTGTTGTTTATGCACTTTAATGGTATTTAGAGTTAATTGTTTAACTCTATTGCAAGCTAATTAATTATTGCAGCTAATAAAATCAAATTTGTTGGCAGATTTTTAAATTATGTAATGTCTTGCAAAAATTAAAACAAATCAAACACATATTTTAGTATGAAAACCAAATCAGACCACCCCATTAACACTCGTAATAGAAAGTATATTTTTTTTAATATAGTAGAAAGTATATTCTGTCCAAAAAAAAAGTAGGCTAAAGTGTACTTTTTGTCCCCTAAGCTTTAAAATGTTGCGATTTTGACTCCTTATTAAAAAAATAAAAATTTTACCATTTATTTTTATAAAACGTTACAAAGCTAATGAGAAGATGTCATGTGTCCCAAAACCGGGGGCCAAAATTGCAATTTTTTTTAAAGTTAAAAGGTCAGTGCATGTTTTGCTATTTTGAGTAACCCTTCCATTAGAAAATTCAAGGCAAAGCCTCCTTTGATAGCAATTACACATATATTCAAACCTCGTATACTATAACCCTTTATAAAATTCTGCAAATCGTACAACATAGATAACAATTCTAGCTCCATACAAAGACTCTTGCATCAGATTTTAGAAAAGACCACTGCCTTTTGCTTCATCGAGGAAATTGGCATGCTTAAAGAGTTTAGAGATAACGTGGAGATTATTGTGGCTTGTGAGATACCAAAAATAGCTATCAGTAATTAACTTGTCTTCTTATGGATCAGAGTAACTAGTAGAATCCACTAGGATTAAGAAGTAAGGTTTTGTTTGGGCGTTTTGAGGGAAAGGGAGAAGAAGGATTAGAAGTGGTGAGATTAGAGAGAAAAATAGAGAAATTTTTCAAAAAAATTATGAGTGTTTTTCTAGTGAATACTAAAAATATATGATTAATGTACTTTTAATTTTACAAGTATTATAACGATATACATTGGATTTGAAAAATTTACTCAAACCTCCCAAAACTCTCATCCAATACAATATTTTATAGTTTTCCAAAATTAGGGGGATTTGTATCATGAATAAAACTAAGTCCCTCAATGCCCACCCCTCCCCAATTTCCACTTCTTTCTTTTTCTTTTTTCAAGCCCTCCCTTTCTCTTTCCTCCAAACTCCCAAACAGAGCCTAAATGTTTATTTTATCATCCACATCACCCACTTGTTTTACACAAGATGGATATTTACCTATTGCTCATACAATCTCTTACAGTGTGTTTGGATGGAGAAATGTTTTGAGGTAATGTAATGTTTTAAGGGAATTCAAATATTTTAGATGAATTTCATTGTTTGGATGATAATTTAGAGAATTTTAGGAATGATGAAAATTTATAAAGTATTTTGTTCAAATTAAATTTATAGAAATTTAAATGACACCTAAAAATTAAGAATTTTAAATTTCTCAATTCTTATAATTTTTCAAATTTTGCATTCTGACCCCAATAAATTTTTAAAAAATGCAATTACACCCCTAAACTTTTATCAAATTAAAAAAATTTACCCCTCAATTTTTTCAAAATTATAAATTTACCCCTCAAAATTTTTGGAATTTGCAAATTGACCCCTAAATTCAATTTTTAAATTTGGCAAAAGGAAATTAAAATTTATTAATTTTTCCAAAAAAAAGATGACAATGAAATTTTTTTTTACTTCATCCATAGAAGAATATTTGGAAATGAAGACAATTTAATGAAATCACTTTTTTTTTTGAGGAACTTTAATGAAATCACTTTAATTGCCTAAAAATTTAACTTTTTTAAAATTTTCCAATTAAGTTATCCAAACACACTCTTTAACTTTAGAGTTACAACATAGTCTCCGTGAGTTTACCTCAGTTGGTAAGGACAATGCATAATATATGCAATGTCCGGGATTTGAACCCCGGACGCTACCAAAAAAAAAAAGAGTTACAACATAATCAATACAAAATGGTAGGAAAAACATGGAAAATAACAGAATGGAAATGAAAAGATATGAAACCATTCCCAATCTAAACGGAGGCTCCCAAAATAAAGGAATGAACATATCTACAAGAAATTTGGCATTTTGCGACACTTACTCTGTGACCCTTGCCTTAGAACCGTCGCAGATTACACTTTTGCGACGGTTAGACTTAAGGGTCGCAGGTATTATACCATTTTTTCAAACGCGCTTCACAATATATCTTTTGGCCATTTATTTATCACTCCCACTTTTCCATTTTCATTCACCCTCCCACAGCTCCAAAACCCTAAAACCAAATTTTATTCACTTTCCCCCAACTTGAAACCTAAATATCCACCCCTCTCACCCACGATCTCACTTTGCCCCCCTAAATTGAAACCTTAATCTCTTCCACCTATAACTCAATCGAAGCATTCCCCCAATTTCATTTTCTAATTTCAATTGAAGCTCTCACCCACAATCTCATTCGGTTCACTCTCTAGCTCGACCCATTCCGATATCACTCGTTTCACTCTCGACCCACAATCTCATTCGGTTCACAGATTTCTGCTGGGTTCACTCTCTAGCTCCACCCATTCAGATTTTCAACAGACTTCCGCTGGGTTCTGATGGGTTCTTCTTGTTCTCATTTCACAGATTTCCAGATTTCCGCTGGGTTCTTGTTCTCGTTTCACAGATTTTCAAGTAAGTCTCCAACCTTTGATTTCAGATTTTGGATTGTCGTTTTCATCTACTTAATTTTTTGTATTATTATTATTGAAGTAAAGATTTCGATATTTGATTCTATGTAGTTGAAAAATGAAAATATTTACCCAATGAAAGAAAGAAGCATTTCTCATTTTCCGCTATTGGTTTTTTAAGTCTGCTGTTGTTTATGTAAGTCCTTTTTCCCTCATGTTTTTTTATATTTGACTGTTAAGTTTGCACATTTTTCTGATTTGTTATTGCTGAAATTGTTATTCATTGATGAAACTGTTATTCATTATCTTTTTAAAATATAAAATAAAAAACCAATTTTTTGTGTGTTTGTGCGGCATTTCAATAGTTTGGTATTATCTATAGTTTCTTCATTTTCAAAACTAATGTCATGTGAGTCCAATTTGTTTAGCTTGGTTCGTAGAATTTGATTTGGGTATTGTTCATTTACTTCAATGTTAAGTTGTCAACACATCTTTTGATAATGTCTACTATTTGGAGTGAAAGAGCAAAGTTTGAGCTAGATAGAAAGGAGGATCCTTTAGATTGGAGGTTTGTGAGTTCCAACCTTGTAAATTCTTCTGTAACAGCATATTTTGACTTAGTGTTATCCTATTTGTGTCCTCTGTTCAAGCTGGTATATATGGGTATGCTTCTTGGTGGCTTCTTTGTGAGGGATGTCATGAACTGATCTTCTGCCTATGCAAAGTGTGTTTTCATATGTTACTTACTATAAAATATTGGTATTTAACATTTCATATTTATGGTTGTAGTGTAAGCTGTTGTGTATTTATTTTAACTGTTGTGTATTTGTCCATTTAAGCATATATAGGTGAAGTAGTTACACATATAAAATAAGGGGGTGGGGCCGCTACCTATATCTCTTCAATTATAACTAAACTATTTGCATGCTCAACACATACATGCTTTTATTCTGACATTAATCTCTTTGTTTATTGCACTTTTCAATCAAACTTCTTACCTCCACAATGTCTGTTGAGAAGTTTATGAAAGGGAAGTGGCTAAACTAAGTGAAGAGCAGTTCGAGGCTAAAGAGATGATACAAATTTGATACTCATGAGCATAACCATGATGTTGTTTCTGGTACCTAAAGGAAGCAAAATAACAGGTACGACTATGTTAACTGTGTTGTGTTTAATTTTATCAAAGATTTACCTGAGTTATTAATTCTTTGTTGCTGAGTGTTCCTAGTTAGGAGACGAACATATCTTTATTGCCTTATTTGGCATTAGGTTCCAAATTTTAATTTTCTGGTGTATCTTAAGCTATAGTATAGTATTTTCGAAGGACATGTTAATGAATTAATTAAAATTAATGTCCAACAAAGTGTCGACTGTTGGATTGTTGCAGAAACTAAGTGGCATATTTTTATTCAATGTCCAACTAGTGTCGATTGCTGGATTGTTGCAGGGTTATTGTCCCTTTTCCAGAGCGGTTGTGCACATATTTGATTCGGTGGGAGCATTGGTGCTTGATGTTTTCATGCGTGAACCTAAAGAAGTGGTAAGTCATGTGTTGATGGCGATATGGGGCATTTGGAAGAATCGAACAAATTGGATATGGAACCAGAAAAAATCACCAACTGTTGAGATTATAAATTAAGTTCTAGCTTTGTGTTATGAGTGAAGCGTCGTTTAGAACAATGATGCCAATGACCCAAAAACTGGCTCTGCAACATTGGCTTGCAGTTGTAAGTCCCTTCTCAGCCATTATTTGAATAGTTAAATTTACTTTGAAATTGAATTACACTCTTTTTGTTCATGATCTGGTATTAACAGACTGAAATTGTTCTTGTTGAATTATATATGCATAACATTAAGGCTGAATTACACTCTTTTTGCTTATTTTTGTAAAGTTTGTAAACGAGAGACACTTAGGATGGATAATGTTGTGAGGTTTGATACAAAAGGTAGATATAGTACTACTATACATTATATTGTTGTTTTAAAGTTTAAATCTATTTTGTTTGGTAAAAAGGAATAGATAATAATTTAGGTATTAAAGTAATCAACAAGGAATAGATAATAGTCGATGTATGAATCTTCCATTCAAAACTTGTTTTGATTTTGGTGTTGTTTGATTACATAATATATATGTTGAGTATTAATTATTTTTACATGGCACAATTGATCTTTTTATTGATATAAGAGTAGTAGTGTTGAATTGATCTAGTTATGTCCTCTTTTTTCCACTTTTTGCCAGGGGGTATATTTTTTGTTGAGAAAACATAAGCCAAGGTTATTGGGTTTCAGTAGTCCTTAAGTAGCACTTTGAGTTGACATAGTTTATCTGAGCTTAACTCTATTACAAGTTACCACATACCACATAAATGTATCTGATTTAACATAGACAAAAACAAGTCAAAAAGAAAAGCTTATTACATTGCAACTTGGAACCAAAGGTAGGTTCTGTTTTGTGAATTAGATTCTTGTCTTATCTTTTTTTCTTTCGAATGGAACACAAACTAGAGGACTGTGTTAGGTGTTGTGTTGTGTTGCGCTATGACTGCTGCCTATTGTGTTGGAGGTTTTGTGGGTTTTTGTGGGTCTGCTGGCTGCGTTTTTTCTTGATGTGCAGTGCAGTTTTTTCTTTGTTGTGTGGGGGCTGTCATAGGTCCAGCAGGTTGTGGGGTGAACAATAGGCGTAATTATGGTGGCGCAATCTAGAGGTCTTAATCCGGATTGCAGGGCTATAACTTGTGTTCTGTTTAGGCTGGCTGTATTTTGCTTTATTTTTTGGGTTTGTGCTACTTCTGTGTCCAGAAACAAACAATAGAAATAAAAATAGATGTAAAATATTCATGGATGTATGGGTACCAAGAGTCAGGGACGGATGCACAACCAAGAGAATGTAGGCTTGTGCCCCCACTAAATTTTCAAATTTTGACAACCATATATGCTTAGGATTGAGTGCATACTTTCACAATCTGCAATTACTATATATAACGGTTTCTTATGTTCCTAATTACATGTTTATTCTTTGAAAGATATTATATATGTCCATTAAAATATATATA
>Ga0228711_1003567_pt1 | contig 24189 bp, 16 predicted proteins | sample MedpolnodulmetaG_2_FD_177996 | JGI IMG/M metagenome (GOLD analysis project Ga0228711, IMG submission 177996) | Root nodule microbial communities from Medicago polymorpha collected in Santa Monica, California, United States - brown nodules | ecosystem: Host-associated > Plants > Roots > Nodule... | reverse complement strand
AAAAACACACACCCCCCCCCCCCCCCCCCTGACGTCATCAGAGGTTCTGAAGTCTCAGAAGCTGAAGACTGGAATCTTCAAAAGTGATTAAATTTTGTTATTATCACGCCTATCATTGTAGAAGAATAGAAGCCTGAAGCAACGGCTAATTAAGAGGAATTTGAAGGCATTGGATGCTTATTCTTTGGAGAACGTTGGAAAAAGAACAATAGTACAATTGTACAACCACTACCTCTACTACTCTGTTTTGTGTCTGCAATAGTACAAGAACTACAGCTGTGACTACGCTGATATTCCTCTATTTTTGGAATGGATTTGAAATTGTTCTTCATAGGACAATAACCAAATCAAGCAACAAATCATTGGTGATTTGATCAAGCTTCAAACGACTCTTTTTGATGTGCTGACAATCAACAACGTCTCTTTCACCTCTTTTATAAAGGAGTGAAGACTTGAAGATTTTCAATAGACTCGCAATAATTAATAATTTTACAAGTACCAAAACTCTGCTGAAATTGTTTCAGATCAAAAGTTCACTTAGAATTTCTTATCAACTTTCATATCTTAGAAATTCTAGAGTCTTAAATTCATTCTATTTGAGGTTTTGGGCAAGAGTTGTTTGTCTGTCAAATACTAGTATAGTTGGGCTAGCGTTCAGCAACCAACAATTCTGATTATTCATTCATGCCTTCTCTTTTTTCTTCTTCTTCTAACTGTTGTTGCTGAAGATAGCTGGTTTCAGCATGTACACAAAGTATGGGATGATTGGAGTTTCACATTTCAAATCAATTATCAACCATAACTGGTGGATTTCCACTCAATTTCCTGCATACAGAAACATACATAATGTCATTTCAAGAAGTAAGCTCTTATTCTAATACAATGTCTTTTAAATCAATTTTGTTTATCTGTTAGTCGATTTCTGAATTTTGAAAGGTTGTAGCCTTTCTGACACGGAGGCAGGGGTGGGAATAAGTCAGGCCGGCCTACGGGCCAGATCAGATTTTTTTTAAATAGAAAAAGCTAAGGATTTTTATGAAGTCTGTTTAACTAAAATGGTAGGGCCACAGATCATATGGAAAGGTTAAAATTGAGTTTTTGAAAACTGTTGTGGTTTGATGTTTTAGGATTCGTATCTGAAGTTCTTTTTGAAAGGGGAAGCAGCAATGTTGTCGACAATGGAAGGTCGCAAAATTTTTCATCATCTTCATATGAAGCTGCAATGGAAAAACTTTCATCTCTTATTACTCGCCAAAGGCGTGGGGAGAAGCCACCAATTGCTAATAAATTACAAAAGATGTCAATGTATCTCAAGGTCATATGTCAATGAATAATCTGATTCTTATTGTATTTCTGAGGCATTAGAGCTTCAGAAGACTTATTTCAGTACTAGAAAGTAAATGCATGTTTTCTCTACAGATATTGGGTTTGGAGGAAGATATGAATAGTCTCAACATTATTCATGTGGCAGGCACAAAGGGAAAGGTACTCTTTTCGTAATTTGTTATTTGTAACAGCTACTGTAAAATCATTTTGCATTAAGCTTCGAGATTCAAGAAAAGGCTATTTTTATGATGAACATAGTATATTGGTGTGCGTATCATGGGATGGTTGGAGTAAAAAGAGGTTACATTACACACACATTATATGACGAACATAGGGGCCGTTTGGATTATGCTTATTTTGAGCTTATGCAAATAAATAAGTTTTTATGTTAATTTTTAAGTTCTCACTAACGGAAATTGTATATTTATAAACTGTTTTTTCATAAACTATATTTAAAAACTTATGAATAATACATAAAAGCTTATTTATTTGCATAAGCTGTTTTTCATAAGCTCAAAATAAGCTTAATCGAAACGTGCCCATAGTGTATTGGTGCTTGTCCTGGAAACAGCCTCTTGTGTAAAAAACAAGGAAAGGCTGCGGACAATACCCCAATCAGTGGGACCCCTTCCCGGACCCTGCATATGTGGGAGCTTTAGTGTCCCTGTCTGCCCTTTATAGTTCTCTGATATTGTTGTCCTGACATGACAGAAAGGTTATCCTAGTATTTATGTTTATCTTGCATTTGCCCTTTTAGTTAATGGATTACTTCGTCATTGTCAGGGTTCAACGTGCATATTCTGTGAGGCAATCCTAAGGGAGTGTGGTATTCGCACTGGAGTTTTCACATCCCCTCACCTAATTGATGTGCGTGAACGGTTTCGTATAGATGGGTTAGTAATTGAATGGATTGTCTACAACAATTGATCTTGACATTGGTATAGATACTGCATCAGCAGTTCATCATTCCAATAGTCTATTCTAACCACTATAGTTTGTTTTGCACTGTCCCTTTCTCTCTCACACACACACACAAACACACTTCTCATCTATCCTTTACCTGAGTGCATGATTGTATAGCATAGATATATGGTTGATCCTGGAAAATATATAGCAAACTTTAAAAAAAAAAAAAATTGCTACTCGAAACAATGAACCCAGATGAATGAGAATACATCTAGACTTCAGTTGATTAGGTTCTATTCATATTTTCGTGCTTTTATAATAATATATCTTGTTAGAAAGAATTGCATTGAGATACACTGCTTAGTAGTAAAATCCATTCTGTCAGTCACCGATAGCGGAGCAACCAACACTAAAACTAGGATAGCAGGGTGCGGGATGGCCGTTACTTGATATATTTTGGAATTATTGTACAAGTGCCAACTTTATTTTGTTTGTACAACAGAACTAGCTGTTTTGTGGAAATTCATGCTTTCTGTACTAGTTTTGTTAAATGTATGGCATTAACTTCTGAATTGTTAATATTTCATGTAGGATTGACATATCAGAAGACAAGTTTTTACAGTATTTCTGGGATTGTTGGAATCAATTGGAGGTATTATTTTTCATTTTTCTATAAATTCTTTCTGACTCTCTCTTTCTAAATAGATGTACTTGGATCAAAGTGTTTCTTTAATACAATACTTATAGGAAATCAAAAACAGAACTCATGTTTAATGAAAGAAAACATCTGGAATCTCTTTGGCGTGGTTGATATTGAGAATTTGAAATCTCTAAAATGGTGATCTATACAAGAACATAAAACAAGATTCAAGAAAACAGAAAAGAAAATATTGGGACACTTCAAGCACTTTTAAGGAGCTTGTTTCCCTTACCCGAATCTGTTTCTGTCCCCACCTTCTGTGTGGGCTGGTTGTTACGATGCATTCTCACGATGTACTTTTCGTACATCCCTTGCTCACTCATTTCTCACAACTGTCCCTATTCAAGTGCTTCCATTCCCTTTCTTGCTATTGTACACTTTAGTGTCGGTAACAATACCCCTCAACACATTTGAGCTTTGGGATTGAAAAGATAACATATCAACTCTTATCAAGCTTCACAGGCAATATAAAACTTTTTTTTTCTATGTATGCTTCTATTGTACATTGATGTTGATTAGAAATCATAATTTCTGTACTGTAGATTTCAAATCAGATGTTACATTTCACATTGACATGATAAACCATTGCTTAGAAATGATATTGTGTAAAATATATTATCCATTTTACATTGACATATTCTGTTAGCAGTTTCTCAATTCCCAAAGCTTAATGTTGCAGGAAAAAGCAACCGAGCAGCTTCCAATGCCCCCGTTGTTTATGTTTCTTACTATATTGTCCTTCAAAATATTTATATCTGAACAGGTAAGATTTGTACTTTAGTTTATCATTGAGTTTCTTACTGTATTATCCTTGCAAAATATGCCACGTATCCCTGCATGCAGTAACTGTTGCGGAAGATCCAATGTGACAAACTTCTTATACATGGGTCAAATTCCCATAGTCCACCAACTTATGATCTTTACAACATTCTCTTGGTGTATTTATTTTGTAGGTGCAAGATTAATGTTGTTTTAAATGATACAGTACCAACCCAAACCAGTTTGCCATGCTCTCTTGATTTGAATTAAAAGTGTATGCTGTTGCTAGTAATATACCTTTATCTGTCTGCAACATTCTTTTTAACTCTGGAGTTTCTATCTCCAAACAGATGGAATAATTTCTCCATCTCAGCTGCTATGCTTTTCTAGCATTTGTTATTTTTATCTAAAAGTTATTAGGATCGTTGTGAAGCTAAACTAATGTTCTTAAAAAAAATTATCGCTCTGATGTTAAGATGAAACGCTACTCAGTGTTTTAATGTTTTTGCATTCTTATATGTATATCTGCATCTTAATAAATTATTATGTTTTGATTCAGGAATCTTTGCTCAACCTTTACTTTTCATATGCTGCACCTTTTAGTTCAGTACATGTGCTGCTAGTTCATATAATTTATTTTGCTTTTCCCCGTTGTTTATGTGTTTATTAACATTTGCTTATCTGCTTGTATTGACATTCATTATTCTTTACCCCCTCATTGGTCATTGCCAATATTTTATTAAACTGTTCCCCATTCACAGGTTGATGCTGCCATTATAGAAGTTGGTCTTGGAGGCACAGAAGACTCAACAAACGTGGTATGCATTTGACATATGGTATCACCGATTTACTTCTTTTAACTTTTTCTGTTTAAATATTTGATTTAACTAATAGAATAAATGTGTTCCTTAAGCAACTAGTATGCTATTAATTTGAAACTGATTATGAATGTACAGATAAAAGAGCCTACTGTCTGCGGCATTACTTCATTGGGGATGGATCATACTGAGATATTAGGTGTGTATGTCTCGTACTTTCTGAGCTTTTTTCTGTTGTTTCACATTTGATTTGATCAGAAAGAGATTAAAATGTATCTTCTTTGACAATCATAGTCTATCATCCAAGGAAATTTTCATTATATACTTCAAATTTTCTGGATTTTTTCAATATCACTGAATTGACCTCAATGTGAAAAAGTGGTATTTAAAATGATTAAATCCTGCAGGGGATACTCTCGGACAAATAGCATCACACAAGGCAGGGATTTTTAAGGTCTGAAAATTCTACTATAGCAACCAAACTTGCACATTGATTTCTATGTTAAGTTAGGTTTCTTGGTATAATACTTATGTTTCCAATTTATCTAATTGAAAGCCTCTTCTCCCCGTCATTGTTTTATCTTATCTTCTAAAGAATTGATATCTTCCCTGTTCCTGAAGCCTAAAGTTCCTGCCTTCACAGTACCCCAACTTCCTGAAGCAATGGATGCTATCCTTGAGAGGGCCAAAGAACTCATGGTAATCATTTTTCTCAATCCTAACTATGATAAATTGCCTCCAGAAAAAGGAAAAAATAATAAGAGAGCATTTTGAGATTGTCTCTTATCAATGCAATTTTCTATTATTTTAAGGAAAAAAAAGTTGTAGAGTTCTTCTTAACAGAAGCTCCTTTGCTCACCATGTCTTGGGATAATGTTCTATCAAAGCATTAATTTATTTATTGGAAACACAACACATTTTTAGTTAGTTTTTTAGATTAATTATCGATCTGCATCCAGTCTAGTTTCAGCTTGGTCTTTTATTGTATATATGGGGATACTTTTTGAGTCTATCTAGGTATTCCATTGAAAAATAAAGTGAGTATTAAATTATGTTTTTATTCAAATAAAGACATAAAGAGGCCACTTGTTCTAACCATACCTAGCTGTTTTGAAGGACAAGCTTTTTGTAATCTAGTCAATTTTTAGATTGATTCCATAGTTAAAATTAAAAAAAAAATCAACTTTTTATGAAATTTCTTAATTGGGTATGGTCTGACAGTCTGATAGGTTATCTATCATGGTCTTTCAGTTAGGAGTGTGCCTAGTTACTTCATGTATTTGAGAGCTCTAGTTTAGTAGGAAATATAGGTCATTAATCGGACAAGCATGCCAATAATTCTTTTCCTGTTTTCAATGGCTGCAGGTTCCACTGGAAGTTACCGAGCCTTTAGATTGTAAACAAATGAAGGGATTAAAGTTCTGTTTATCTGGTGATCACCAACTCTATAATGCTGCTCTTGCAGTCTCACTCTCTAGATGCTGGCTTCAGAGAACAGGAAATTGGGAAAAAGTTTGTCAAAACGTCAGTTAAAATTCTTCTCTTAGTTCATGCATGCATCTATGTAAATATTATGCTAAGCCTTGTTGGTCATAATTCATTAAAATAAAAATAATTGGAAATAATTATAATTATAATATCAGTAATTAGGCGTTATATATGAGAATTTGTTAACAGTATCCCTTGTTGGTAGGCATTAATTATTTTCCAGACATTGAAATGTTTAATAAGATTCTAATTATTTTGGACGGATTGGCCAGTATTTTCTTTTTTCTCACTTCATGTGCGTATGCATAGAATAATTTTTCCTTAAAGAATAGTCCACCCACCCTTCTTTCATTGTTTGATGCTCTAATATTAAAGTTGTGTTGGTCTTTCTCTTTTTTCATTATACGCCACTTTGACCATAGTTTTAAACTGTACATTAGGATTTTCAGGATTCTAATTTGCCAGATGAATTTATCAGAGGTCTTTCAACTGCCAATTTTTCTGGGAGGTCTCAGATTGTTTGTGACTCTTCTCTATATTCTGACTGCTCAGAAATTATGTCAGAAAATTGTGGCAGAGAGTTGATATTTTATTTGGATGGAGCTCATAGTCCAGAGAGCATGGAGGCATGTGCAAAGTGGTTCTCTAATGCCGTAAAGGGATACAAAAATGCATCACAAACGTCTGTTGGTGTAGTAAATGCAGAGGAATCATCAGAAAATGGTCCCTTTCTACATGAGAGCAAGACCTTGGGGACATTTGAAAAATCTCATAGGCAGGTAGGTGTTGCTAAAATAATTTATTGTCTATCTATCCTTTTTTTCAATATTTCCCAATTTGTTAGTAAAATGCTAGGATTGTCCCTCTTGAAATTTCGTGAATTGTAGTACCACATGAATTGCATTTGCTACTCTAATCCAGTATCAATTGCCTCCTGACGTTCATCATTGATTAACTGTAGATTCTTCTATTCAATTGCTTAGATGTGAGAAATCCCAAAATTTTGCTTCCACAGTTAGTGAACGAATGTGCTTCGTCAGGTATTCCTACTTCAGTTAACCTGGTACTTTTTATTGACTTTCTGTCAGAAAAGCTATTTTCATTAAGCTTGACTTTTCCTTCATTGTATATATAATTTATATTTACAGACTGGATATAAGCATGAATGAATAAAAGTGATATCATATATCAGTGACATGAGTTGACCTTCTTGACATATGGTAGAGAAATGCATTTGCAGTGTATTCTTCATTAAATGGTCTATTATCACTAGTTAATCTGCTGGAAAATTGTAGCGCACAAATTGAGTCTTTCGCACCAAAAGGGAAGATGATTCATCATTTGGCATGTAGGCCTAAAGGTCTTGAAAGTCTACACTAGGTAAAATAAGGAGATAGTGAGCTGACACTGACAGTGAGAAAGAGAAAGAAAGTTTCTTGTTGAATTGTGTGGTTGCAGTTAGCAAATAGGCTGAACGTGTGGGATATCTTTTGGAAAAGAGTAATGTTGTTATGAATAGGCAGCAATTCCTATAGGAGCCTAACTCGATATTTTAGGGATATCATTCTACTTTAACTACCCCGTTTCAGAATTAGTACACAGTTTCCCTACCATTGTTAAGTGTCTGTTGTGTTGGTTCTGGTTTGAATCAGAAAGAAATAATAAAACAAGGGATGATGTCCTATCCGTTTTATATATTTTCTTACTTTGATATCTCATAATTATTGATTCATGTCTAATTGTAGCATCATACTAATGTATTGAAGCGTTGCTTAGGTATTCATTTCTCAAGAGCACTTTTTGTTCCGAGTATGTCAAAGTACACCAAGGTTACTTCTGGGGCATCAGTTATTCCTTCTGATCTCAGTGGGATAGACCTATCATGGCAATTTAACCTTCAAAGAATATGGGAGAAGATTATGCATGGGAAGGGTACGTTCTATCTTTCCAGCTTGTAACATTCTCTGTCACTCCTCACAATGACGTCGTTAAGATTGTCATAGTTATATTGTGTTTCATGTAGCTAAAATGGAAAATATTCTCATTTAAATTTAACCAAAATATGAGATATTGTTTTGGATCTTTGTGGACTCGTTATAAGTTTCAAAGTTCAATAACGGTCACTGATTTCATTATCAGACTTTGGATTTTGTCTAGATAACGATGAATGTACTGATAATGGATTGTCTGATGAAACTATTTTGAAAACCCGTAGCAGAATTCCTTAATTTCATTTGAAGATACTACCTCAGTGGACTTAATAGTAGTAACAAAGCTTGATTTTTCTTCTGCCCTGCACATTGTTTTGTTTATTTCCAGAAATGACCACTTTGCTTGAAAAGGATTTGAAGATAGAGAGCAAGCTGATGTTACCACCTTATGAATTTTTATATGATAATGCTTCAAAGGAACGTCCTTCCCACGACGATTTTCCATGCAGTGCAGTAATACCTTCATTGCCATTGACAATAAAATGGTTGAGGGACTGCGTCAAAGAACACCCATCAACAAGACTTCAGGTGAGTAACGTGGACGGGTACTTTATTCTTATGTTGACTTAGTTGATCAATGGACACTTACATGGTGCTGAACCTCAAATTTTTCTCTTTAACCGAGTGCATTCTAGTAAAAATCATTAATCAAGTTACAATTATATTTTTCTTCACCTGTTCTCTCTACCCTTTTGCAAGGTTGTATCTTTCTTTGGTATGCAACATCTCGTCTTTAGTTCTATCATCATGTTCATTGAAGTCAGTTTAATTCTTTTTCGGTTGAATTTCTCGTTTTTGCCACTCACCGTTAACTGTGTCAAAACCCTGATGAGTGTATTATTTTGGTTGACCACTGGTAGCCAAACTGCCTTTTCTAGATGGAGAATTATGTTTTACTTTTACCATTCAATTGCTTTCCTTCTCCTGAGTCGTATTGCCAGGCATCAACATTGATGGGGTATATAAAAGTATGTGTTATTTTTTTTGGTTCTAAAGAGCATAACAGTGAAAGTCACACACACACACTAAGTGCTGAAAAGTGAGAAATTGCTTGTTCAAACCTGCGCCCCAACATATCAAATATCCCATCCTATTACCATATGAGTTGTACTTATGGGACATAAGTATTTGTGTTATTATTATTACTTTTTTCTCCATCTTACTACATCCCTTTTCTCTATAAAACATGTATGCTGAGAGCCATTTCTTACCAATGGTTGTAGGTTCTTGTCACTGGATCTCTGCATTTGGTTGGAGATGTCCTAAAGCTCTTGAAAAGATGATTTAAATTGAAGTCTGCCAATTGGCTTTGGAAACTTCTATTGCAGCCAAAATTGCCATTATTTTAATGATTTCAGAGACACTGATTTCATGTGACTTCTCAAGGACATGCATATATTTCTTCCTATTTGAGTAGGAGCAGTTATATTTTGCAAATTATGTTCCACATCATCATCATCATCTAAATGAAGGACTGTCATTGTTAAACTTGAGAAAGTTCAGTATAGGATAGTCCGCGGAGATACTACAGTAGGAGAACCATGCAATAAATGCACGTCCCAAATTTTTTATTTATTTTGTGTCAAGTAGCTTAGTGGCTAGAAATTTACCTCTTAAGGTGAATAACTTTAGAATTCTGGGTTTCGATCCAGACCCCTGTATACTGCAATATTCATACCAACTGAGTTATGCACGCAAGGATTATACGTCCCAAATTTCTGTCACCATGCTTTGTGATCCATTTATTAATTTTCCTAGTATAACTGAATAGGATTCATTTGAGTTTCCCCCCCTTTTATATAGACCTCTTTCAAATTTGTAATTGCATTATTTATTTCTTTGTCTAAATATTTGTAAGTATGTTAAATTATTTTTATAATTAATTAGGAAGCAATAAGCAAATATGATGAAATAAGGAGTAAACTTAAAATAAATTATATTATCAATGAAGTTTATCATCATATTTGTTATTGTAAATAAATATGTAACAACATAAACAACAAAGTGTTTATTTCGTCCCTAAAAAAATACAAAGTGTTCATTTCTTTTTTAGATGAAAGACAATTTAAATAAGAAACAAAGAAAACGTAAACGTAGAATATTACATATAGTTTATAAAAATAAATGTTCATGTTTTTTGTCAAATAGTGCAATGGTTAAATTTATAAATTATACATGTGGAGATTAGAGAATCTGAGACCTATACCTCAACCGAGTTGTACTTTCCCTCAAAAAAAAAAAACCGAGTTGTACTTATATGATTGAACATTTATATTCTGATGAAGTTAATGTTGGATTATAGGGTAATTTGGTCAATATATTTTTCTTTTTAAGAGGTTTTTTAATATAATTAAATTAAAATATTAAGAGTTAAACTCCCCCTCCAAATTTTGCAATTTGAGGGAGAGTAAAAAGTGGTTTATGAGATATTTTATTCCTTCCCCTCATAAAATTTAAATCAAACAAATACATTTTAAAATATTTCCTTCCCTTCATTATCCGGCCTACAACCAACTTGATCCTAAGTGAGACCAATTTGATTTTACTAAGTAGCTTAATTATAAGAATTTCACCCTTTAAGATATAAATAAATAAGAAATATTGCGCTAGACCCTCGACCTCTACATATTTTAATGATTTTATCAATTGAACTATTTTCACCGAAAGACTGCAAATTATTTTATACACTCCAAAACATTTAAAAACTATAATAATGGTGATAGAAAATGGAGAATGTTTTAACTCATGAATACTTCTACTTTTTTTTTAAGTAGTTTAATAGATAAAAATTAACTTTTTTAAGATAAATAATTCAGGTGTTTGAGGTTTGAACCCCACCGCATATATTATGCAATGTTTCTAAGTGAGTTAAGCTTACATGAATACATTTATTTTAATTAATTAAATATAAAAATAATTCATTTTCTTCTAAATGGTAAGAAAGTTTTCTATTTTTTTTGCTAATATAAAATTTTCTAATATTTGCTTTAGGGTCCGTTTGGTTCGAGAATTAGGAGGGGAGGGGAGGAGAGGGATTTTAACGGAGGGGAGGGGAGACATTTTAATTAAAAACGTGTTTGATTCGCAAGGGGAGGGGAGGAGGTTTTAAAATTATTTTATTGTTTTACCCTTAAACTTAATTAAAGAAAAGAAACTACTTGATATTACAATTTCAGAGACCAACCAATGACAAACACACATCTAAGCTGCTTATTTTATCTCAAACTGACTCATATATTTTCCACAACAGTCAGTGAATTAACATTGAAAAAAAAGGATCAACAAGCAATAATAAGTTGAATTAAAATAAGATAATAATAATAATAATAAGGCCATTGACATCAACAAAGTAGTAGTAGGAGTGGTTTTTAGATGTAACAAATAAAATAAAAGTTGTTACAAAAAAAATATAACAAAATAATAATAAGATTGTTACAAAGATAATATAATCTAATAATAATCAAAGTTGTTACAATGTTAATATTGAGATTTGAAATTAATTTAACGATAATTATGGCAATGCAATCAAATTTTAAAAAGATTTGCTCCCCTCCCCTCCACTCCCCTTCTAAAAATTGAACCAAACACTTCAAATTAAAAATCTCTCCTCTCCTCCCCTTCAAAACTCTCGAACCAAACGGACTCTTAGTTAATTGATAAATTCAAGTCTCTTGGGTTGACCTGATGGTAGCGGCGTGGGGGATTTGGGGAGTGTGCTCCTCCCGAGGTTCCATGTTTGATTCTCTATGATACCGATTTGAGTGGGCTAATTTAGTTTTTTCAAAAGAAAAAAAAATTAATTGATAAATTATTAATTGATAAATTCATTTTCTTCCTCTCAGTCTATGCTGCGTTTTCGTTCTCTGTTCGGTGCTCACCTGACATGAAACTACTCCTGCATTTCGTCACTTCAACCTCTTTCAATCTTACCAGGTTTCTTCTCTCTTTTCTCTCCTTTATTTTCCAAATTCTTATCAGTAATTTTCCTTTTGCTTTTCTCGGGAAAAATGTTTGATTTTTTTTATTTTAAGTGATTTTAAAAATAAATTCAAAATGTTGTGTCTCACACTCACTCATTGATTGTAGTTTTGCAGTTTTCAGAAGCATTTGAGTAGCAAGAGCTTGGTTTGTTGTCTAAGTGTGAAAGCAATGGGGTCTAAAAGACCCTTTTCAAATTCCTCACAACCCATTTCATCATCTTTTGAAGTCAAGAAGGATATGAACCTCAAAGGTTTAGAAGCAAGCCCTAGTTCCAAGAATCATACCGTTAAGGTCTGATTGATGTTTAAGTGATATTGTCATTTTTATGCTACTTTGAGTAACTTTGTAATCTATGTAGCATTGACATAAGTTATTTTGGTCGCAAATAAGTCTTTTTAAGTTTGAGGATTGTAACAGATTGGTCTTTAAGTTATTTTGGTTACACATAAGTCCTTGAAGTTTGTAAACATTTTCGATTTAGTCCTTTTACCACATCATCGTTTTTGTAATGTTTGGTTAACAGAAGGATAAAATTGAAAACGTTTACAAACGTTTGTTTTTACAGGGTCTATTTTAAGACCTCGCCTAAATTACATGGGCTATTTGAGGTATTAACCGTTTTTTATATTATTATGGGTGCCGGTGTTTGTCTGGAGTTCTTGTCTGTATCTATGCTTTATTGATTGTAATCCTCATTTCTGTCTCTATTCCTTTTGATTATTCACTATAAGGTGATGATGTTGGAAAATGATGTTGATGGCTATTCCATTGAGATTGAAAGATTAAGAAATGACCCGGCTATAGTAGACACCATGACTGTTCCAGAACTCCGGAAGACATTGAAGTAAGTCCATATGCTTTTCCCTTGGAATGTAGCTACTGTTTTAGCTTTAGTTTCAAGCAACATTCTGAAGTAATTATATGTTGGGAATGGTTTTCAATTATCAGGAGTATAAGGGTTCCTGCCAAAGGTCGTAAAGAGGATCTTTTGTCTGCCTTGAAGAATTTCATGGACAATAATATAAGCGGTATACAATTCTGTCAGCATTCTCTTAGCCTTACTGTTTATTGAGGAAGGGAGCAAATGGATTTTCTTTTTTTTCTTTTATTTTGCTCAACTTCAAATTTGTCTCCAAAGTCCAAACAGTCTCTTTTACTCCTTAAACTCTTTGTTGCTCTCTAAAAAACTAGTTGAAGGTGTGTCTTTGTGTTCTGCAGAACAAGATTCTCAAATTAGAGACGAACAAGGACTGTTCATTTCTTCCGAAAATACATCTTTAGAAATGAATGCTGAAAAGGTATCAGGTGAAGAGCCTGCGGGTGAAGTTGATGATACTCTAGAGACAGTTGAACTTAACCAGGGTAAGAGAAAGTTAAAACAATCAGAAACCAAAAGCAAAATTGTCAAAGCAACAACCAAAAAGAAGCTGATAGTTAAATCAGATGAGGTTTCAGGTTGTGTTCTAAACTCTAGATTATGTATAATTGTAAACGTTCTACTCTGAAATATTTAGCATAATTCTCGCTCTCTTTGTATTCCTTTATTTGTCTCATGGCTTGTCAATTTTTGTTCAAGTGTAATTCATGCAGGATTAAATTAATCATCTATGTGTGTTTTTTGTCAGATTTTAAACCCTCCAGGGCAAAGAGAAAAGTATCTTCAGATGTTGTAAGCATTGTAGCGCAATCAGATGAAATCAGTACAACCACTGTTCAAACTGAAACATGGACTGTTCTTGCTCACAAGAAACCTCAAAAGGATTGGATTGCGTATAATCCTAGAACTATGAGACCTCAACCTCTTTCTCAGGATACAAACTTTGTCAAGCTTTTGTCTTGGAATGTCAATGGATTGAGAGCGTTGCTTAAATTAGAGGGATTCTCAGCACTTCAACTTGCCCAAAGGGAAGACTTCGATGTATTGTGCTTGCAAGAGACTAAACTTCAGGTAGAATATTGGTTCTGCTAAATTCTGATGATTGCTGAAAAACTAAGCAAAGAACTTACTGATTTTAAGAATTTGCTTTTATTGATCAAGTTAATTTTGCTTTTATGGTTTAGAAAGATGTTTTCCTCAAGTGAATAAAAATAGGACATAACATCAGAAAATCGTAAAGGGCGGAGAAAATCCTGAACTTATTATTTTCTTTTCCAAGATATGAAACTATTTTGATTTTGGACTGCTTAATACCTTAGTATTCTACTTAGTTTGTTTGACTTTGTTAGTTAATATAAGGTTAGTACTTTTCCAAGTTCTTTTATTATAATGAATTTAGGACTTTATGCTATTTTGTAAGAGAGTGGCACAAAACACATAGATTCAATATATTTTGTGACACATGGTACATGGTTTTTTCACTCAATCTTTTTGCCATTGATTTCTGCACCTTTAATTAGTTTGATGATCTCTATAAATTTAGTAAAGGTTTCTTGTAGAAAACTTGTAATACACAGACACTTGCTGATGGATATCTAATTTTGAGGTGATTGGAAGAACAAGTCGTTGGAACATAAATCTTGCTTGTTTGGAGCTTCATTTTTTTTAATTTGTACTTGTTTGCTGAAACCAACTGGGGTATTGGTTGGCATGGATAATAGTGGATGAGCTTGATATTGTCTGCAGCAAGAATGGTAGCGGCTTCTCAAATTAGTATGAATTGTTAAGGTCGGCTTGTGATAAGAAAGATATGAAGGTAGTAGTAGGATATAATTGGACTTGCGACTCATTATAATCCCTCACATCATCCCTGCTTCATATCAAAGAACTGATGTTCTTCAACAAGATCTCTATCATAGTGACTGATGGTTTGAGGTGGTTTCTTGTCATGAGAATTCTTTTAATAGTCATCAAGGGTTAGAACGAGAGTAAAGTTTGCAAACTGTGAAATAGTTAAATTATGAGAAGCTACTCCTGACGGTCTTATTTCCTGCCTAATAAAATCTATGAACCATGATGTTTATGTGAAAGTTCATAGTGTTCGTTTTCCCTCCTATTTATGAGTGCTCTGGTTTTGCTAACAGGAGAAGGATATCGAGGACATAAAACAGCGACTGATAGATGGCTATGAGAACAGCTTTTGGACATGTAGTGTTTCTAAGCTTGGTTATTCTGGAACAGCAATAATCTCGAGGGTATGGTCACTGTTTTCATCTCGCCTCTTCATACTTAATTGAAAATTTTGGTTCATAACGTGAAATTGTTTTTTCTATGTTCAGAAGAAAAATCTATCTACGTTAGTGACTATTCCTAGTGTAATTAACTCATGCCGAATTTTACGATGCAGACTGTAGATGTAGTGGTTCACGATTATTATATAGTTATTTGGTGTACTCATATTTTACAATGAAATTAATGATGATAACAAATTATTTTGTACCTACTTGAGGTGAAGCTTTTGTCACCACTCATATTCTTTCTTCAACAAAGCTAAACACTAATTATATTTGTTTTTATATCATGGTTGTTTAGTACTCTACTTTGTTGCCTAATCATTCAACTTCGAGAAATAATCATTTGCAGAATAGCCTAACCATTTGTGTTCTTGATTTAAAATGCAAGAATGGTGTTCAATATATAATTCTTTTCTGATATTATTTTCTTTTAATTGAAATTCTGGCAGATAAAGCCTCTTTCAATTAGATATGGCCTAGGTATATCTGATCATGATAGTGAGGGTAGACTTGTGACTGTAGAGTTTGATACATTTTATCTGGTAACGGGATACGTGCCTAATTCTGGCGATGGCTTGAAAAGACTGGTACTTTTCTTCAACTCTATTACTTTTATATTTCTAACTCAATTGTTTCTTTCTATATTTCAATCTAGCGAATGGATCCTCGTCCAATTGATCTTTCTGTGTTTGAATTTAGTCTTACAGAGTGACAGAATGGGATCCAGCTCTCAGCAATTATTTGAAAGTATGTATTACTCCATTCCCTCAATGAATACAATAAGGCTTAATTAATTTTGTTGTATCATACATCGTTCCTTTCACACTATCATATTTCCTCATCTTGTCAGAGTATACCATACATCCTTTGTTAACCATATTCCATTGTCATTTTTATGAAATTTGGTTTATGATAGGTGATTTATTTTAGCTATGTTTGCATGTGCTATTGAAATCCTGTAATGTTGATTTTTTTTTATTTAAATATGTTTTAAGCTCCTATAAAATATCCTCTTATCAAGTTTAGTCCTTGCAAAAAATTCCATCCACCCTTAGTTCCCCGTTTGGTGAAAGTTTGCATCTATATTTAGTCCCTAAAATCCCCAAATGAGGACTAATCATGACTGACTGAATTATTTTTGTAGGGACTAAACTTAATAGGAGGGAGGGTATTTTATAGGCGCTAAAGTAAAGACGTGCTTAATTTTATTGTAGTTTTATATTGCTTATAAACTCATTGTAAAGTTATTAATGATGTTGGGGATCTGGTACATGGTTACTTATTGTTACAATTTTCAATGAATTGTGTATAGTTTTACTAGTTGATCCATTAGTGGTAAGCAATCTTCGGGTTAAATTCGGCTTGATAGTTTTATATTCGAAAAGGCAAAATGTTGTTCTGTATGTCCAACATATTAAAATGATGTTTGGAATTCATCACTTATTCCAACAAATTTTTTGAGGTACAGAGTGATTCCTTATGCTGTACATCCTCGTTCCATATGATTTTATAATATTTATTTTGGTTAAATGTTTTTCTATAAGATTTCATGATTCATTTTCTGGTCGGTACAGGAGCTGGAAAAGTCAAAACCTGTAGTTTTGACGGGTGATCTGAATTGTGCTCATGAAGAGATAGACATATACAACCCTGCTGTAAGTGATTGCAAGTTGGTACTCCGGTCAATATCGTTATTATTTATCGGCCTCTTTTGGCAAATTCTTGAATTGTTGTATAGTAATAACTCCATGGTGTGTTTCACTCGTAATGCGGGTTCCTAGGAAACAACTTTACCTTGCAGTATCTTGGGGATGCCAGATCCTTGATGAGGACACCTAGCATGTTAGGCGAGTATGTAATAGCTGACATCCTTTTAGTGTTGTGAGAATTAGAACAGGGCAGTAGGCTAGTAACTTGCTGAGTCTCATGGCCATAACATTTTTGGCAAATTTAACTTGGGTTAGTTTAAACATGAAAAGGGAGCTACTTTGGTTTAAGCATGTATAAAACAATGACAGGATGAAATTTAAATTGATAACATCATGAATAATCAAATGTGAGTATAAGTTTTAGTATGTGTTTTAATCGATTCAGATAGTTACATTACATGCATGTATGTATTCGCAGGGTAACAAAAGGAGTGCCGGGTTCACAGATGAAGAGAGGAAATCATTTGAGACAAACTTTTTATCAAACGGATTTGTAGATACCTTTAGAAAGCAGCACCCTGGTGTTGTTGGATATACTTATTGGGGTTATCGGCATGGCGGGCGCAAGTATAACAGAGGTATTTTTAGCTTACTCCTGAAATTGTTTCGTTCCATACTTATAACTTAATAGTTGGCATACAATATTCTGTGCAAATATAAACACAAGTTTTAACTATGATTCCAATTCAACCACTTCACTTAATGTTTATCTTTTTCACGATGATATTTATACATTTATAAAGTCAAGCACATATGCCAGCTATTGTCTGGCTTCTCCTCTTACCCTAGCTTAAATAAAATTTCTAATTGCAATTTGTGATATGTTTAAGATATTACTTTTGAGGAAGCACACACATGACATTGACATGTGATTGTGTAGATCTCATTCAATCAGTAGTGAGTTAACTAATATCTTAATCATCATCAATCATCTGAACGAACTTTGAATTCCTTTCAAATAATCTCTCTTCTTTGTAATCTCAGTGATTTGTTTCAAAATTTAAAACAGGATGGCGTCTTGATTATTTCCTTGTCTCGGAATCCATAGTTGACAAAGTTCACGATTCATACATTCTACCTGATGTTATTGGGAGCGATCATTGTCCAATTGGCCTTGTTATGAAGCTCTAAATCTGCAATTGAAGCACTGGCTCTGAGCTTATAGAGGATGTTGATTTTTGAACAAGCCTATTTACCTGAAGCAAGGATTTTTGCTTTTTCTTGTCCTATTCGCTTCATCTTGGAAAATTCTGCTATCCTTGTCTGTACATATTATCTTATGATCATTATTGTCCTAAAGAGAACATACATGAACTTAAATGTCTAAGAAAAATTTAGTTGTTTAATGCAATGATCTATGATGTTTAGATCTGGGGTTGTATTAGTGACTTGTAGAAAGAAAAAAAAGAAGAATGTTGTTTTCAAAACGAGGGAATATAGAAAACATAGACTGTTCCTGCCAGGACTTGAATGGGTTGATCACTTAAGATATATTGTTGTAGGTCAACCATTGCTCGTAATTTATACGCGTTAGTGCAATATAAAGATCAGACATAGGAGCACAGAGTGCCCAACTCTCGTATTTAATAATTTACGATTGGTGATGGTTCACATGAGTTATGTCCATTCTAAACACCAATATGGTATGGTTTACGGATGAACTATAAACAAGAATGGTTTTGAAAATCAGTATGGTGTCTATGATTATGAAAATGACCTGATTTATTATGTTGGCTCAAGAAACCATCATTCACCCTCCAACCAGTTCGGTGTACACGGTGGTGTAGCCACGGTGAAGATTGGATTGAAAGGTCTGTTATAACTGATGTACCTGATCAGAAGGTGACTGCTGGTGTTGTTTAATGCGGTGGTTGTAGGTGGTGGAAAAGCGTCAGTTTATGCACTGGAACGGCGGGGGGTGTGTACCTGCACACTCTGACGCTCAAGTCAGTAGAGGTCAGAATAGACATGGCAACAAAACCCATTCCTGTCAGACCCTGTCGCCCCCGCCCCCGCCCCCGCCCCGAATTTAACGGGGAAAAGCTGATTAAATTGGGTGCGGGTGTGGGGGAAATTTGGATTTTTAGTGTGGGGGCGGGGGATGCTTACACCTGCCTCGCACCCGCTTTATTAAATTTGATAATCTTGATAAATTTTAATATATTATTACTCTTTAGAAACATATTTATTATATTCTAATTATTTTGCTCTTTTGAACAAAGTTTATTAGATATTTAATTATTAATATAATTATTGTTTTTTGTTGCTATGAAAAAAAATGAAAAAATATGCATTTCTTAAATATTGTATAAAAAGTAGAGTTTTCGCAGGTGGGGGTGGGGGCGGGGCCGGGAGACCCGTCCCCTTTGGGGGCGGGGTTGAGTGTTCAATTTTTACACCTAGTATGGTTTAGGGACGGGGACGGGGATGGGGATGCTTAAACCCGCCCTTGATCCGCGTCGTTGCCATGTCTAGGTCAGAAATGGGGGTTGAGTGATAAGAAAGATTCTACCTTGGGGATTGCAAGAAGTCCCCTTTATATAGAGGTGGGTGTTTGCAAGTCCGTTGTAAGGCACACGTGTCCTCGGTGGTTACGAATTCGTAGAAAGTGTAACCGCCGAGGAGAGAATCGCAGGAACGTGGGAAAGAGACGTTACAGTTTGAACTGGTCTCTGTTGCTTAGGTGTGTTGCGAGTAATAATGCCAAATGCGGTATTTGGGCTGAAATTGTTATTGGGCCTAAGTGATTGGGCCCTAGGTCTTTGACGGGTCCAGAACAGTAGCCCCTTGTTTACTAGTGTTTTTGGTAAACAATGAGGGCTGGTTTTGGTTATTACAAGCAGGATCAAACCAGATATTCTTAGACATGTTGCGCATTGTTTTTCATGAAGCGTTCATCAAATTCATAGGTTGCTTTACGAACAAGACGAGGCCGTATACATAATGAAATAACTGGAAAAAGAATAACTCCACGATCAACACTTCTTCCATGTAGACAACCGCCTATCTCCCACGTTTCCATTAAAGAAACCGCTTCCTTTTGAAATTTGAAATCTTCCCGCTCAAGGGAAGTTGCTTGACTTCGACGGTCTTGCATTCATGACTTACGTCTCGTCAAACTCTAAGGCTTTTAGATCCTTTCTCGCTAAGTCCAAATCTCGTCAAACTCCTCAAGATGAAGGAAAAGACTTGGATTCCTGCAAAGACAAATGGACATTAGAGATTTTAGGTTTAATACCATTTGGTCTTGAATCCCATAAAGCAGGAATTGTTTTCCTCCACTGAAACTTAGAATTTAAGACTCCAGACTCTGATTTCTTCAAAACCTGAGATTTAGGCTCTGGTCTCTTCAGGATCTGAATCTTTGGAGTCTTAGATTCAGAGTTAGTCACAACCTTAGACTTAGGATCCTTTGACTTTGAAACATTCACAATCTTAGCTTCAGGTTCTGACTGGATCACAACTTCAGATTCAAGAGCTTCAGGCACAAAGTAAGTTTTCAAACCTTCCTTAATTCATTCAGAATATGATTGTAGACTAATTCCATTAGGTAATCCTTCTGAAAAGCCAAGTCATCTTCCATTGTTTTGATATATGCTATAAATCATAGAAGCTACTTTGCTTCTGAAGAGAAATCTCTTGTTTACTTAAAGGTTTCTCTTCACACTTTTCTTTTAGTTTATGACAAAGATATTTGAGTTTTCCTTCATAAGTTCTACAATTGAAGTCAAAGCTCTTAAGTTCTTTTTCAGATTCCTTCAGATCCACAAGAGTTTTTTCATGTTGTTTCAATAAATCAACATATTTTTCTTTTAAATATTTCAACTCATTGGATCTGTTTTCAAAGTGTGTGAGAAGCTCTTTAAGAAACTCAATAAATTCAATTCTGGGAATCTTAGAGTATACCTCATTTTCATCTCCACAGTCTGTTCTAGATTCTCCATCAGAAGTCACTGTAGCTACTAACCCCATAGCTATGTTTCCTTCCTCTTAATTTGTCTCAGACCCTGACTCATTGTCTTGATCTTCCCAGGTAGCCATCAGAATCTTCTTAATCTGCTTTCTGAAGGTGTTGGATTTGAAGTTTGATTTCTTTGTTTTGTCCTTTGATTTCTGTTTCTGTAAATCAGGACAATCAGCAATGAAATGATCAGTCTTCTTGCAGTTGAAGCAACCTTTCTGATCTTCTTTTCTTGCTCCTTTGAAACCATTGCCTCTGCCCAAGAACTTCTTGTTCTTCCAGGCCAGATACTGAAGTCTATTGGAAAGCATAGCCATCTCTTCAGCAGTAGGATCTTCATTAGAGTCACCAGCAGGATACTCATCTTTAGATTCATTAGCTTTGATAGCTTTTGTTGACTTTCCTTTAGACTTTAGAGCAATAGATTTTGGCTTTCTAACAGGTTCTTGTTCATTAAGACCAATCTCATGACACTTGAGAGAGCTTATAAGATCTTCAACACTTAGAGTGTTTAAATCCTTAGCTTCCTCAATAGCAGTCACCTTAGGTCTCCACTTAGCAGGTAAGCACCTTATAATCTTGTTCACATGATCAGAAGCTACATACCTTTTCTTCAGAATCTGAAGTCTAGAGACTAGAGTCTGAAACCTTGAGTACATAGTCTCAATGTCTTCATCCTCTTTCATCCTAAACAACTCATACTGATGAACAAGCATGGTAGCTTTAACTTCTTTTACTTTCTTGTTACCTTCATAGTTTGAACATAAGGAAGCAAACATTGTTTTAGCAGTTGATTTATCACTCATCTTCAAATACTCCTTGTGAGACAAAGCAGCAACAAGAATGCCTATGATCTTGTGATGCTTCTTGTGCAACTTCTTCTGAGAAGTAGTGTGTTTCTTTCTATCAATATATAGCCGCTCCTTCTTCACCTAACACCAAATCACCAATACCATCTTCAAGGATATCCCATAGTTCTTCATCTATACCCATAATGTAACTATACATTTTGGTTTTCCACCAAGAGAAGGTATCAGGATCTCCATTGAAAATTGGAGGCTTGTTAGAACCTGATGACTTATCTTCAGTACCATAATCATATGATATTGCAACACCAGAACCTGAACCACTTCCTTCAACAGTTGCTGCTTAGTCTTGGGACTTTCCATTGCGGAGAGAGTCTCAAAAACATATGGTACAACTTTCTTGGGGGTTCTAGTCATAGAGGAAACAACTTTTCCTTTGTTACTTCTTAGCCTCTTGGCAACACTTTAATTATATCTTTGTCCCAGAGGAACATCATCAAAGTCAATGTCCTCAACATCCACCACATCCTCATTATTCTTCTTAGCGGAGGGGTCTTCTTCAGGATCAGTTTCAGCTTCAAACTGTTTGTCGTCTTCTGAAGTAGTGTTCTCAGCAGAATCATCTGAAGAGACTTCCTTTTCAGAAGCAGTCTTAAGGCATGATTCATTTTCAACAAGGGTTCCAGAATCATCACCCTGTTTATCCTGTTGGTCCAAGGATGTTCCAACATCCGGCCCAACATTCTTTCGAACATCAGCTCTCTCAGGAGATAGATGAACAGAGTCATCAACAGTTTTCTCAACACCAGTTTCAGGGTCATCCATATCCATGTGCTCAGTACTCTCAATAGCAGCATTTAAGTCTTCTAACCCTAGTTTTTTTATCAGGTTTAGTATCTACAGGAGTTAGAGTTGCATGAGGGATACCTTTTTCAATATCATAAGCAGGAATCTCAGAGGAAATCTTGGGGGTTGCTTCAACATCTTCATTCTTTCGATCTTTCTCAAAGCTGCCAATATTCGGTTCGACAACAGTGGAAATAAAGGGATTCTCTTTCTTATACAAGTCTCCCATAGTGAGAGGAATTTTTTACTTCCCTTTCTTTGATTTGGAGGGCTTCTTCTTCTTTGATGTAGATTTTGTGGAAGTTCTCCTTTTAGGTTTACTGGAAGGAACCGTAGACATGGGTTCGATCAACTTGGGAGCAGAGGCGCTGGTCTCTTTCGATTCAGAAACAATAGTTTGTTTGGATATAGAAGAGGTTGATTTACTAGCCATGGCGATTTGGTGAAGTTGATGAGGGTTGATGATGAGGTGAAACGGTTGAGATGAGAGAGAGAGGCAAAAAGAAGGATGTATTTGAACTTGGGAAGAGAAAGTGCAATGATGATTACGTGATGGTTATTGTGTAAGGCCGACAGTTTTGGACACGTTAAAGAGATTTGTCCTAAATTAACATGCAACAATGAATGATACAGCACCCGCCTTCCGTAAATTAATTGCAATAACTTCCTTTTAACACAAATACCTGGTTTACCCTTTAATTTTTTAAATTGCTTGGTATCCAAGACTTTGGAGAGAATATTTACTAATAACTCTTTAGCACCAACACATTCAATAGTTACTCTGTTTTCATTAACAAGATTCCTGAATGAGTGAAGTTTTTTCTCATTGTGTATTGTCCCACTATACTGGATAGTACTTTTGAGAATATAATTGATACTCAAATTGACACACCACAATGTTGGAACATCTTGTTCAACATTATACTCTTTCATTATTTCCTTTATCCACACAAGTTTTGAACATCTGCTACTAGTTGCCGTGTACTCAGCTTCAGTAGTATATTGGGATACTCAATTTTGTTTTTCACTAAACCAAGAGATTTGAATATTTCTTGGGTAGAACAATCCTGCATGGGTCCTTTCCTAGTTGCCAGCCTTACTTTTAAGTGATTTCAAAATCTCCTGATGTTCCACCCTTAGACCAAGTGCAATGGAAGTGTTGAAAGCATGATTCAACACTTGGGACCTTTCCAATGGAGTGTTGAAGGTGGGGGAAAAATGACGTGAAGGAGAGAGGTGTTGAATGGATTCAACATTGTTTAAACCTGCAACAGAGGGACACGTGGCAAAATTTGGTTTGCCAAAACTGGCGCGTGTAGCATACGCGCTGACAGAAGCGTGTGAGCTGCAGGACGGATGAAAGAGAAGCTGTTTTGTGGATAAGTGATGACACTTGGCTGATTCTGATTGGCTGTCTGGTTTTTTCTCTTCTTAATAATTTGAACTCAATTATTTCATTGGAAATTAAAAAAAAAATTAAATTTTTTTTACCAAAATTCATGATTTTTTTCTCTCTATAAATAGAGACTTGGTTCATTTGATTTGAACACAGAAAAAAAACCAAGTTTTTCATTATCTTAATCTTATTATTATTCTTCTAAATTGGTTCATTTTTATTGCATTTTAAGTTAAGAAAATAAAAATAAATTATTTAAATAAATTTTGTTTTTACAAAAAACTAAAAAATAAATTGTTAAGTGTTTATTATTTTAATTTAATTATAATTG
>Ga0228711_1003564_pt1 | contig 24194 bp, 12 predicted proteins | sample MedpolnodulmetaG_2_FD_177996 | JGI IMG/M metagenome (GOLD analysis project Ga0228711, IMG submission 177996) | Root nodule microbial communities from Medicago polymorpha collected in Santa Monica, California, United States - brown nodules | ecosystem: Host-associated > Plants > Roots > Nodule... | reverse complement strand
GTCATTGTATTGATTGTGTTGATTAATCTTCCTTATTAATTAGGGGTTAACTAGGAGACTCCTACCTATATAAATGTACATTCTCACCACATAATATGATATAATAAACATATTTTCAGTTCTAATATGGTATCAGAGCTTCTTGATCCAGAGCCATGTCCATCTATTAGTTCTCACCACTCCGAGTCCTCACACAGAAATAATGTTGTCCTAAATCCCACACCCATCACCATTCTATCTCCCTCCCCATCTCAAAATTCCTCACCTGAGTCATCTGCTAGTGTTACTAGCTCCCGGTCTACAAATTCTGAGTCTCCTCCTCCTGTTCCTCACAGAATTCATCCTCAAAACCGTCACTCAATGAGAACCAGAGGTAAACATGGAATTGTGCAGCCTAGAATTAACCCTATACTCCTTTTGACTCATGTTGAGCCCACTACTTACAAAACTGCTCTTCATAATTAGACATGGTCTCTAGTACCTCTTCCTGCAAACAGACTGGCCATTGGATGTAAATGGGTATTCAGGGTAAAAGAAAATCCAGATGGCACTGTAAACAAGTACAAGGCACGTTTAGTGGCTAAGGGTTTTCATCAACAAGCAGGTTTTGACTACAATGAGACCTTTTCTCCTGTAGTCAAACCTGTTACAGTGAGGACAGTTCTCACACTTGCAGTTACTTATAACTGGACTCTTCAGCAGTTGGATTCCTAAATGGGGTGCTAACTGAAGAAGTCTACATGGTTCAGCCTCCTGGCTTTGAATCTTCTGACATGAGCCTTGTATGCAAACTACACAAGGCTCTCTATGGGTTAAAACAGGCTCCAAAAGCATGGTTTGAGAGATTGAAATCATCTTTACTTAGCTTTGGGTTCAAGTCAAGCAGGTGTGATCCTTCTTTGTTTATTCTGCACACTCAAGCTCACTGCATTTTTATATTGGTTTATGTTGATGATATTATCATCACTGGAAACTCAAAACTGGCTATTAAGAATCTAGTTCATCAGCTCAATTCTGAGTTCTCCCTTAAAGATTTGGGTATACTAGATTATTTTCTTGGCATAGAGGTGCATCACTCACCATCTGGCTCTTTACTTCTCTCTCAAACCAAATATATCAAGGACCTTCTTCAGAAAGCTAACATGATTAATGCTAATAGCATGCCCTCACCGATGGCATCTAGCACAAAACTGTCTAAATTTGGTTCAGTCTCAGATCCTACATTCTTCAGGTCAATTGTTGGTGCATTGCAGTATGCAACCATAACAAGACCTGAAATATCCTACTCTGTGAACATAGTTTGCCAGTTCTTATCAAATCCCCTTGAAGATCACTGGAAGGCGGTCAAGAGGATACTTAGATATCTGCAAGGTACTTTACACCATGGGTTAATGCTTACACCTGCCAGCTCTACTGAACCTATAGCAATCACTGGCTTTTGTGATACTGACTGGGCTTCAGATCCTGATGACAGAAGAAGCACATCTGGAGCCTGCATATTTCTGGGCCCCAATCTAGTTTCCTGGTGGGCAAGGAAACAGACCCTTTTAGCTAGATCTAGTGCAGAGGCTGAATATAGAAGCCTTGCACAAGCTTTTGCAGAGATTATTTGGATTCAGTCTCTTCTCAAGGAATTGCAAATTAAGAGTAAAATTCCTCATATCTATTGTGATAATCTCAGTGCAGTTTCTCTTGCTCACAACCCAGTGCTGCACTCAAGAACCAAACACATGGAATTGGATATTTTCTTTGAGAGAAAAGGTTATAAGGAAGGAAGTGAATGTCTCGCATGGCCTGCTCAAGACCAGTGGGCAGATGTCTTGACTAAGCCTCTGTCCACTGCCAGATTCCTTTATCTTAGAGACAAACTGAGGGTTTGTGACACCCTCGATTTGAAGGGGGGCTGTTAGAATAATTAATCAAGTACTTAGTGGAGATATTGAAAAGTTGTGACTATTTAGTTTTAACTCCACTAGTCATTGTATTGATTGTGTTGATTAATCTTCCTTATTAATTAGGGGTTAACTAGGAGACTCCTACCTATATAAATGTACATTCTCACCACATAATATGATATAATAAACATATTTTCAGTTCTAATAGGGAGGGTATTTGGAGACAAAAATCTTAATACAAGGGGGAAGGGTGGCGTGTTTAGTAAAAAAGTAGCGTCACATTTAATTTTTTAAATGATGGGCCTAGCCCAAGACTATAAGCCAATTAGACTGTAATAATTCCGAATAGAAGGTGGCCCCTATTCTCTTTCTTAAGCAGCTTGTTGCATTAGTTGTGTTCTATGAAGCACAAACACGACATAGAAACCGACACGTCAACACCGATAAAATTTTGAGAAAATGACTTCATTCAATGTAATCACATGTGTCAGTGTCATGTTGGTCTCGGACACCGGGACGCATCTTCAATCATAAGTGTCGTTTAACAAATTCTACAGAACCACTTTAGCTGAAAATGAGTAAGAGGGTGAAGAGGAGGCACTGCACTGGTAATGAGAATACTATCAGATTCCTAATTTCAACCTTGAGTACAAGGTTGAATTCGAGAGGGTGGTATTGTTAGGATAGAAAATAAGGAAAAGCTAGTTAGTGACAATTAGAGAAGTTACTTGGTTAGTTAGAGACAATTAGTATACATAGCAAAATGGAAGATGCATGGGGAGTGGGGGCATTTGGATCTGAAAACATCTAGTGAGTAGAGTAAAACGCTGTTGTTGAAGGGTAAACCTTCAGAGAAGAGCCTTCTCTCCTATTCTTTCTCATTCTTTCAATACACGAATACTACAAGGAGATGTCATCCCCATCAAGTTCTTCAGTAACAGCAAAGAGCATCCCAAAGGGGGAACATGCACAATATGAAGACCAAAATGTTCTTTCTTTTCAGTTAAATTTTGGTTTCTAACATGGTACTAGTTAAAATATTTTTAGTTTAATAGTACAACTGTGGTCAACAAACTTTTCCAGGCCTGTCATAAGAACAAAAGGATAATAAATAAAGAAAAATTTAAGACTTACCATCAAAATAAAGACATATTCTTTGGGAAACTGGTCTTCAAGCTGGTACACTTCAAGGAACTCACTTTTGTTTTTTATGACAGACTGGTAGAAGATGGCAACAAGAAAGAATACAATCAGATCTGCACAAAATACGTAGGCATACAGATCAACTTCTCTCTTGCCTCCACCAATTACAGAAAGAATACGGTAAGGGAATCCCACTTCTTCTACAAAACCTGCACGCTGAGCTTTGAGGATTTCCTTGGCAACATCAGCTGCTGGAGTTAAAGATTTATTCCATTCTGCTGAAGAACAATCAGTTAAAGGTGAGGCATACACAATCTCGAAGACCGCTAAGACAACACTGGAATTCTCTTTACTTCTTTCAATGCTTTGAATGTTAACCTTACTAGCAAAAGAGCAAATATTTGGGTTCTTTTCCTTGCACTTATCATTGTGGATAACTCTGAGCAACTTATTAATTCCAGACTCAATCCTCTCTGGTTGAATCCCATCCTCTGGCCAGAAGTCGACATCCATAGACACCTGAACAAAATAAGGAGGCGATTCTGCTCCCTGTGTGAGTGATTTCCAGTACCTAAAAGAGTTTCTCACTACCAGTTTCACCATGTTAGTCAACTGAGTTAGCACATCCCATGCTTTCTCTCGCCAGCTATAGCTAGTGGGATTATCTTTTGTGTGGAGATCATTCCTCTTAAATTTGAAGTCGGTAGAAGACATCCATTCACCATCTTTGGGCGTTATGGAACTTTGAATGAGGGTAAATAAATAGACAAGAAAAAGAGGTAATGAACTGACAACAAATGAAGACGTGACCTTGTGTGTTGGAAAGCCTAATTCTCTCAACAGACTAGGATCAATACTCAACCCACAGTGCTGGATGATGATTTGGTACAGATACTGAAGTAAAATGTAAACTTCTGTATAGATCAAGATGATAACCCAGAAGATGTAACTTGGGCCTGTATTAACCCATAAAGCATACAAATAGAGAGCGCCAAGATACACCATTGATAGCAAACTGAAGTTCCATAAGAACACAAGAACAAAGCAAAAGTAACATACTACATCATTGTTGGAACGCATCTGGTACCATATATAACGAAAGATCCTTCCTAACTGCAGACTTGCAGGATCAGAACTCTTATCAGACTGCAAAGATGAAGTTCGATCCAAATATATATGCTGAGGTTTCTGACTTTCCATCTCGTCATTTATCTGATCCTCTGTGTTTGTATGTTCATTTGAACCAGAATCTTCTTGTGAAATATTCAGAAAGCTCACTAAGTTATTAACTGCCTGATTTCCAATGGACTGCACCTGGGAAACACCATCACCTATTAATTGTACAGCAGATTTCAACGCGTTTTCTTTTGCTTGCCCTTTAACTTTTTCCTTTTTCTCTGAATCACTAGAAAAAACATCAATGTCTATTTCAGTAATTTCACAAAGAGGAGAATCAACTGAATGCTTTGCGTACTCCTCTGTTAATGGAGTTTCCACGTCCATAGAAGCAGATGATTCGTGTGATTCAGTTGGGAAAACAGCATCCTCTCTTACTGTGTGATCTAATCTCCCCAAAAGCTGGTCTTCTTTATCAGGGATTCCAATGTCATTATTTGGTATAAGAGAAGCGCCCCTCCTCCTTCTTAAACCCTCAGCGCTATGAGAAAATCCATCAATGCAATTAGTGGACGTGTTCATGCTATGGAGCTGTATTTGCAGGTTCAGCATTTCGGATTTCATCATCTCCACTTGCATATTACGTTGTCGTTTTTTCTCCTCACTTTCACGAATTTGTTGTAATTGTGCGGTTTTCCATGCAGCCTTTTTCTCTTGCTCACGCACTATTGCACCAATTTGCTCTGCTTCCAGGTAGCGGCACACATAATCAAACTCTTGAGAGGAAAACATATATGACTGAAGTGATACCAGCACAAAAATGATAATCTCTACAATTGCAGATCTTGCAGTAATCCGAAAACCATAATCATATTTATAGAAACCAATCATCTCAAAGAAGGAATTTGCTGTGTCACACTTTCCAGCACTTGGCCCCCCAACAAAAGGAGACTGGTAAGCAAGAGAAAGTATAATAACAACAAAATTGTATACACGCAAGAACTTGAATATTTTGTTCTTCTTCTTCAGTATTTCAAGTCTCATGCGAAAGAATACCAGAGCAAAGGCAAGATATCCAAGATGCAGAATATCATACTCAAGTGTTCCGGTCACCAGTATTAATATGAGCACAAGATCTAACAGATGGCAATAGCAGTAAAGCCTTAAATAATCAAGAAAGGTCCACATGCTTTTAGTTTCAAAAGAGAGATCTCTCCAAACAAATGTGTTCCTACGCTGAGACATAATCTGACGATATGTTGACGATCCTGAAAAGCTAGAGAGGCGATCAGCGCGAAGTTTGAAGCAAGCCAGCATGAATACCACAAAGTAGCTGATCAACATCCGGGGATCATCAACAGCAAGTCCTACATCAGAAAAGGCAGTGAAACAATCAGGACAATGAAGGCTTCAATGTACAAAATTATATACTCCTCTTGTCTTAAATATAAGCAAAACGTTGGATCAAATACATTTGACTTTTTGCTTATATTTAAGACCAGAGGAAGTATTTAATAGTACATGCATATTAAATACACTGGTGGAAAACCCCTAAAAAAGTTTATAACTGATGTGATTTCAGTAGTTTCCATTTGATCCACAGAGATGTTCCAAAGAGGAAAACAAAAAGATAACAGATAATTCAGGAATCTGAACAAAATTAAGGGACCAACAATGTTTTGGGTAAAATAAAACCGTCAAATTCCCTTATAAACTTGAACCATTAGAGCCAAATATAAGGCAAGAACATGGAATTCTTTCAGGTGTAGGACAAGAGGGTCCTACCAAGCCAACATTTCTCACAATAATGGAAATGCAGAGTTGAAGTTTTCCAGCAGTCATGGCAATGAATTTCACTTGTAGCACTGGGATTCAAAGGTGACATATCCTTCCAGATGACAAAATATTCCAGGATGAGAATGGAAGCAAACAAAAAGACAAATATGGGCCAGATTTTGCGTACAATTTGCCGATTCAGAAGAATACAAGCAGCAAGTAGTGCAATATATACCATGGATAGTGCATTTAACAAGGCAAAGCTTGCCAGTAGTAATGTGATCATGTTTATCTCAAGACCAAACAGATTAAATATATTCTCCATCCAAAATTTCAAATATATTTTTAAGACAGTCTTCTGTGTTTCAAACCGCTCCTTTCTCAAAGAAACAATGCGCTTCTTGTCCCACTTGTGGCTCTCCTTGTTGCTTCCCCAGATAAACCCGAATGAATACTTTCCGCTGTTACTGTCAGTATTAGCGGATGAAGTATCATGTGCTCGAGGCAAATCAGAGGTCATAATTTTCAGTGACTTGCTAGATGCCTCTTCCTGTAATGCAGCTGGCGGGTGTGAATTACATGACAGTTTACTTTCCTCGTTATATACAGTAACATCATCAAATTCATCTTCTGTGGGAACAAACAAAGGACAAGGTTCTTCCCACTTTTCTTTGCTTAAAACTATACTTGGCATCCTTTCCAACCAACGGAATACATTGTATTGAAGAGTACAAGCCACAATAACCAGAACCTTCCCCCTCAATCCCGATTCTAGACCCCAAAATCCTGGGCTGTATACACGAAAGCCCAAAATGAGAGAAACATCAGAGTACTTTTGCCCAGGAAACATTTTAGCTTGCTCACCCCACATCTGGAAAAGATACTCAGCTGTCAGCAGAAAACCTGTGTATACTAAGAAAGATTTGGATGGGATACTGGAAGTTTTTGGTAATATGGAGCAGAAAACGAAGCCAAGAAGATACAAGAAACCAAATGCACTGATCGGGGATAAAGATGCATAAAACAAAGCAACAAACAAGATCTTCTGGCTGTGCCAGATAAGCAATCGCTTGATAAACCCAAGTGGCCCTGGTTCCAACTGATCCAAGTAAACCTGTCTGTTCTGCTTGCTCTGCCTCCTCTCATAGCTATAAAGTTGCATAACAATTAAGACTGCTAGAGACTCCCAAACATTGTCAAAAGAAGATGCTTTTGAGTCATATCCAAGATAAAAATAGAGATCTATCATTCTGGACAAATACATCTCGAGGCTTGAGAAGCTGCTCAAGCTGTATATGAAGATAAACACTAAAATTGCATATGCTTTCAATGGAAGCCAAAGCTGTTTTTTTGTTCTCTCAACAAGTTGTCTACCAATAATCCACAGAAGGAGAAGGAATATGTAACCGAATGATGTGTAATTAGGCTTCACCATGTATACTGTAAACAGAATTGTCAGGAAAGCGATGTAGGTACCACATGATCGATATATGGATAGGAACTTCTGCCCGATTGCACTGAGGTATGATGCTATTCTTCTTTCTGTAAAAATAAAATGACAATGAAACATGGATCACAACCAATAAGATAGCAGTTTCAGAAAATACGGCAGTACAAATACTTAGTTTCACTAGACATGGTATGAAGCACGGATACCGACACGGACACCGCTAATAATTTGAGAAAATCACATAATTCAGTGTAATTATATGTATCGGTGTCGGACACAACACGTGTCCTACACCGGGACACGCCTAATCTGAGGAGTGCCGTGCTTAAAAAAAAATAGTTTTGCATGTCTACTTAAAGTGCCCTAAGCAGACTTAGATATTTTTTACTAGTAATTATTCCAAAAAAAACAATCAATTCGGCAACAAAACCGCTCATGAACGGCAATGCAGGAGAAGCCATCGATAAGAAAGTGAAAATCAATATTTTGGCATTGGGATAGCCATTTCGTCAAGATAAAGAAGAAATTGTGTGACAGCATACAGGTCCTAGAATAATTTTTGGCATTACTCAACCATAATACCACCAACGGGCAATTGGTTTAGAAGGGATAATATATAAATTTATTTATATATCCCCCCTCCGCCCACACCTTGCTTTTGAGTAATTGATGTAACATAAAGTTCATATGCTTCGCAAATTCCAACTATTCATCTTCTGGTACAAATTAAAGATAATTAGTATATCATCAACAAGCTTGAACTAATGTCCTATTTATATTTATCTCATTATACATACATGTATCGTACACTATGTCAAGTAAATAAAATGAAACTGCAAAGTAGCTTTTGATATGTACCATAAGAGAAAGTTTCATCACTGTTTCTCACAGACGAGGAAGCATATACAGACAATAGAACAGATTTATTGAGCCCAGCCTTCAAGATGCTAAATCCAATAGGAGGGCTAGGGGCATGTTGTATGATTGCAGAAAATGAAAATAACATCTCAAAACCATGGTTATGAATTGTGCAAAAGCAAGCAAGCAATGCTACTTCCAAAAAATCCCAGGCACTATCTTCTTCAAGGAAACCTGTAACAATTCACAAAACATATGATGAATCTTCCATTTCCTTATTAGCTAACAAATGGGAAGGAATACTGATATGGCATCGCTATAACTTAATAAGTATAAACCAGCTAAATCCATCTCATACCTAATTGCATTACAATTTCCATGCTTATAGAGCCTTTCTTCTCCAATGCAGAAGAAACCAAATTAATTTGAAGAATATACAACAGTGCAAAATGAATCTCACATAGAAGAATCAAAGCCTGTCTTAACTTTCTGCTGATACTGTGGCTCAAAAGATAGATCAAGAAGAAAATCACTGAAGAAAAAACATAGAGAAACTGATCAATAAACTAGCATATGATACTGTCTCGTGATAAAATACAGTTTAATTCGATGGGTCAAAATAATCAAGGTAAAGGATTATATTCTACAGATCAGTAAAATGGATTCAATGTAAATGACCAAGGAAGGGTTTGATGAAACATACTATATACAGCATGGATGAAACCAGGTTTTATAGCAATGAGAAAGATCAATGCCAACATAATAGCCCGCGAGCATTTGCGCAGTCCCCATGCTATTGTTGCAACAATCAATACCTTGGTCTCTCCCTCCACTGTGGATAAGAAAGATTAAGATAACAAAACAAAGAATAAAAATAAATCTAACTTAGCAAGCCAAAACAATTTTGACAGAAAAAGAATAAGGGCCAAGAAGTCACAGCACAATTAAGATGGTCAATCAAGAGTGATCACAAAATAACATCTAAAAATTTCAAAAAATAAAATAAGATTATAAATTAATTAACCATGTACAAGTGCACATTAAGTGAGCATAAATATGATACCCAAAAATATTGGGGTGAAAATGAAGAAATATGATATTCTAAGAGAAACATAGGGGGTAGTATACAATCTATCTAGGCAAGCAAATCTGAACTTAATACTGATACAGATACGAATGTTAAAATTAATAAGTAAACAAACAACAACCGATATAATATAATGAAAAAATTTCATTGCATGCTCTTGCTTCTGGATAAACTTGTTTTCTTGGCATTCATTGGTGTTCAGCTGAAGGTGCACCGGGATCTGTGCATGCCAGGAAGTTGCACCAGTAAGGTTTCAACTTAAGCAGTGGCTGGTGCACTGCCAGATCCTGGTACCAACACGACAAAGTAATTTCAGGGGGTTTAATGGAAAAATAGTGTTTGCAACTTGCAAGCGCTATAGCATCCATAAATGTTGTTTATTTGTCTGTCACGTTCTTCAACAATTTTTTTATTTTATTGAAGACAGAACCACAAAGTAATTAAGAGATGCTAAGAATAGATACCCAAGCCATAAAAATTCCAGAACAAAGCTTTTTAATCCAAAATGACTACAACATCCAAATGATATAACAAAGAAGCTGTAAAAACCTAAATGTTAAATATTTGAAGATACATGTAGCCAGCCAAGTTGAGGTTAACGCATTGTTAAAAATAGTAAGAAATCATAATGAAAAAAAAAATTGAACCCTTGTGCGCAAACATGTTTGTTTGCTGCCATAGAATATTGACAACTCTTTCATTAAATATAATAATCCATAATAATTTGACCATCCTAAATAAATTTTAGAGGAGTTAATTTAGCAAGAAAAAATAAAATGGATAATTGAAGAGGGCTCAGTTTTAGAGAAACAGGTATGACACGATTACCTTTTACCGAGGAATAGTCATTTGAAGTTTGCCCTCCCTCATCAGACAAGCAGAGGAAAACAGAATTGTTCACAAGATTACCCAATGCCACTAAAATTCCAAGACAAAATTGTGCAAGCAAAAAAAATCCAGGTATTGGATAGTGCCACAGACCCACCATCTCCCAGATTTTCATGTCCTGGTAAACAGGTATCAACTATTTACAGTATTCAAATCAATACTTGTCTGTCATAAAATTGCAACAATGAAAGACATAATTACCCGTCCAAGTTTCAGATTCAGAAATGTAAACGCCACATTAAATATATAGGTGCTAACAGCCCACAAGAGAATGAAGACAAGAAGCAGGCCATTCAGTCGGTGCAGACGAAATAAGGAAGGGAAGGCAAAGATAATGTAACCAACGTAAGCAAGTAGCCCAAATGCACATAAGCTTGCGAAATGAAAGCTCCAAAAGGAAAGGGCAAACAAGGAGACCTGCCAAAAAAAATAATTTGGAAAATTTATAAACAAATACTACCTCTGTCCCTACTTCAAACAACCCTTCCTCCCTCGTTCTCTTTATTTACACGTTCCTATTTTATTTTCAACAGATGGTACAAGTGGTGAGCAATATTAAGAAGATAGTTAACAGGTAAAAACAATGGGGTGATTTCTTCTAAATCTCTAAATCTAGAAAATACATTGTTAGTTGCAATTATTCACAAACAGTCAAAAATTAAACACCAGCTTTCTCATAGGTTTTGTACTCATTTGGATTAACTTGTTTTGAGTTCCTAACAGCTTATGATCAAAACCTTACTGAGAGAACTTTTGAAAAGAAATAAATTTTCCTAAAAATAATCTAATCCAAACATGCAATGTGCCCAAATGAAGGAAGGACTGTGACAAAAGGAGAATAGCTCCATCAACATTTATTATCCATAACACCAAGCAGATTATAATTTATTAATATGTTTCAGGAGTATATACCGGGAAACCATACGTGAAAAAGTTGATACTAAAGCTTCGAAAAACAGCTCCTCTGAGTAAAACATTTGTGTGCCTCACACCAGATCTGCACATAAAATTCAGGCAACACAGTTGGATTTAGAGCCACATTCCATAATCCCCAATAATAATCTGGTTACAGAAGTGAAGCAGCAAATTCAAAGTAAGAAAGATCATATTTTTTTTCAACCACGTTTTGGTAACATCATCCATCTTAAAGAAGAACATCATAACAATAATCAACAATGTGATAGAACCAAAAGTGCAAAGATGGAAATTGTGGATAGGAGAATTGTGCCTGAAAGGAAAAAAAAGACATGGAGAAGCATAACTAATTGGGAAATTTCCCATTCAATTGGTCTTCCAAAATTTTACACAAGAGACATTACCAGTTGAAATACAGGGGAATACAAACCACCTTACTAAGGAAGTACGAGGGAATAAAAATACATGCCATATTATTTTCTCTCTGTCTTCATATTATTCTGAATAAGATTGATTGCAAAGGTTGTTTAAAATTCAAATATATAGACTACCTACCACCTAATTAAGGAAACACAAGGGAGTAAAAAATGTACAAATCAAATCTGCAAAATCCGTCTTCGTTATAAAATAAACAATTCTTAATAGTTATGTTACACAACATTATCATCCTTTCAAAAAAATTAGACTTAAGATAGTGTAGATGTAGCCTTGAGAGATAAAATCTCATGGGCTAAGGACAGCCATGTAGATATCCCACTAACTTTTTCTATACCATACATTAGATAAACTAAACAATACTTATTTTCATCTGCTTACCTTGATTCACGAATGAAAAATGAATGCTTAGAGGGAAGAAGTTTCTCGGTTAAGCTACAATCTGACCCGGAAATAATAACACCCATCTCCTCCAGATCAGATTTAATGAAAGACATCTGCATCACAACAAAAAGATAATTATAAAACAAAACAGTGTTAGAAACAGCAAAAGTTTGCTTCACAATTGAAGACCAATAAAGGAATAAAAAAGAGCTTCTGTCACATTATTTTGTATAGAATAGACAGATATTAATTGTTCTCCATGTTGAAAGAAGAATGGAAATAATTCATATGGTTCTTCTTAAAGGAGTACGGGATGACAGTGTGAATTATTTCATCTTCCAACTGTATTCAGTTTGACAAAAAATTATAAAACAAATACTTACCATTATATAGTAAAGTATGAGAGAAAGACTGGAACAAATTTTGGTCCACTCAGTATTCGCAGATATTTTGTAAAGACCAATTAAGTCAGCAATCCAACGGATCATACTCGGATATTCCAGAGGAAGTTGATAAATGTAAAGCAGAAAAATATTAAAACAGGCATACAGCTGAAGAAGCCTCCACCACCTTTAGAACCATATACACAGACATAAGCCCAAAGTACGTTAAAAAGGGTGTCAAATACCGCCTAAAGAGATGATGAATGAGAATGAAGGAAACATCCATATAAAATCACCTGAAAAGCCCAAGAAAGTTGCTTGTTAAAGACCAATCAACGAGACCAACACAGCTACCAACGAAAAAAGGTAGTGAGGCCCATGAAGGATGGCTAATTCCAACAACTAGCTGAATGGCAGGCAACAACAAGCAAGATGCCACCCGAAGATGAGAACCTAAAACAGAGAAAAAACAACATTATAGAATCAAGTAACATTATTAAGAAATTAACTTGGGGGTGGATAAAGTACAGAAAAATATATAAGGAATGTTATATATATATATGCCAAAGAAAAATGGAGTATATAGAATGTGACATAAGCAAAGCGCATGCTAGCATTAGCTTGGAGATGAAAAAATGATTTTGTCATACTATTCTACAAGTCGCAATACTTAAGCATTTAGGGTTTCCAACACATGCCTTAGATTTGATCTTACGTGCCGCCGCAAATACTTTAAACTCTTCCATGTTTCCTTCAATGTGCTAGGTTTGAAGGGGGCGTGATGAGATCTCGCGTCAACTAGAGAGATGACAAAGGAGCCTTTATAAGTTTTGGTCAATCATCACCCCATGAGCTAGCTTTTGAGGTTGAGTTAAACGCAGTCCAAACTATACGTGTGTGTATCGATGACTTGAGGATGTCACTACGGAAAACCTTTGGAAGCAAAATTATCTCAGTTAATATGTGAAAAACCAAGGCTTGTTCTTTCTCTCTCTTTTTCTCTGCTCCCTTGCTAGTGGGTTCCTAAAAGTTAATCTTTGCAGCAAGACAATTCTTCACTTTATTACTGAATCTAATGTGCAACCCTCAACACACACCCTCAGCTCAAGAATGGACATCTATAGCAAGACCGAAGTGGTCAGATCACCCCAACGAATCTTGGATAGGCTCTGACACCATCTTAAATTTGGGTTGGCACTAACTTAACTCTACAAAACCAGCTTGTAAGGTGAGGGGTGTCACTTGTTTATAAACTTTTTTCATACCTTATCTCTTTTTAGTGTTGAGATAACTACATTGGATGAGATGTTTTTAAAGTGTGCTTATAAGTGGGAGGCATCCCTTACCTTAGCAGGTGGCCCAACGGATCTTGGAGGAGGCTCTGATACGATCAAGAATTTTTGGTTGTGCCTAACACAACCCCATAAAACCGGCTTGTGAGGTGAGGATTGTCCCCATTTATAAACATATCTTCCGGTCTCTCATCCAATGTGGGACTCTTAACAAGCATGATGGGCTGTATTTGAAAAAATACAAGCCCTGCATTGAAAAGAAACAAGGCCTGAAAAAAGTTTCCTAACCTTACAAGTCGGTTTTGTAAGGTAGGTCCAACAACAAATTTGAAGAATTGGGAAGGCAACTCAAGGATGCCAGAGAAGTCGGAGAGAATGACCATAATGATGGCTTAGCCAGATAGCTGGAATGATCATTAGCTAGAAAGAAATTTCATGCCAAGCAATCAAACAAAGAAAGGTCTGCCTTTCTCAATACCATATCAGGAAGCTTCAAACCAATAATACCGTAAACCAAAAAATATTTAAACTTGAAACTAAGTTTAACAACGGTTTCTGGGACAAAGACAAGGCAAATGCATCTGGAACGAAGACGGGGCTAGTGCATCTAAGATGAAATGCTAGGCTAGAACTACCGGGGGAAGGAGACCACTTCGCCTTAAAGAGTTTCCGGAACAATGGCCGCACGTGTTGGTGACGAGATCTCTTAATTAAGAATCCTAAATAAATAGGGAAATTAGGAAACAAAATCATGATGATAACTATGAAATATGAAAACAACCCTGTGAAATAATCTATAAGATACTCTATTATTAGAAAATGATCCTAGGATATAAACCAAGATATTTTGGGTTATTGTTTTATATTCTAACAAAGACAATCATGCGAAAAGCCAAAAACCAGACATTTAATATTGCAAATTTACAAACACCATGTCGTTAAAAAATCAAACATAGAAATCAAAAGAGAAGAGAAAAAATAAACAAGAGGGTCAAAATGAACTACTTACAAACCTAAATGTTCGACAATTGATATTAAACGACCCCAATATGAATCTTTCCATGTATTCAAAAACTGTCTCTTCCCATATATATCAAGTAAAGCAACTAGAAATGCTAGCAGTTGTGTAACCAAGAAATAAATTACAATAGGAGATTTCCAAGACTGAACTCTGCAAGAGAACACCCCAAAAATCAAGAAATCAGTATATTACATTAAAAAAAAAAACAATAAATGAAAAGGAAATTAATCTCACGTCATAAACCCAATCAGTTTTGCCCACCAAGCATCTCTCATCCATGACATTGGCTTAATAGCCCATAGTACCAGATAAGTCACTTGAGAGAGTATTACAACTACAGAAAAGATAATAATTGGCCATAGCAACAACAACCTCCTTCGGAAATGAAATCCTACAACAAGAAAAACAACCTTAGTAATAGTGGAGAATGAAAAAAATTCAATCCATATGAATAACTTCAGATATAATTATTATCTCGAAGATAAAGGTTTTAAGTTTTAACAGTCAAACACATGATAAAGATAAATATTCATAATGAGAACTTCCAAGCCCTCCTTCAAATAGAAACAATCACTAACTCCACCACCAAACACAGTGGCGCATCAATCTCTGCTGCAAAGTCCTCCACTTAATTCCTTTTCTTAAGGCCAATCTCTCTGTTGCCTCCTCTACTTAGATGACTTTTTCTCATACCATCACGAAGAAGCTTGATGATTAAAATTTTCTGCTTTGGAGGCCTATCATGCAAGGCTCGTCATCTTCAATGATGCAGTTTACCTAAAGTTATCTCCTTTCTTTTTATTTGAACGAGATCTTGATCTTGGTCACAAAATGAAGCCTATTTTGCATGGGAACAACAGGATCGACTGCTCCTTTATGGCTTCAAATGCTCTCTAGTCACTAGCTACATTATTTTGATAGTTATTGACAGTGTTCATCTGTATGAACTCTAGGAGACTACTTTCAAAACTGTTTGAAAGAGAGGAATTTGTTGGAAATAACAGAATTCAGTGCTTAGGTTCACAAATTTTTCAGATTCATGAATGTTCTTTAAATTCGTTTATGTCCTTAGGGAGTTGAACTTGTATTTATTCTTCTTGACTCATGTGATCATATCATGTAATTAGTTTAGGTATTCTAAGGACTCAAATATTACTATATCAACTTCTCCAATAATAAAACGCTTTATGACAATCAAAACGCCACTTCTTTGGCTCGCAATCTAGTTATGCATGCGCACACGAAGGACACGGAGTTGGATTTTTATTCTTGAAAGCTTGTTGTTGTCTATGTTCCAGCTCAGGACCAGTGGGCTGATCTGACCACCATGGCATTGCCACCATCGAGAAATCCTCTTCTGCGAGACAAGCTTAATGTGGTCGAACTTCCTTCAGCTTCTGACCCACCTTAAGCTTGTTCAGAGGTGTATAGGAATAATATTGTTATTGTAGTTAGACTAATAAACCCAGTTAGTCAGTTAGTTAGTTCTGTTAGCTCGCTACATAATGTTCATAAATCGTAAACACTATCTGTATCCTCTCAACTCTTGAACCCGCATATAGTACAACGCTTTACTCAAAAATAACTTAAAACCAAACAGAGAGAACTAAGAAGCTTACCGAATTGTGATACATTGTACAAAATTAGAAGAAATGCTATCAAATCAATAAGAGAGATCAAACTCCAGTTTATCAAAGAAGCTGCAAGAAAACAGAGTGAATATAATCAGCAACAAAATGAAGTAATATCCATACATGTTTCTACCAATGTTGTCAATCACAGATAGCGGAAAACGCCGGATTGTTAAAATTCTGCTACACTATAGCTGTATAACACCGTTACAGCAGCTATTTAACAACATTTTGTACTAAATAGCACATCGCAACAGAACAATAGCAGTTTGTTCAAATTCCGCTACACTATAGCTATATAGTGCCGTTATAGCTGCTATTTAACAACCCTGATTTCTACATAAAGAAAACAAACAGAAATATAATAAAAAGGCAATCAAAAACAATTTTAAAATAAAATTGAAGTCTCTAGTAAATAAAATCACACATTAAAATCAATTACTAACTTACAATATTTAATGATGATTCTAGTTTTTTATTATGCCATAAATTTGTTTAGTTTGAAATTAGTAGAAATATAAACTCAAATTAATCAGTAACTACGAACAACTAATACTATAAGGAAAGTATCAATTCAACATATGATAAAGATTTAACAATTAAAACTGAATAATTGAACCTAGTAAACACACTCTGTTACTTCACTTCAAAAGCACAGATTGCAATGTATCGTAATCGTACCTGTTAGAAGCAACGAAGGTAGCACGAAACCAGCTAGAAATTTTCCCATTGGATTTTCGGTAGCAGCACGAAGCATTCACATCGAGATTCAAATTGAATCGGTGAATTGAGTTGATTGAATCGCAGAGAAAGTACTTTCCGGCGGAGAAAGAGAACACAACGCCGGAAACTACCACAACTCGCCGGTAACGGCTTTTCGTTGTTCTTCGCTATGCAGTTTCAGTTTGCGCCAAATAAAATAAATTGATGATGAAATTGAACGATATTTTCTTTTATAAACCACAGCCAACAAAAATAAATGTTGAATAAATTAAAAAGGTTTTCAAAATTTGCAAAAGATTTTCTTTTTTTGAAAAATGATGATAATAATGAAGTCAAAATTTCTCAAATCTTTTTTTTTTGGATCGTTCGTATTAAAATGACACCTGAGTCTTGATGATACGTTTGTCTTCACCAACAAGGATGCTACGTTTGTCCAATAGGAATTTTCTTTTAATTAAAAAGTAAAATGAGATTTGATTTTATGTTATTTTATTTTCGTTATTCATTCTGGGTCATCGGAATCATGTCGACTCGCTTGTGTCATCTGGTACCGCACGTTTGATGGCGTAAGATTGTTGTTTTGGACATGTGCAGCACATATACATGTCCGGGTATAATGCCATATGATATTCATATGCTGAAATTTTTGAAATTGGTGGAACCCTGAACATGTAACCAATAGTTTTGCACTTCGTTAGTCAAAATAGTCTCTCATTAAAATAATACTATCACAATTTTGACATTAATTATTTTCATATAGCGATTGATATGATAATAAGTAAGTATTTATAAGGACTGAATAATAATAAATAAGTATATTGAAGAACTAATATGATAATGTTAACGAAACATTTTAATGTAAGGGATTATTTTGAATAACATAATGCCCAATCAAAAATTATCTTAAAATTTCGATACATTAAAAAACTGTTGTGATTACTTCTCGCACATTTTACCAAAATGACTATTACCCCTTTTGAAATTCATGTTATATGACAAGATGATTCCTCTCCACAAAAAAAAAGTTACAATATAGTTAAAATTTATATTCTTTTGTCATATAATTGATAGCTCTGAATTTGGAATGTAGAGGTTCAGTTCAAACCCCAAATTCCTCACTCATTAACACTTCTAGTGTTAGTTTAGTTACTATTTGTAAATAAATTAATTGGAAATGTTAGTTAGGACATCGAAAATGAAGCAAATACAGTAGGTATAACATTGGAAATTATGTAGTCAATTGTTCAAAATCAAAAAAGTGTTTTTTTTCAATTTAAAATTTTCTTTTTCGGTTTCCTTGACCAATGCTATGGGAGCACTAGTTAGCATGACCCCATTTTTTTTTTATTCTTGTAAAATAATTGAATGGAATATGCATGAAATATTTTTTTTATTAATTTCTAAATATAAAGATCAAAATCAATTAAAGTTTAATTTTACTCAGCAAGGTCTTGAGTTTAATTTTTGTCAAAAAAAAAGGGTCTTGAGTTTAATTTTTATTACCATTGTGACAAACTCTTTAAATGGTAATTTGGTAAGTACCATTGTAGTCTGTAAATACCCGTTAAGTCTTAAGATCAGCCGACCCTGACGAGCCTCTGAACTAAACTCATGTATAGTTTTTTTTATAAAAAGAAAGATAAAGATCAAATTATACAATATAATACTAATAAAAGTTATGCTTAAATTGCCTATGTAATATACGTGGAGTCTAAAAAATACACATGCAGTAAAAAAAATACAAATTATGCCCCTATAATTTGACATTCTTTCCATTTTTGTTCTATAGAAGCCCAATCGCGCACAAGACGCGGCCTGGTAGAGAATCTTTTCTTATGGGTTTTTTATGACATGAATATTTTTGTCTAATTTTTTTAACTATTGTTAATTAAGGAGCTCGAATAAAAAAAAATATTCATGTAGATATAAAGGCTAAAAGTCACCTAAAGGAGTTACATTTTTTCAATAATCTCATTTGCAAACATGTTTAAGACACTAAGATCATCCACTACAGAACACCCTAAATTGAGTGTTTAAATGGGTCATTTGGGTCCCTATCATTGATTTTACGGTAATATTTAGTAAGCACCAATTTTTTTCAACCCAGCACCTCTAAAGAAATTATTAAATATGTCCCACAAATAATTATATATCATTACATTTCAACAAAATTTATCTAATTTATTAAATAGAACCCGCAAAAAATGAAGAGAGAGAGGGTGCTTCCATAGCCACCCTTCTCCATAGGCACCCATATATTTTACTCCACAATGGGATTGTCTATTTAATGTGGTGCTAAATGGGTTAAACCCTCACCATTGTGGATGGTCTAAGACAAGGTCTCCCACATAGTTGTCTAATAAATGACAGATTAATTATGAATTTTTAAAAGCGTAAAAAAAACCAAAAACAAAAAACAACGAAAACCTCAATCTAGATATCAAATTTTGAACTGAATTTTGTAGGGATCTCAATAAAAAGTACTTAGAAAGGGTCTACAAAGTTTCATAGCATTTCGAAGATGTCTCAAGTTAATTTGATTTTTCAACTAAAACGTACAAAATTGCAATTTTGTCTTCAGTAAGCATATTTATACTTAGGGGTAAAATTTTGTTTGTCAATTCTGCAGGCATGTTTATAACATCATATACTCGTAAATTTGTTCAGAGTAAACATACATTCAAGAGTTTTGTATTGTATATTAGGGTTAATTGCTCAAATTAGGTTGAACTTTGGATTGAAATTAGAATGGGTATTAAATTGAAATTGGATTGAACCAACATAGTGTAAAACAAGTGGTAGTTATTTGGGGCCCTTAATCATTTAGTCCGAGGTTCGATTCCTGGCCGCTGCGTATGAAAAAAAATTGTTGGGAGATGCCAACCCCTTTAATAGATCTCCGTTACTTCGAGGGAACAAGTCTCAACAGTTGCGTGCAAAGGATACCTTTGATTACAGAAACAATAATATGGAAATTAGGATAAAATTGATCAAACTTCACAGTAATATTAGGCCTTCTGTGTAACTAGAAATGTATTACACTAACTATAGTAACATAAAAATATTATTATTATATTGAGGTTGGTCATGTATTGTTGGATTCTCGATCGTTTTACCACTTGAAATTCCATCAATGTTGCCTCTGATGCAATACATTCAACATGTCATTGACTTTATCCACGAAGCTTTCATTCATAACGGAAAAAAAATGATGATCTCAATAGAGCATGTTGGGATACAACATAAAGTTGAAGAGTTGCATAAGAAAAGTTTGATTCGAGAGAGTGTTAGTCCTTGTGATGTACCTGCACTCTTAGTACCAAGGAAGAAAATGTGTAAGTCGAGCAGTCAGCGTGATCACAGTTAAGTATTGACTCCTAATATCTAAGCTCGGCGATATGCTTGAACAATTACACGGTGCCAATATCATTTATGAGGTTGATGTGTGTATTGGGTACCATTTAATATTTAAACTTCACCGTAACCATAATGCGTTATGACTTGTACGGACATACAACTATGTCTTTTAGATTGTCAAATGTTCGAAGTACGTTTATGAACCCACATTTCAACCTTTTATTGGTAAGTTTGTAGTTGTATATTTTGATGATATCTTAATCTAAGCAAAAGTTGAAAAGAAAAATTATGATATATCTCACAAGTGCTTCATGCTCTCTTTGAACAAAAAATTTATGCCACCCTTAACAAATGTTCATTCTTGACCGTTGAAGTAAGTTTTCTTTGATGCAGGGTCGGCCCAGTGTATTTGTAGATCTAAAGCAACCTTTAAATTAAGATCTTTTAAGTGTCTTGACATGAAAACATTAAAATTAAAAACACTAAATATGTAATTTTATCTGAGCCATGTCGGACTCTAAATATAAGTATCACTCCCAATCATTATTCAAATATTGATTCATCAGGTTGTGAGAGTTTAACTCATTCGTTTGACTCAACCCCATAAGTGCAGGAACATTTTAAAAACAAAAATTTAGTTCAATTGATAATATATGTTGAAAATAATATTTAATACAAACATTTTTACTTATTCTTACATCTTGAAATAAAAAAAGAGAGTATAATATTGAATTATAACACAAATATAAACTACTTTTTTTACTTTTGCATCTTTTGGTTGCCCAGAACATGCCTTAATATATTTCAACAGATAATATCGTATTCATAGAAATACGAAGAAAAGAGAATTTAAGATACATATAAACAATAAAGTAGTTACTTTGAGACCAAACTTGCAACACGAGTTAAAAGCCTACAACTCTCTATTTCACTACTAATCGAGCTAAACGATAAAATGTCTAAAGAATTTGACACATAAAAATATATTTAAAGCAAAAAAGATTCATAAGCCTAATATGAAACCTAAAAAAATTAAGGGCTTAAAGTCTTTGCTTTAGTGGCTGCCCCTTGAACCGGCCCTGCTTTGATGTATCATCAAAGAGTTGGCCTAATCAAGGTAGAAGCCATCAATAGTTGGTCAACTCCAAACTCTTTCAATGGCTTAAGTAGTTCTGACAACTTAACTTCATTCCACAGTAGATTCATTAAAAACTTTAGACCGACCCCTAGCGTCTCATACTAGATGCATCAAAGGAGAACAATTTAGAGTGTTACTTTTTCCACCCTACTGTGTTCAACTGCGCCCTGCAAAATTTCCAAAAATACCTCTGGTCCAAAAAATATAATCTGAACCATATTGTTAGCGTTTCCAGAAAATAAAATTTGAACACAATCGATATGAATATTTTGTGTCTTTCTTTGATGTCAAGGGTCTCTGTTGACCGTTATACGACCCCCACATAAGTTGTAATGCAATTGCGGGGTCATTTGAATGGTCAACAATGACCATGACACCACAACACACCTAAAAACTACCTAAAAAACTTAAAAAAATTGAAGAAAATGTAAGAAAGGAGGTGAAGAAGAATGAAGGAAATTGGTGAAGATCCAAACCTTTTTATAATCTTAAATCAGTCATAGATCTTAAGTACAGTTAAATAAAACGTGTTCCACATTCAAAACCGTCAAAAAATGCATTCAAACTCCACTAACCGGCCAAACTTTTGGTGAAATGCCATCGTCCAAAATGAAACTGGGGGGTTCCAGATTTTATATTCCGGAATGCATGAAGTTTTTCCGGAGTATCAAATCTGAACTGCATCAGACCCTATATTTGGAGCATTTTCATGGCGAATGACTAGGAAAAAAATAGAACAAAGGTACATAACATAAATAGAAGCAACATAAGACAAATAAACAGTTAAAAAAACCATAATAACAAGAATGATGACTTGAACCCTAAAAAAAGTCATTCCGAAATATACAATCCGAACAACGCCTCACCCTACAAAAATAGCCAAGTTTCTCGTAGTTTCACCTAGGATCGTATTATTCTGGAATCTATGTGTAATCCGGATTATATATTCCGGACTGCATCATAAGCTTTTGACCGGTGGTCTGCACCACAAACAAAACGTTTTTCAAACATTTTTGGACGGTAGTCTACACGTTTTTTTGACTGAATCAATGCCTTTCCCACCCTTTTTTACCCTCCCTCCCCTATAAATAGCCTTCATTTTCTCAAAAATAGCCACACCTTCTTCTCCTCTTCCTTCTACAATGATGTGTTTCCATCGTTGACCTTTCATAGAAAGAGGCATATTTGGAAATCCATCAGGAGTTATATGATCGGTAAACGGGGAAGGGTCAGTCTGGGTCTGAGGTTGGTCTGTCTGAGTGCAAGTTTGACCATCATGGTCTCTTGTTTCCTAGAGGCCCCTGTGCCCCGCCAACATTGCTTTCTTCTTCCTATCCACCCTCTTTCCTCCCCCTATGTTTCCCCTCCAACAGTGGCTGGAGCCGCTGGTATAGCTTACCCCCTTCCCCTTAGAAATAGTTTTAGGTTCTTATGTAATAAGATTAAAAAGTTTCAACATTATTGTAATGTATTATTCCTTTATCAATAAAATGAGTTTTTTTTTTTTTTTTTTTTTTCTTTTTGTTTTTTTATTTCTGTTTTATATTTCTATTTGCAGTTATTTTACGAATTTGAAAGCTTACAATGAAAAGTCTGAAAAAAGAGCATTTCAGATTTTAAAATCCAGAAAAATCCGAAAAATACTAACAATGCAGTTCGGAAACAATAATCCATACAAAAATATTTTTGTAAAAAAATAGGGCACACGAGAATTCCATAAGGTGAGAAAAGTAAAACTCAACAATTTAAATGGTTTAGAGAGGCCCATAAAAAGCTTTGGGAAGTTATAGAAGTGTTTGACATAAGCACTTGTACTAACCCTTGAAATATATACAATTTGTGAATTTAGTCTCTAATTTACAAAGTACCATATAATCTATGGACTAGTTATTACATTGGTTAAAAATGTTTTTGCCTTTGGTTCTATAAATATGTCAATTTTTCATTTTAGTTCCTATTATAAATTTCTTCAATTTTTAGTCCTTAAAAAAATTTCCATTTTCAGTTTTGGTCCCTTTTTTAAAGTAAACTCTTATGTAAAATTCATATTTTTGAATAAAATATTGCAGAAAAATTCATAATATTTTAAGAATCACTAAAAAAAATTAGAATTTTTTAACAAAACATGAATTTAATATGGATTTTTATATTTTTTATGGTTAAAAATTTATATTTAATTTGTGTTTTGTTAATTTTTTATTTATTTTTTTGGGATTTTTTTTTGTAGTGCTCGAGGTTTGAACCTTGGACGTTGCATATATTATGTATTGTCCATACCGACTGAGCTAAGCTCATGAGGACCAAAAGTACAATAGCATCATGCCCATATGCGGTTTGAATTCTCTTTACAACATTCTACACATTTCTGCACAATTTCATTAAAAAAAATACAAAAATTAACTTAAAAATAGGGACCAAAAATAGTGATTGAAAATTTTACAGTGACTAAAAGTTGAAGAATATTTTTAGAGGATTAAAACAAAAATTTGGTATATCTATAAGGACCAAAAACATATTTAAACTTATTATATATTTATACATTTAAACCAACATATAAACTAAACCACATAGTTTGTAAAAAAAAAAAAACTAAACCACATAGTGTTGTAGTTTAGAGATTAAATCAACAGTTTCTTCAAATATAAAAATTTCACACAACCAATCACACGAATAATATTAAGAACAATTGTGAATAAATCAAA
>Ga0228711_1003563_pt1 | contig 24199 bp, 10 predicted proteins | sample MedpolnodulmetaG_2_FD_177996 | JGI IMG/M metagenome (GOLD analysis project Ga0228711, IMG submission 177996) | Root nodule microbial communities from Medicago polymorpha collected in Santa Monica, California, United States - brown nodules | ecosystem: Host-associated > Plants > Roots > Nodule... | reverse complement strand
TTTCTACCCTTTTTTGACCTTTCTAATTCCAGTTTTTTCTTTTTTTTTAATTGAAAAATCCAAAACGACGTCGTTTTTGTAAAGCTAAAAGCAAAAAAAAAATAAAAAAAATAGAGAACCGGTCAGACCAAAAACTCGGTCGAGTCACCGGTTTTGACCGGTTCCGGCCGAGTCAACTGCATGACCGATCCAAATGTTGGCTCGAACCGGCCTACCCACCGGTTCACGGTCCGAACGGCCGGTCCGAGCCGAGTTTTAAAACTATGGAATCGGGTATGGGGATGGGGAATGTAAAACTCGTCCCCACCCCGCCCCATTTCCATGCCTAAATATAGTAAACAAAAAGCTAGTATATAAAATGGTGGACTAAAATTTAAAAAATAGATAAAATTATTCTCGTGGTCCCTTAACTTAATTTCGAAAAACAATAATGTCTTTTATCTTTCTTTCATGTCATTTTGATCAATTTGCACATGAATTTTCAAGATTCAAAACTATGATTTTATTTTAATATGAGTTCTTCATGTTAAAATATATGGTCCTTCATATATATTTCATATAAATTTAATATTTGATGCTTCAAAATCCATATTTAAACATATGAAAATGACATAAAAAAATGATAAAAAAACAAAATGATTATCTGAAATTTAGTTAAAGGACAATAAGTATAATTTTTTCTAAAAAAATATGTATACAAGGGGACCAAAATTGTCATCAAGCATAATAACTAGAAGAAAAAAAAGTTGAATTTCCAATTTAAAGATCAAATTGGATGCACAGAAGACATTCAATCAATGAATGTTGAGAGTAATATATTTAAATATCTTTTTGAATATTTTAGATTTAAAATAAGATATCATTAGAATTTACAATTTTTGTAATTTTTTTATTTTATAATTTACATTTTTGTCTAAAATGATTTTATTGTTTACACTTTTGTTTTTTTACCATCAAAAGTTGTTTATTACATAATAATAATGACATTTACAACCCCCGTAAGCTTAACTTAGTTGATAGGGATATTACATGTTATATGTAGAGGCCGGTGTTCGAAACCCGAACACCTCACTTCTCCGGCCACTAAACTACTTGATACAAAAAATAAAAAAATAATGACATTTTCAAGTTAAAAAAAAACAAAAAAGAAAGATATTGGGGACCCAACCCAAACACAAGCAATAGTAAAAAAATGCCCCTTGATTAATTAGGGTTTGTATCCCCTTGAGCGTTGCGGTACAGTGATAGCCGAAGCCAGAAACCATGGGGCGTATGCACAGTAAAGGGTATGCATCTCCTCTTCCAATCTCAATTCAACATTATTCCTTCTCACACCATTTGTTTGATTTGATTTGATTTGATTGCAGTAAGGGTATTTCATCCTCAGCTTTACCCTACAAAAGAACTTCTCCTAGCTGGCTTAAGATCTCTTCACCTGAGGTAACTAATTTCACATTAATTCAAAACTTTGATGATTTTTTATTATTTATATTTTGAATTTGTTTCAGGTTGATGAGACTATTTGCAAGTTTGCTAAGAAGGGTTTGACTCCTTCTCAGATCGGTGTTATTCTTCGTGATTCTCACGGCATTGCTCAGGTCAAGAGCGTTACCGGCAGCAAAATCCTCCGCATCCTCAAAGCTCATGGTATCTCTCTATGCTCTGTGTTGTTTCGCTTTGTTAGGCCTTGTTTGGATAAACGAAATCATAAAACAGAGGCAAACTGTTTTTGTATAAGTTATAACTTGTTTTCACAAGTTATCGAGCCCGGTGAACAGCCTGTGCACACAGTGCCTTGGAATTGAGGTCCCAAATTCTAAAAAATAAATTACATAGAAATGTTTAACCGTCCAAATTTTAATCAAATATGAAATTCTGAACTTAATTATATCAATAAATCCCAAATTATGAGGGTCTCAAAGTGTTTAAGGGTCCAAATTCCTGCATATACCAATTTCGGCGTCCAAAATTTTGAGGCCAAGTATTAGTCTATTAGAACAGGGGCTCCAATTTATTTGAGACGGTACTGCAAGTTATGCTGGAGAGCTTATGTAAATAAGCTGTAAACAGCTTACTAACATGTCATAAGCTTTTTAAGTTCTCCAAAATAGTCTCACAAGTGCTTATGTCAATTGATAATAAACTCAAATAAGTCAATCAAACAGGCCCTAAATACATTTATAATCTTCATAAAGTTACATTCAAGTTTAGTTAGTTTTACAGGTAATGCATAAAAAAGTAGATAATTTTGAGGAACTAAAAACATATATAACCCTTTGAATTTATGCATTGTTTTGTTTAACTGAAGGACTTGCACCTGAGATTCCTGAGGATCTGTACCATTTGATAAAGAAGGCAGTTTCAATCCGCAAGCATTTGGAGAGGAACAGAAAGGACAAGGACTCCAAGTTCAGACTCATCCTTGTTGAGAGCAGAATCCACCGTCTTGCTCGTTATTACAAGAAAACCAAGAAGCTTCCTCCTGTGTGGAAATAGTAAGATTTTCACACCCTTTGCCAATAGTTTTGTATTTTCCATCCAATTGATACAACTACAAATGCTAGGTTTAGTCACCGATTTCAGTTTTTCTATTATGGAGCAAGATAAAATTGATTCAACTGCAAATGCTATAGGTTCAGTCACCGGTTACAGTTTTTCTATTTTGGAGCAAGATGAAGAATTGACCTTGTTTATGTTTGAAGCAAGATGAAGAATTACACTTGTTTATGTCATTAGTCAAATTTTGATGTTGAGCTTTGTGGTGGAATGCATTGGATCCATCAGTTGCATTTTTTCAGTTTACGTTACCTATTTATGTTGAATTCCTTTTGCTTGTCTAGGGGAAGATTTATATAAGTATTGATTAAAAAAACTAATTAACTTTTGGAATGCCTTTAAACTTTGGGGACCTAGATTCCATTTTGTGATAGACAGGGGGATATGAGGTATGTTTACGAGAAGGGAGGTAATAATCAAAGGGTAAAGGAAATGAAATAGATGTATTTTAAATAATGACTTTCTTCCCCTTATTTGAAAGGGTCGTTAAAAATTGGGGCATCCCATAAAGTTTGCTAGGACCCATGAGCACTTCGATAGGATCTTGTCAACTATAAATTTAACTAATGCATTTTGGGTTGAGTACTAGTCCTCTCTGAATAGAATGCTTAATAGCTTTCCCTACCCATGGGTGCATCTTCCTTCATGTTTTCAACATTTTAATTTTGAATTCATACTCTTTCATCTCCAGCTCAAGTCAAGTCTGTTTTTAAAATAAGTTCAATTGCGCGTCTGGTTGACTAGATGAAAAGTGGAAAAGAATGACTAGTTAAAAATGATTTTCAACAATGAAGCCTTTATTTTTCCATTGTATGTGTTTTATTCTACTAAATAAGTATAAGTATAAAGTGATTTTCGTTCTAAATTTTTACTCAGGCGCTTTCTATGTACTAACCCATGCACATACCAATTAAATTGGTTACTCTGTTATCAATTTCTGTTAATTACCAGGGTTTTAGTTACTTTGATATAAATTTTTGCAGTTACTCTGTTGACGTACATGCATAATATTGTTTCTCAATAGGCTAATTTTATTGTGTGATTGCCTGCTTTATTATTTCTTTTGTACTTTTATTGAATTGTGCACAGCTGTATGTTTCTTTACAATCTTTTAATCTCTTGAACTTTCCCGTCTTGCTTTCCTGTTAATTTGTAATTCTACCATGTTCCTATCGCAACTAATGACTTTTGAATTCGCAGCGAATCAACGTTTCTTTATAATCTTTTAATCCGTTGAACTTTCCCGTCTTGCCTTCCAGTTAATTTGCAATTCTACCATGTTCCTATCTCAACTAATGACTTTTGAATTTGCAGCGAATCAACAACTGCCAGCACTTTGGTTGCTTAGAGATTGTATGGACTCATTCTTCATGCTTTCCGGTAAACAGAGGGTTGCTGCACTGGCAATCTGCAAGGTCATTTTGAGGTTTATCTAGAGACTTGATGGGCCATGCAATTTCTTATTTTGTTAAGAAGCTTTGATAAAGTAGAAAGATATTAATCATTTTACCTTGACTGCATTGTATTCTTTATAAGTAAACTGTTCGAAAGTTGTTTCAAACGATTATTGTATTTCTGCACTCTTGTGTGTGTGAGCTTGCGTTTACAAATGAAACATAGGATTTTTATTTTAATTAAAAGCTTGCTGATCGCTTAGAAGGGAAAAAATTACACTGGGAAAATGAGCTTTCATTAAAACCTATTGTATTGCCTTCCTGTAATCAGCATTCCAGAGAAGCAAGTCAATTTTCTGCTGATCAAGTTGTGAGGACGCCTCGTTGATACTTCAATCCAGTATAGTATTTTTTAAGTCGATTCTGGTCTTCCAATATGTAAACCTTTTTTTATACAAGGGAGGCCCTTAGGCCAAACTACAAAATCAACAAAATTTAACTTGTAGACACAGTAAGAAAAGTACCGACGAGAGTAACAAACTGCTAGATAAGGATTTCTTGTATTGGAAGGTGTTCCTGAAATTTGTAAGATTGAATGAGAGAGCAAAGAGATAGAAAGAAAATCAATAGTTAGAGAACAATATGAGAATAAACGTTATTGACTTTGCCAAGAGAACAATTCAGTTTTTTACACCAATGAAACGGGTAAAGCTCTGAGTGATGATAAACTTTTTTTTTCAATGGAGGAAGCTTTTACCCTACTCGACTCCGACGGTGACGATAAGATCCCTCCCTCAAGTCCTGGAATCCTTATGCCGTTTCTCGGAGACAACCCGACCCAAGCCCAACCGAAATCAATTTTTTGGTGAAGAAAACCTCACATCACCTTTCAATTTCTCTTCGTTTTTGGATCTCTGTCTAAATGCATGAAACCTGAGTCGTTCAATCAGCAGCTACACGAAGCCATCAAGGTTCTCTATAAGTATACTAGTGGCCTCGTCTGCATCAACAAGCATTGCCACATTCTCACCATCATCAGCAAAAAGATTGTGCTACACAATTAAGGAAATTTAACAAATTTGTATTCATATTGCAATGAAATTAGTTAAATTTGGTGTTGTGCTATCTGAATGTAAGCAAGCAGTGCTGTAATTTATGTTTTGAAAACTCTCTTGTTGAGTTAAGTTGGAGACAATCTAATGAAGTAGTTCATGCTTTATCTAACGTTGTCCTATCTTTGGTATCAAATCTCGGACCGAGAACCACAAAGTTTAAAAGTAAATCATGCAACCAGTGATTTCAAGAGACCGACAATATTTTGTTAGTACCAAGTCTCGAATCGAGAACCACAAAATTTAAAAGTAAATCAAGCAGCCAACTTGTATTTAGGGGTGTGCAAAAATGTGGTTAACTGAATTGTATCCATAAACTGAACCAAACCGGACCACAAAAAAACTGCACCATATTAAATGATTTATGAACTGAACCATAAATTTAAAACAATTCAGTTCAAGTTTAAAACTGGTTCGGAACTAGTTTAATATATTTGAACCATATTTTTTAATGCACTTTTTTTCTTCAGATTTTTATATTAATTTTTAATTAAATAATTTAATATATAAATAATGTATTCGAAACAACTTATTTATGCAAAACAGCTTATTAGAATCTCTTTTTTTAAAAAAAAAACAGCTTATTCGAAAAGTATATTGAACAATGAGAATTTATGATTATACGGTAAGTACAACAACTAACTAGTCTAATTAACTAACTTTTGTTTTCCTCAGAAAAAACTAACTTTTTTTTTTCTTTTTTCGGAAGAGAATTAGAACAATCCCAATTCAAAAGAAAACATATAGTATGAAATATGCAAATAGAGAGTCATACCCAACAATCATGTAATTTTGTCTCTCCAAATTGGTAATTTGAAACTGATTTTTGTTTACGTGAGTCAATCGTAATCCTGACGTCCATCCAAAAGAAAAAAAATCATAAACTTGACGTAAACTGGGTGCCACTAATTTTTTTTAATTCAGTGACATTGAAAATATTTTTGATTGAATTAGTAAATGATTGGAAAAGGAAATATGCGAAGCCAAATGGGTACCAAAAGGTGGACAAATACAATGGATGCGTGCACTGAAAATATAATATATGGTCTAAAGAATTGTTCTGTGATCATGGAATTATCCGTGAGGAATCAATCCTATCATATCATATATAAGAAATTTAAGTCCTGAACTAGGGACATAGCCAAAAACATAATAAGCTGCTTTTTTTAAAGAGATCCTAATAACCTATTTTGCATAAATAAGTTGTTTCGAATAAGCTATTTTTGCAAAGGAGATTCTAATAAGTTGTTTTCCATAAATAAGCTGTTTCGAATAAGCTATTTTTTTAAAAAGAGATCCTAATAAGCTGTTTTGCATGAATAAGCTTTTTGCAAAAGAGATCCTAATAAGTTGTTTTCCATAAATAAACTGTTTCGAATAAGCTGTTTTTTTAAAGAGATCCCAATAAGCTGTTTTGCATAAATAAGCTATTTCGAATAAGCTATTTTTTAAAAAGAGATTGTAATAAGTTGTTTTTACATAAATAAGCTGTTTTGAATAAGTTATTTTTTAAAAAGAGATTGTAATGAGCTATTTTGTTTAAGATAAACTTTTTTGAATAAGCTATTTTAAATTTGGATTTTTGTTTATAAAATTTGGTACCCTCTGTTTCAAAATTATTATATTATTCATTTAAATTATTTATATATTAAATTATTTAATTAAAAATTAATATAAAAATTTGAAGAAAAAAAAGTGCACTAAAAAAATATGATTCAAATATATTAAACTGGTTCCGAACCAGTTTTAAACTTAAATTGAATTGATTTTAAAAATAAATCAGTTTGTTTTAAAGTGGTTTTAAAAACTGAACATAAACCATTAATATGGTTCAGTTCCAATGTAGTTTAGAACTATTAACACCCCTACTTATATTGAACACTTAATTAGAACTGAAATGCTATAGGCTTCCATTATAAAAGAAACACTAGGCAGTAGTTTGTTGTTAACAAGAAAAGGCATATAATTTTTGTCCAAAAAACAGAAGAAAATGCATAGGCAAGACTTGATGCTAAATCTATAAATGACACATGCATGCAAATCAAAATTTAAGCAAGAGCACATGCCTCCCGTATCCTATGTATCTTGAACCGATTGCGAACCGGATCAATCAGCGTACGTTAGCGGACTCCACCATGCAAGTACCTTAATTTATTATATATCTTGAAATTTCTAACAAGTAAGATGCTATGCTAGCTGTGTTATCGTTAACTACCATGTCCATCATTTTCTCTCCAAACTGTATAACTTAACTGCAAGATATTTACGGTTCATGTATCTTTCACAATCAGGGCCTTAACCAAGATGGAACTAACTCCAATATTGCTTCTTAGCATCATTCTTGTGTTAAGTATATGTTCAACTTCAGCACATAAATACCAAGAATTCACAGCTGCAAATGAAGAACTAGAAGATGAAAGTAGCTTATTGACATACATTGTTCACGTCAATAAGCCTTCTCTTCAATCTAAGGAGAGTTTGCATGGTTGGTACCATTCACTCTTGCCACAAGCCACTACAAAAACTCAAAACCATAAGCGTATTATTTTCTCATACCGAAACATTGTGGCTGGATTTGCCGTGAAATTGACCCCGGAAGAAGCCAATGCTCTAGAAGAGAATGAGGAGGTTCTGTCAACTCGGCCGGAGAAAATGTTTACATTACACACAACTCACACTACAAGCTTCTTGGCGTTGCAACAGAATCAAGAATTGTGGGGAAATTCCAATCAAGGTAAAGGGATCATAATTGGAATGTTGGTCCCAGGAATAACCCTCTCACATCCTTCCTTTTCCGATGAGGGAATTAATGCCTTCTCCACCTGCAAAATGGAATGGCCATTGTGAATTCACAGGGTAGAGGATTTGTAACAAGAAGATCATTGGAGCAAGGAACATCGTAAATTCATCCCTTCCATACGATTATGTTGGCCACGGAACTCACACGGCCAGCACGGCCGCTGGAAGGCCCGTGAAAGGTGCTAATGTCTTTGGTAATGCTAATGGTACTGCAACTGGCATGGCACCATATGCACTCTTGGCAATTTACAAAGTATGCGGCGTCTTTGGTTGTGTTGAAAGTGACATATTAGCTGGAATGGATGTTGCAGTTGATGATGGTGTTGATGTTCTTTCTCTCTCCCTTGGACAACCCGCTACTTCTTTTTTTGAAGATGGAATTGCAGTTGGTGCATTTAGTGCAATTCAAACGGGAATTTTTGTTAGCTGTTCAGCTGGAAATTCAGGTCCGTTTTATGGTACATTGGCTAATGAAACACCATGGATTTTAACTGTTGGTGCTAGCACAATTGACAGAAAAATAGAGGCAGTAACATGACAACTGCTAATCAAGTTAATCTCCATGGTAAGCCTATTTAGGACAAAAGGCTTCTACCAGATGATGTATTTGCCACTGGTGCTGGACATGTTAATCCTTCAAAAGCAAACGATCCGGGACTTGTTTATGACATTGAACCAAATGATTATGTTCCTTATTTGTGTGGTTTGAATTATACTGATAGACAAGTTGGAATTATTTTGCAACAGAAAGTGAAATGCTCTAAGTAAAAAGCATACCAGAGGCACAACTTAATTATCCATCATTTTCGATTCGGTTGGGGAATACTTCACAGTTTTATAGTAGAACGTTGACAAATGTTGGACCTGTCAACACAACTTACAACGTGGTAATTGATGTTCCTTTGGCAGTAGGTATGAGCGTAAGGCCGTCTCATATGACATTCACCGAGGTGAAGCAAAAGGTTACATATTGGGTTGATTTTATACCTGAAGACAAAGAGAATAGAGGTGATAACTTTATTGCTCAAGGGTCTATCAAGTGGGTTTCTGGAAAGTATTCTGTTAGCATTCCTATTGCTATTGTCTTTGTGTGAAAATGTGGCAAAATAAATTAATTAGAGCATGATATTATTATGTTAAGGAATAAATATAGGAAGTAAAATGTTTGCAAAGGTGCAATAAAAGTTGAAGCTTATTATCTTAAATTACTTTGAAGCTTACCATCTCTGTGAATACTATGATACCGTGGATCTTAAGTAATCTTTCTTATTCCATTGATAATCTCCTTTTAAACAATAGTCATATGAATTTTGTCAAGTAATAAAGGTTTTTGAGAAGAGAAATGCTAGGGTCACACCCGCTCTTTGGATACACTCTCATCTATTGGAGCCACCTTCACGACAACCCTCCAAACTTCCGATTCATAAAATCTCCGGCGATTACAGTATCATATTCATCGGTACATATGTAGAACGTCTGAACTATTCCTACAACCAAGGCTTTACTTGAAGAATATAAGCTACCTCCCTTCACTAATTCATGCTCGCTAGAATTTCAAACCCAGATCCTTGCTTTTACATATTCCATTTTTATTAAAATAAATCAAACTAATCTATATATTCATTTGATACATAACTCTTTCCACACCAAAAAAATTGTTTATCAATTCAATTTTAAAGATTCACTCAATTTTAAGATTTTCCCTTTTAATCGTGTAAAAAAAAATCCTTTTCCTCTACGATGCAACATCGATTGTAAATTGGAACTAAAAATGTTACTATTTGTGAACGATGGGTGAAGGAGTAACAGAAAAGCATTGAAGGGAGGGGGGAGAGAGAGGCTAGCGTGTGAAAAAGAGAAAGAAAAAAGAAGTACAAGGAATGGAATTGCAGAAGGAAACATCATGACTGGATGATTTCTCTCTCTAAAGTTTGTCTTGAACTAGTTTCTCTCTCCACTTGGAGAATCGGTTACAAGTGAAAAAAGATAAAAGAAGCGATGAGACGGCTCCAATAGATGAGAGTGTGTACAAATAGCATTCCTAAAAGTTTTTCTAGATTACCTTATCTTGTTTAGGAGGTATTTACCCCTCATGATATCAACCAATCAAAATGTAACATACATTGACAATATTAAATGTCAAATAAATGAGTCAATTTTTTCTAAAAAAAAATCACTTTTTTTTTGTTTGAAGAAGCTAAACTAGCCCACCTAAATTGACACCGGAGAGAATCAAACATGAGACCTCGAGGAGCAGCATACTCTCAGATCCCAAGACAATATCACCAAACAAAAAAAATCAATTTTAATGGTAAGGTACCTTTTAATACTTTTAATGTTTATTTAATTGTAAAGATGCATATGTGCTTTTAAGAGAGATAAATGACCTAAACGCGAAAAGATAAAGAGAAAGGACCAAAGTGTTACAAATAAATAAGATAAAGGACCCCTAATGTAATCTTGCTTTAATTATATTTAGGTGTTTAATCTTAATAAATTTACACTACAGGACTGACTTAGAACAATTAAAATTTCACATCAAATTTCTTTCATTTGAATGTCCTTAAATTTATCAATTACATTCATAAAATTTCTTCTTCCCATTTTGATTGTTCAATCTTGTCGTTCCAAATTGCCGCATTTTTCAATTTTCGTGAGAATCGTCGTCATTCGTTTGATTCCAAATATCGTGAGAATTGTCGTTATTTCCAGAACCACGTCAGGTACGGTGACTTGATTTTTCTTTTTGATTTGATTTTTCTTGGTTGTGAGGTAGTTAATTATAACAATTGAGTAAGTCATCTGTTGTACTTTGAGGACTGCTAGCAGGTGTTGCCGCTTTGATGTTGTGGGAGTTTGCTAGCATTTTTTTCGGTTGCTGCTGAAATTGTTATGTCATGAGACTTTTGTTCTTTTGTTTGAACTTAAAGGCTTTGGCTGATAGTGAGGCATGTCTATGTGTGTTAGCAGATTTTATGAGGTTGGATGCTTAAATAAAAAAAATAAGTCACGATACTTGACACTGTTCTAGAAACAACGACAATTCTCACTATAATTGGAAATTGCAGCAGTTTGGAACGACAAAATTGAACAATCAAAATGGGAAGAAGAATTAAAAAGAAACAAGAATTGATCAATTGAGAAGAATAAAGAAGAAGAAATTTGAATGAAGGAAATATTTTTGTTCTGATGTTCGAGGTTCTGGAATGGAAGAAATTTTATGAATGTAAGTGATGAATTTAAGGACATCCAGATGAAAGAAATTTGATGTAAAATTTTATTAGTTATAAGTCTTGTAGTGTAAATTAATTAAGATTGAACACCTTAATATAATTAAATAAAAATTAAAAGTATTAAAAATTACCTTATGATTAAGATTAACTCTTTTATTTTTAGAAAAAATTGACTCATTCATTTGACATTTAATGTTGCATATGTATATTACATTTTGATTGGCTGATATCATGAGAGAGTATTACCCCCTAAACAAGAGAGGATAACATAGACCTCATCAATAATAAACGGTACATTAAAAACAATATACAACAAACAATGTATGCTACCAACATTCCTGTTTCAATCCCTTAAAAAAATTAAGCAGAGGCTGCCTCCTTTCATGAAATCATTTTATTTTTTTCTTTCATATCTTAATTTTGGTAAATAGAAAAATTCTCCGAAGTAGGGGAATGAATTTAATTTTGGGCTTATATACAAGGAAGGAAAGAATTTTTTTATTAGAAAACAGTAGCTTTTTAAAGTAACATTACATTGAATGCCATGGATTCTAATTAAAAATTGACATAATTTTTGGAGCAATAAACTTTTTTTTTTTTTCTGAAGGAAGGAGCAATAATCTGGTTAACAATCTATGTTTTACGCAAATAGATATATTACGTTTTCATTAATTATTTTTAATTATTTTTCTTCATATCTTAAATTATCAATCAAAATTTTCTCTTAATAAAATATTTTTATGTGCCGTCGTGAGTTTAGCTCAGTTGAGAGGGATAATACATAATTTATGCAAGGTCTGGGGTTCAAAACAACCCACCACAAAAAAAAAGAATATTTTTCTTTGGAATTAATTAAAAAGGATTCTTCCACATTTGCAATTTTTTTCACATAAGAAAATTTGTCCATAAATTCTATCTCAATTGATAAAATTATCGAAGGACTTCGTATAAGCTCTATTTATGTGGTGAATTTTCCATTACTATTATAATTTTATCTATCTAAAAAAATCTAAAGACTACAAAAAAATAATTAAAAACGATCTAAAAACCTAAAACGAGATTACACACTTTTAAACACAACTACCATGAACTTAACCCCCGCTCAAACAACGAAGAACAAAATCAGAACTACAAACTAAATTTTTTTTTTGTCAAGTAGTCTAGTAGATAGAACTCACACAATTTAATTGTGGAGAAGTGGGATGTCTGGGGTTCGAACCCCGGCCCCTGTATATAATATGCAATATCCCTACCAACTGAGTTAAGCTCACGGGGATAAATAGACCAACTCTTTATAAATAGATAAACAAAACAGTTTATTTTCTATATAAAAAATATAGTTTTTGACATTAATAATGCATTAAATGTTGCAAATTGTGATCAAAACTTTCTACAAATCTTAATTCTTTGATCCATATATACAATAACATTTCCTTTTTTGATAGACCAAAATATATATTGCGTTTTAATGAGTTTTTTCAAATAATATCTTAAGATAATGAATAGGATCTTTTTTGCCTTAATTTCCTCGTCATCATTATATTTTTTGTTCCGCAATATTGTATTCTCTTTGTGTCTCTGGATAGTAGTTTTGTAGAAACATGGACAACAACAAAAAGCAAACATCGTCTCCTTCATCAACAACCGTGAATTTCAATCAACTACTCAGTCCCAAGGACTCCATTTGTCCATCACCACCATCTGTATACATGACTATATTTCATTTTACTTATTACTACTATATTATATGCAAGGGTTTAATTACTTGAAATTTTTATGTCCGGTCTGCATTTTTTGTTGTTGTCTTTTTTATAAACTTGAGATCTAGTATTGGTGTATGGTAGTTTTTCTCTCTGACTTGAATATTCTAGTTTGTAGTATGCATATAATTGATCTCAAGGACTTAAAATGTTCTTTTATGTAAAAAATAGAGTGGCTAAGAACATCATGGTGAAACTCATCTCATTTAAGATGGCAATTGTAAATACAAGTTTTGTTATTTTTAGTTTTTTTGAATGTTGGTATTCATATTATTTTGCTTGTATCTTTTATCTGCCAAGTTTATGTATATGTTTCTTTTTTTCTTCCAGAAATTATGTATATATGTGTTAAAATCAATGTTTACAAAAGTAAGACCGAATTAACGATCAACAAGAAACCGGTCAATTCATCGGTTGATTTGATCCCTATTATACTTTTGTCTAATTGAATTTGGTTGAACCCATTGATATATGGTTGGTTCAATGCGTGATAATTTTTTTGTACCTTTCTTTAATGCTTTTTGATTTTTGATTTGTTTATTTGTAATCTAATTCTATCGCAGTTTGATCAATTGAATTGTAATTTAAAATTCTTACCGGTTTGATCTTCATAAATTGTTTTAAGTACTCTCACAACTATTAAGAAAAGAGTGGTGATTTCCAATTGATATGTAGCTAAATCAATTAGTTATGTGATCCTAAATTTGATTTTGGTCCTGATTATGGTCTTAAATTATTTATGAAGAGTGGTACTTGTAACTTTTCAACCAAATTTTGTATCCATTTGAGTCATCCACACATTATCCCCGCATCAAGTACAACAAACCGGACGTGAGGTGGTGTATAGGGAAAAAAGAGCAATTCTGCAAATAGTTCATAAAGAGTATTAGTATTTACGTTAGAAGTCAGTTTTATAACGACTAGTTAAACTAAAAATGTAATTTTTTTGTTTTTGTAAACACACATAACACATATATTAATGCTGCTTTTATTTGTTAGGTTGAGGAAAATGGATCAAGAATTCAAGAAGTGGGAAAAAAAAGTCTTGGAACACCAGGTAATATGTTTTGAAAATTCTCTTCATCTATATATAATATAAAATACTTTAATTTGATAACATCATTTACATGACATACAGCTACAACTATACCACTAGAAGTATAAATGGCTTAAAACCACTTTAAATAAGTCTACTTTTTTTTTCGAATGGAAGACTAGGTCTGCATTTACTTAGTAATGTTTCTATTTGGTTTCGTTTGAGGGACTTCTGGAAGTGACATATCTAACAACAGTACTAATACCCATTGTTAAAAAGATACAGGGGAAGCCACCTTGTTCAGCTCTTCAATCCTCTATGGTGGTCGTGATGATGATACCCCAATAGGAAGTACAGCTGAACCCTGTGATGTTGTGAGTGCAATCATTTTCATCCTTTTTCATATATATGTTTGACCTGAGAAATTTATTATATCCTTCCTAGAAAACATATACAAGCATCTTATAAATGGTGCGATCTAGTTAAATGTTTGTATAAAATTATTTATGTATTTAATAAATATAGTGTTCTGGTACACTAAAAAGTCTCATATTGTTTAGAGTTGAATAGAGGTCAAGAATAGTTTATATAACGCACGTACACACACTCATGCTTCAAAAACACAGTGTTGTGGGCTTGAGGTTGGAACGTTAGCCTCGATTGGAGGGCTTGTTTTGGTACACAAAAGTCTCCCATTGTTTGAGAACCGAGACTAAGGTAGTTTATACTTTATATACAACACTCACACTCTTCAATTCAACAAATCGTCTTTTATAAAGGATAAAACTCCGATGTCTCATACAAAGCACAAAGCAAACAATACTTTGAAAGCACAAAACTTAAGGTCGGAACATATTCGATTTCATTTTAAAGATTTTTTTACACTACCGGTCAATTATAAATTACAATTGTCTGATATTATAAATTATAATTGTCTAATCTCAAATAATTTGACTTTAATAACAATTACTTCTAATGTACATATAAATGATGTTAGAGCAATGCTTACTTTGACACACAAAAAACTAAAATAAACTTAAAGAGAATAAAAGTAAATGATGTCGGTTGATGTGGCTAAATTATTTTTGTTTAATTGTATGTGACTGCTTAAATAATATTGTAAGTGCATATTAAATTCCAATAATATTATGCCACTAGCTGATTTCGTAAGTAATTAAGAATATGATTAAAATTAGTCTCCAGAAAGATGATTTGCTATTCAAGTATATATTTATGCAATGAGGTTGTAGCTAATACTTTATATGATTTTCACCTTTGCAGTTCAAGAAAGATACGGATAATGGTGATCTCAATTGTAACAATCCTAACAGTGCTTTAAGAGGGGACTGGTGGCTAGGTAGGAACTATAATTTATTTTGGTTAAAACGTTTTCATAGTATAAAAACTAGATGTTAATATATAAAAATATCCTTACTCACTTTCATTATGCCTATATTACTCACTTTCATAGTTTTATTACAGTTATATTATTTCTTCGGATTTGCCAGGTTCCCTTTATTACTAAATCACTGTGGCCATGGTGTTAAGAGTTAGCATTCTGCAGCCTGCTGGTAAATATTCCTTCTCCTTCTTTATATTCCTTGACTAGGCTAGATACATGGAATTTAATATATAGAATTGATGATACCAATTTTAAATGAAAATTAAAATTGTTTGAGGATACAGGTTAAGAAACTTCAAATATAAATATTATCAGCGTTCAATTTAAAAAAAAAAATTTAAAATTGTTATTTTTAATATAAAATTTTTATTTTTAAATTCCTCAAAATGTACTCTTAAAATAAAAGTTAGCAAACCCTTTTCTTTTAATTATTTTTTCCTTCAACTTCTTCGGCATGCAAAGGAGATATTGCATTTTTAATATTGCATTTTCTTTTATATGATATGATATAATGAGACGTGAGTTTTGTTTATGTAGCAGAAAGAAGATCGATCGCATAAGCTCAAGCGTGCTCTAATTCACCATTCAAATATACAAGTTAGGTAGACTTAGTGTCCATTACATTTTTCATCCACTGGTTGGGTCCTTTTTTGTCTCAGATAGCGGGTATAATTAGCTGAATCGTTAAAGTACTTTGGGCAAAAGTAATTCCTGCCTAGTTTTTAATTTTTTTTCTTCATTTATGATAAGGTTTTACATTAGACTTTGTTTATGATGATATGATCGTTCTTGGTCTTTTGGGGATTCATCTTCACCACGTATGTTATTATTGCGCTTGAAAATAACATGGGTTCTTGCTTTCTATTGAGTGTGCATATGTTGGTAAGTGGTAACATATTGTTGCTTTCAATTTTATATAGTTTAGTAGTTAAATTGAGGATGAATCTAATATATTTTTCTCACTAATTATCAGTATTGATTAAAATTTTCTTTTAGGTTTGTACTTAAATGTCCTAAATTGGCAAGAAATCAATTGTTGATACAAAGCATAAATTGAGTTTTTGTTCCATCATGAACTCTTTAGAAGTCTTTAATTTGCATTTCATAAGAAACACTAACTCTTATTGTTGGAAAAATTAGACTTAAAATTATTATAAAGGAAATGTTATCATGTGTCCTTGCCCTAAGAGTACATGTTAAGAAGTTGAGGTAAAAAAGTGGAGAATATGTTAAACTTCTCCTGATTAGTTAGAGGAGTAAAAATGAGACAAACAAAATCTGTGAAATTCACACCTTTTATTTCTCCTCTAAGAAGAAAACAAGTATAAACAAATTACTTTCATTTTTAGTTGTAGGTTATATCCTTTACTCCCTCTCGAGTTAGGGTTCATGAAGTTGTAATCATAGAAAATATTTTTGCAAATACCCACACTTTTTTTTATCTTGTATTTCTTTAACCTTTTTCTCCATAGATTTTTTTTGTCGAATCTACTATATTTGTCACTGTTTTTTCTCTCGTCACTGTTTCTCAAACCCTAACAAAGTCTTAACGTTCTATTAGATGACCCCAAGAACAAGAATGGGTACAATCAAATTTTCAATTGCCATATAGATTATGATAATTCTACAAGCAGTGAATAAAATACCAACAATGAAGCAACTTTTAAGTATATCCTTCTTAAAAGAGTGTTTTCATAACATTACTCTTGATCTGTGTTTGTTTATGCAAATCGTCGCTTCAATAAATTCACGATGAATACTCACTTTTTACATGAAAAAGACACGCAGATTGACACAACACACATCACACAAATGCTTAATCTAAAATGCATCCAAATGTTTTTTTTAGTTTAAAACATATGTTGAAGTCTGCAATTGAGCCGCCTAAGAAAAAATCGATCAGTTTCTACTCTCTAGGAATTATATTGGATTTTTTAAATCAACATACCTCCCAGAATATACAACACCCTAATTATCCGTTCATGTAGTGCTGTCATCACCCTGAATATACCTTATCGGTTTTGTATGTCATGTCCAAATTAGGAACTAAAACGAAACCAAAGGAATCTCATTACAATGATAAATTAAAAGGATTTTCTTTTTATTAATGACTAAAACTCAACTTAACCTATATTTCAGGGACTAGAAACATTAGCAACCCTAGTTCTAAATTGTTGTTCGCAACAGCCACAATACTCCAAGGTTTTAGAAATCAGGTATAAAGATATCACAATGGAAAATCGCTATTTAAAGATTTTAAATGGCACTGTAACTCAACAGAATTCATCATGAGTGACTGCAGTTTAAAACTTTGCATATACAAACTTCAATTAAAGTCAATTTGGTGCATCCAAAACTAAAAAAAGGCATAGTACAATGGGAAGATTAAAGCCAGTCTCATACTACTTTACATTAGTGTTTGTTTGTTTCGTAGGTCTTCATGGCTCATTAAGATACGTCGCAGTAGTATCAAAAACAGGTTTAACTTGAGTTGTTGTCCAAAGATGCTGATAGAGTTGTACCGGTGGAGATTTCAACATCAGATTTTTTCCAAAACCTCGAACATGTGTATTTTGTAGGTTTCAATGCTCTTCTCGCTTCTCTTCATCTTCTTCTTGTCAGTTGAGGATGCGTGGTTTAGAATCTTTTTCTCAGCTAGTGTCTTGTCTGCAGCTTTCTTCTCCGTTGGTTTATTCTCGCCTTTGGCCATGGATGAGATGAAAGAGGTTTTTTTTTGTAAGAGAGTGAGATACTGAGAATGGGAGTCGTTTATATTTTGTTTGGTTACAGATCAATGGTTTATATAGTAGGAAATTAGGAATGGTCAGTGGGAGCTGATTGGTTAGTTTTAGAGTTTGCGGATGGATACATGGTTAATATATATGGTGCACTTGTGCAAGCAAATTAAAAAAAAAAAAAAAAATCAGTTTAGGTGGGTATTTGAGCCCGTTTGTGGTAGCTTTTTTAAGGAAAAAAAATCATTTTTAAGAGTATTGTATGAGGTTGTTACAGTTTTTAAATAAAAAAAATCAGAATTTTAAAAAAACTTTATGAGAAGTTGTTAAGAGTAACTTTTCAAAAAATAGATTTTTTTTAAAGGAGAAAGAAAATAAATGTGAAGAGATTAAAATAGTTTTGCAACAAAAAATCTCTTTTATATAGTTGTATCCAAACAAACTGAAATATTTTTTTTTAAAAATTGCTACGATAAATAAACGCAAAATAGATTATTTTTGTTTATAAAATCTCTAAATTGTTCAATATTAAAATCATTTTTATTTTAATCTGTAACAATTGAATCAATTTGTCGATAAGGTTTAATACGGAAGAATTTACTTATACCAGTCCTTAATAAGTTTGAGAAAACTGAGAATTTCCGTTAGCTTTTGATCGAGTACAGAGAGTTGGACAAAAAAAGCTCCTGCGTAGTGTTATTAGAGAAACAAAATATAGATGCAAAATTTGTGATATCCACACCTTTTTTATTTCTCCAATAACATGTGAAAAAAATATGAAGAAATTATTTTAGCTGCAGTTTTTATATGGAAAATACTTGATGACATTGAGTTTTGGTGACTTAAGTGTATTTTGATAATAAAGAATGATTGATTAAAAGAGATATAGACAAAGTAACCAATATCGCAAAAAATCAATGTCACCTAAGTGGAACTTTTTCGTGTGCACACGATGTTGATGTTGAAAGAAGAAAACACATAACAATCGAAGTAAATAAAGAGAAAACATACACTCTTTTGTTTGAATTGACTTATTTTTTAACTTATAAAAAATAGCTTATGCAAATAAATAAGTTTTAAGTTAATTCATAAGTTCTCACTAACAATATTGTACCGTCATAAGCTGAATTTTTTCCGTCATAAACTACCTTAACAAGATTATGAATTATACGCAAAATCTTATTTATTTGTCCAAGTTGTTTTGCATATGCTCAAAAATAAGTTAATCCAAACGGTCCCACAGTATTTCTTTAATCTTTTTTCCACACGAACCAATTTAGCAAGTCGGAGTGCTCTATTTGATGACTCCATGAACAAGAATGGACAAAACGCACTTTCAATTGCATATAGAATTTGATGATTCTACAATCAGTGAAGCAACTTTTAAGTACATCTAACTTAAAAGAGTGTATTCATAACATCACTCTTTGGACTGTGTTTGTTTATGCAAATATATGCTTCAATAAATTCACGAAGAATACTCATTTTTGACTCGATTCAGACAGACACAGTCACACAACACATATTGAACAAATACAACAACAACAACCACCAAGCCTTATCCCACTAAGTGGAGTCGGCTACATGGATCAAATGACGCCATAGTGTTCTATCATAAACCAACTTTGGATCCAACTCACTGACCTCTAAATCTTTTCTAATGGTTTTTCTAATAGTTTTCGTAGGTCTTCCTCTACCTCTTTTAACTTTAACTTGACTCTCCTCCATTTGATCTATTCTTCTTACCACGGCATCTACAGGTCTTTCTCTACATGCCCAAACCATCTAAGCCTATTTTCTACCAACTTTTCTACTATAGGTGCTACCCCACTCTCTCTCTCTAATGGTGTCATTCTTAATCCTATCATGTCTAGTCTTACTACTCATCCAGCGCGTCATCCTCATCTCTGCTACACTTACTTGATTCTCGTGTTGACTCTTAACCGCCCAACACTCCGTACCATACAACAACGCCGGTCTGACTGCTGTCCGATAGAACTTTCCTTTCAACATATTGAACAAATGCTTAATCTAAAATGCATCCAAGTGTATTTTTAGTTGTTCAAAACATGCTCAAGTTTGCAGTTAAGTCACCTGAGAATGAATCAGCTTCTACTTTCTAGGAATTATATTGAATTTTCAAATCAGCATTTCACAACAAAAATATACAGCACCCTAAATGAGCTCTATGAATATACAGAACCCTAAATGACAACACTACATGAACTGATAGATACTTACCATTATGAGCTCTACTCTTATCAATTTCACAACACAAATATTCTTCATCACTAATTCATCAACAAGCATGGATAGGTGAAGCAAGTTCTAACGAGGCTACATAGATATAAAAGTGATACACAAGTACATAACAGCATGGTGAATGGCATAAGCCAAATTGCACCAAGTTGGGTGTAGTTTTGTAGTCTACAGGAATACCAGCGTAGGGCAAGAATTATCAGTCTCAACTAATGTGTGGACCAAAAGATATCAATGTCAATGAGGATTCATAAGACATAATCTCCGAGAGGAATGCTGGCAAACAAACTAGTTTAAACATAAAACATGGTAATAAAGGTTTAACCTTACAAAACCTAAACATAAATTGACCCCAAAAAGAGCTCTGCAGATGCTTTGGGACTAACCATACTTCCAAATATTTGTTTTTACTATAAAAGCCAAAATTGACTTGTTAAGCAGTGTCTGACTAATCATTCATGCATATAGTTTTCATTGCAGTTCGCAACTGCCGCAATACTCCAAGGTTCTAGAGGTCAGTGTAATGACATCACAATGACAATCGCCATTCAAAGATTTTAAATGTCACTGTAACAGTATAACAACATCAATCACAGCAGCATTTATCATGTATCGCTGCGTAATGGCAGTTTAAAACTTTGCATTTATGGAATAAATATAAACTTCAACTAAAGTCAATTTGGTGCATCCAATACTCATAAAAAACTGTACAAAGGTTAACATAAAAAAGGCATAGTACATGGGAAGATTAAACTCGACCAAAATATAAAATTAAAGAAAAAAAGAGACCATGATACTATACTAGTTCTTCCCCTCAGTTCCCCAACACAATTGGCATACTGCAATCATATAGGGAAGAGAAACAGGGTACGTGTGGAACATTAGATAATGTTATGCAGCAAAACATATGACATCGAAATCACCAAACATTCTTGTTCTTAAGAGGAGAGTGAAAGTCAAGGTACCACCTTACAAACTTCTTGAGTCCAGCTTCCAAATCAGTATTAGGCATGTAACCAAGCTCCCTTTGCGCCCTGCTGATGTTAGCATGAGTAAACCTAACATCACCATTTATTGGCATCGGCACTACCTTCCTCTTCACTTTCACCTTCAAAAGCTTCTCCAATATATTGACAAGCTCACTAACCGGCACCGGCGAAGTATTACCCAAGTTCAAAATCCTATATTGTGCATTTCCCTTCTTCTTCCCACCACTACCAGTACTTTTCTTAGCTGTATCCAAAGCCCCTAAACACCCTTTGACAATATCATCAATATACGTAAAATCTCTAGTTACACTTCCACCATCAGGGGATTCAAACACAGTAATTTGCTTTCCTTTCAAAATATCCTTGGTGAATAAGTAAACAGCCATATCGGGACGACCCCAAGGACCATAAACAGTGAAGAAACGTAAACCAGTTACGGAAAGACCATAAATATGATTATAAGTATGTGCAAATTCTTCACCAGCTTTCTTTGTCGCTGCATAGAGACTAGCAGGTTGATCCGTTCGATCCTTTTCTGAAAAAGGAGTCTTCGAATTCAATCCGTAAACCGAACTCGAAGAAGCGTAAACAATCGCCGGTTGAGGGTTTGCCGATTTAGAAACTTCAAGGAGGTTAACAAAACCTGTATAATAAACCATAACTTAGTCTCAGAATTATCACTCTATCAGTCTATCTCCAATTTAATATATAATATTTAATTCGTGTTAGACAAACCCATATATTAAATAGTCCTTAAGCTCAGTCTCAAAACTATCTGTTGGATATAGGCCATGTTTGGATAAACAACTTATTTTCAGCTTATAGCACAGACGCTTGTCATGATAAAATTAAGTTAAATTACTTTTGGATATACTATAAGTTGTTTTCATAAGTTTTCTTAGACAACTTATAAAAATAAGCTGAAATAGGGCCTGTTTGGATTGACTTATTTTTAAGCTTATGAAAAATAGCTTATGCAAATAAATAAGCTTTTATGTAAATTCTTAAGTTCTTACTGAAGAAAATTCTTCATAAGCTGTTTTGTCCTAAACTACCTTGACAAGGTTAAGAATAATAATAAAAGCTTATTTATTTACATAAGCTAAAAAATAAGTCAATCCAAACGGGCTCATAAGCTTATGAAAAATGTGATAATAAGATGTTTTCATAAGTTCTCCCAAACAGTCTCACACAACTTATACTAGTAGAAGAGCTTAAATAAGCCAATCCAAACAAGCCCATAGTTAGAGATTTGTGAGATAACATATTTACACCTAATCATAACAAACTTCTAACTACCTTAAACTTATTCTAACAAATCTCTCAATACATCTAACACTATCACTCTCTACAATTTAGTCCATAAACAATATAACTAAAATAAATAATTCTAAAAACTAGACATAAAATTCAATAGTTTTCAAACCTGCAATGTTGCTGTGAACATACGAATTAGGGTTTCGCATAGCATAACGAACCCCAGCTTGAGCAGCAAGATGCATAACATGTGTAAAAGCAACAACATCAAAGAGTTTACGGAGAAGATCAATATCATTGATATCACCTTCAACAACGAAAACACCTGCACGTGAAAGAACCTTCGCACGAGTGCGTTTGAGGTTAATATCATAATACCGATTGAAATTATCAATCCCTAAAACCCCATCGCCACATCGCTTAAGAGCAAGCGAGACATGCATACCGACGAAACCAGAAGCGCCGGTGACAAGAACGGTGAGAGGTGAACCGGAAGGAGAGGTATGGCGGGTTGATTTGGTGACCCGTTTTTCCCATTCGGGTCCGCCCCATGAATTTTTGGTAGGGAGTGATGACGTGGAAGGTGAAGGTGAGAGAATGAAAAAGAAAATAATGAAAGCGAGAAAAACGAAAATTGAAGACCATAGTGTGAATTTTGATGATCTAATGCGATGAATGTTGTTGTTATTATTATTGTAAGGTTGGTAATGATATTTTTCTGGTTTAGAGGGTAATATACCTATGCCACCCATTTTTGTTCAGAATTGAATTGACGGTGTTCGTTCTTCTTGATTGATTTCGAGGGTGTTGACTATCTTCTTGACTTTGTCTCATTAGAAGGACAAGGATTGTTTATGTTTACATGCAATGCAAGGGTTTTAATACGGTGGACCAAATTAGGGTTTCTAAGGTTCTGCTCAAACAATCCAAGGGTTTTAATAGTTTCTTTTTTCTAAATAATATTTAAATTAGTCTCTAACATTTTTTTTATGGATCACAAATTAGTTCCCAACATGACGACAAGATTAATTTGTCCTCGGTTTAAGAATGTAAAAAATAGTTTGCTATTATTTTTTGTCAGGGACATAATTAAGCTGCGAGAAAATCATGTTGATCAATTGGGTTTTGATTAATTTTTTTAGGGTTAAATAAGTCGTTCGATTCTAAAAATACAGTGGGTTTTGATTTTAGTCCTTAAAAATAAAAATAAGAAGTTTTCGTCCTTAAAAAAATTATAATTTTGGTTTTGGTCCATAAACCAAAGATCCAGTTTTTTTTTTCAAACCTAAGACCTCCTCCTTCGTAAGACCCTCTTATTCACATTTAAAGTCTAGAGTTGCTATAACTATCATTAGCCCGTTAATTTTCTCCTCCAAATCCCTATACACCATTCAATTCCACTTCTTGATTTCACCTTTTATCACCTTAGTTTCTTTGTAATGACATACATGATCCAACCCTCCAAAGGAGCATTCCTCCAAGAATTTTCCACCACCGAATATAAGGCCTTCTTTGAGAACCAATGATTATTATTAAAGTAATAGGTTGTTTGTCCCTGTCGCGCCATTTTTCGGAGATCAAGGCTATTCGATTAGCGTTTGACTCACTATTTTATTTCACGACTGAACATTTAATTTTGAGAGAAAAGGGGAAAAAAGTTCGAAAGA
>Ga0228711_1003562_pt1 | contig 24202 bp, 14 predicted proteins | sample MedpolnodulmetaG_2_FD_177996 | JGI IMG/M metagenome (GOLD analysis project Ga0228711, IMG submission 177996) | Root nodule microbial communities from Medicago polymorpha collected in Santa Monica, California, United States - brown nodules | ecosystem: Host-associated > Plants > Roots > Nodule... | reverse complement strand
TGGTTTAGTGAGGATAATAATTTCTATTTTTGTCCGATTTCTAGCTATCTATTTTGTCCGAGTCACATAATAAATCAAAGTGTACAAAAAAAAAAGTTGTGTAGTCCAATACTTTTTTTTTTTTTAGCAAATCAAATATACAAGTATGACAAATATTTATTGTGAACAATTGCACCAACGTAACGTAATAGAGCATAAGCAAAAAAATGTGAAATAGTCAATAGAGTATATAGGGACAATTGACTGAACTTTTTTTTTTTCAATTAACTTAGTGGCAATTGATTGAACTTTATTATCAATTGCTTGTGTTCTTGTGTGCATTCTATTTATTACTTTTCGTTAAAACCGTTTTTCTTTTTTTTGTTCTAACATAAGGCTAGGTATAATTCATTTTTAAAATTTGTACATGAATTAATTTGACATAAATATCCTATGGATATGATATTAATTAAGCTGGACAACTTTGAGAGCAATTCACCAATACTCCTTACCATAAAGTATATGTATATTGCTAAAATTTGGACCAAATAGATGTATTTTTTGTTTATTTTTTACTACAAATAGATGAAGTGTACCTCAGAAAAAAATTGTTAGACATCCAAAAATTCATTGACATTATGAGAGAAAAAGAGATACAAAGAATAGTGTAATAGATGAGATATGTTGCTAATATGATAGGAAAGAGAGAGATAGTTGCTAATATGATAGAAAAGTGAGAGATAGATAGAAAATAAGATGTTAGATGAGTATATCTAATTTAAGCGCGTATAAATATAAGAAGGAAAATGTTAAACAGTATCATTGGGACATTGTTTAAACAACCAAAATAAGTAAAAAAAATTATAAAAAATAATGTAATTATTACTTAATCAAAAGTTAAAACTTATATTTTCGTAATAAATTTTCTATTTATAGATTTCTTTAACCATTTCCGGCCGCGGTCAGCAAACACCCGTTTAAAAATCAAACCTCAAAATAAACTTGCACCTAGATAGCATATATCATAGCGGTAAGATATAGGTAAGATCATAAATGAGAAAAGAAGATCAAGTCAAGTCTAGAAATCTACCCAAATGACTAAGTCAAAACTTCTCATGAATAAAAGAAATAATAAATACCAACAAATATTTGGTTTAATTGGTAATGATTCAACTCATATTTTATAAGAGTCTGAACCCAAATTTTGTTGTCCATATTATTGAACATATATTATAAAATATAATGTTCTGTTTCTTATTTAAAAAAAAGGCCACAATATAATCTGTTCATAAAATATAACTACCTTTCATAGCTTATTTCACATAATCATAAATAAGGAGAAAACATTGTACATGGAGGTGTGTCACTTGGGGACTTAACCATGGACTCAACCATAAACTCCCTCCATATACCATTCATTGAACATGCCACATTTTCAGAACAAACCTCAGTAGCTTTTGCAGGTATTTTTGGTTCAAATCTCATGAGCTTTGCATATTCAGTCAATAGATGTAACATATAATCATACACCAATTTCATATTTACGTTCTCTTCAATGAACCTTGTCCCTTCTCTGCCAATCTCTTCTGCCTGTTGAATTTTAAAAAAAAACTCAGCTACAATGAAAAATTATGATGCAAATTAATGGGCTTTTCTTCAAATATTGATTTTGTCACAGTTCCAAGAGCAGAGTATTTTATTAAAAAAAACTTATAGAGAAAACCACACTCTTCTTTTGTTAGAAAGGTTTGAATTACAATTTTCTTTCTCTTATACTAATCAAAATCTACAATTTCATATTTGCTAAAATTTTACATTTTAATCCATTTTAATATAATAAAAAAGATTGTACACATAATGTCCTTTATTTCAAGCTGAACTCCTAGCATGAATTGAACAGCATATAGTTTTGAACTCTTACTATCAACACAGATAAAATATGGATTTTGAATATTGTTTCACATAGATAAAATTGGTATTTAGAACTTTATTTTATCTTTAAGATTGTTAAAAATATTCAAGGTTATTAGTAGTGGTGATTCTGAATATTGTAAAGAGAGAAAATAAAATTATTTCAGAAATAGTGGTAATTTACTCACATGAATATTTACACTGTAAAGTCAAAGAAGGTTTATTGATATGACTTTTTTTTTTGCTTCAAAGAGTTTAGTGACAAATTTCACATACATAAAGTGCAGGGAAATGAGGAATCGATAGTTCAAACTCATATTCTAATAAATCAAATGTCTCTCCGGTCTTTTATCATTTGAACTCCAGTTATGAGACATTTTATATGAGCAAATATTATAGTATTATGGGGAAGGAATAAATGGATTACCTTCTCTGGATGAGTATTGCCCCAATCTACAGCATACTTAATATCTTGACACAAGTTTTGCTTGTTGATGGGCCAGAAGTGCTTATAAGGTACTAGGCTTCTTGTAAAGAAATCATAGTATCTTGGCTTTATGAACATGGTCATTGAATCACATGCTATTATATATTTTTCACTCACAGACCATGATATCCCTTCCACATAAATCTTGTACCTTCACATAAAAAAGTAATACATGAAATGTAGCTACTTATTGAGTGACAAATCTAAAAGAATATATTGGATTTTGATTTGGGGTAGTAATTCCATCCGCAATTTTCGATTTCAATCATTCATTTTGATTAACGATCAAAATAATTCTAAATTGAATTTGTTATTATATAATTTAAATCGTCTGATCTCATATTTACGGTTGAAATAAAAAACCATGTCTTTTGTTTAATGCAGCATGAAAAAAAATTATAGCAATAAGTTAAAAAAAGGCATGAAAATGTTTTAGATACTTAATTACCTGTGTGCACATTGATCTTCTAGTTTTGTGTTCTTAAACCCTTGTTCAATTTCCTCATTCCAGTCCTAAAAACAAACAATATTCATTATAAGTATTCACAAATTGTGATAATTTTATTTATTTAACATATTATATATTTACCACTGGATATACACGAGCATTCCAATCATGTTGGTCTGTGACATTACATTTCCTGAGTTCATGCCTTGGGTTGGACAAAAAGTTTCCTTTCCAAAAAGCATAGGGTATCCTATCCTTCCATTTGATCTTCTTGTTGCTTTCTTGTATATCCTTCAACACTTTCTCCCATGGTTTTATTCTAGTCTCAGCCCTTGAAATTCAAACAAAATAAAACAATGTATAAGAATATATATAGGAAGAATTTGTTTTACTTTCATTTTGTTTATTTTTATTAAAAGAATAATTTGGATCAATATTTTTTAAGAAAACAAAAACATCATTTATCCAGGATTGGTGGGTTTATGTACTAGAAAGTTGAGTATTTGTCTCTGTTGTGTTTCAAAAGAAGAATAAATTTTTGGCTTAAATTTATCTATTTTTGGTTTAAATTTATCTATTTTTCATGTCTGCAATTTTTTCCATCGTAAAAAAAAAAATGTCTGCAATTTTTACATTTTATCTTCCATCCTTCAAAAAAAATCTCCCACTTGGGTTGGTCTGGTAATATTAATTTAGGAACTTGAAGTGTGGGTTAGTTTGCCTATTAAACTCGTTCCTTGGGTCCTCTTCCACCTTCTCAACTAATATTATTTTCTGAACATTTAGAGAATTGGTGATAATGATTCCCGAATTGCTTTTTCGATATGTGTCATATCAATAAACCTTCTTTGACTTTTATTGCTCAACTGATGGTGCCTCATGATTCTATTTCTATTTGGTTCTGGAGAGATATTAATGTTACTCATTTTTGTGTAAATAAAAGAAAGCCTCTGATTCCTAATCTTTGGGCAGTTTGGGGTCCAGATACTATTTTTACATTGATTTTTGCTTCCACTCAGTGCCTGGTATTGGAGCATGTTTGCAAGGGTACTGAAGATTATATTGCCGGGGTTTATGCAAGCACCTCCTATTTATTGCGGAGACAACTATGGGCCGATTTAACTAGGTTTCAGAATACTTATGCCGCTCTGTTAAGTGCGAACCTAGTTGGGATGAACCATCAATTCCACTCTTTATCAATTGAGTCAACTTACATTGACGACTACATTGATTTTAATCCTTATATAATCTATAATAGAAATTAAAATCAATATGATGCAGGTAACTAATTCCAATAAGACAAATATTATAGATACTAAAACAAAACAACAAACATCAAAAGAAGTTTTTATTTAAAGGGACTAAAAACAAAGAAACACTTGTAGGAATATTGTAAAAACCATAAATTGGCATATTTGCAGTCACCAAAAATGTGTTTAAATCAAATATTTTGTCCAAATTAACAATCTTAACAAATGAGAATAGTACATGTTAGATGGTAACGACTTTAACAAAAAATCATGATGTGCGCACCATCCCATTACATTTTAAAGCTTCAACAAAATCGCATATGTCACCATGATTTTGTTGAACATATTATCATTCCAAATCTATCCACATTTATTATTAGTAAAACTTAATATAGAAGACTTACCAACCCCAAAAGGACCAATCAGGAAAGACAATGTCAAGAGCTTCATTCTTTCCACAATAACTAAAAATAGGTGGTGGTGTCACAGCTTCTGGTCCTTGAAATCTTTTTTTATCCAACACAGCTCTATCACCAGTCTCAAACAATAGCTCCAAATCTGGTACTCTCCCAGGGTACAACCTTAAAAGTTGTACTATTCCCCATACAGTAAATGTAGCCCTTGATTGAAATGAATCCCCATAAACTTGTACATAAGTTTTTCCTTGTTTAATCACAATTTTAAGCTGTGAAATATTTTTTCCACTTTCCACCATTTCCCTTGTGATTCCTGTACTCTTCCATGGTTCCAAATCTTCATGAATCCATCTGAAGTGCTCTGGACATGTTGATGTAGATGATGATGGATATTGGTCTTGATGAAATGTTTGAATTGGGGAATGATCCTTTGGGCAGGTTTGTATTGGGTTTCCATTGAAGCAGTTCAGTGTGAATTGTGTTCGCTGTCTATTGATGATTGTAGTTGTTTTGCTAGGAGAAGTGCTCTTTGTTTTGAACTGATCAAAGACAATTAAAATGATTAATTTCAAACTACCAATTAGGCAATTACTATAGATACTACTGCGTCCCTCCATTTCGAAATGAATGTGTTATCGAACTACCAATTACATACAGGAAGTAAAATGAATTATGTTTAAAGATTTTACACATATATTAAAAAATGTATAATAGTTATATCGAAATTGCTAGGTTAGATGTTGTGATCAGAGTTTAGATCCCGACTACTCCATTTATATGTATCAGTTTTCATTATTCCTTGAAGTTAGATTGTATTAAAAAAGAATAGTGTATACTATACTCCTGGTTCTATTTGTGACCTAAAGAGAAATTCGCTTCTATGTTAAAGTGCCTTCGGTTACATGGTAACAAAAATTATTTCGGATTAAAATGAGTTGAAGGAAGATGATTAATATATGGATATATTTATGTAAAAATAAATTAAATAATAAGTTTGAGTACAAAATTCAATTGTGGAATCAAAAGTTCCAAATTTTAACTTAAAATCATTTTAAGTTTAGAGGAAAAATCAATTATACCCGAAATCAATAAAACATGTCAAACATACAATAAAATGAACCTCTCAAACTCCAACTTATTTCAACTTGATTATATTTATTAAACAAGAGTCAAAGAATACATGTTTAAATTATTATTTCCTCAAAAAAAAATTAAAATGATTATTGTTTTTTGATGCGTTACACAAAATCTCATTTGGGAGACAATCCTGTCAACTTTAATTTGTCGATTATCTGTACAAAAAAGAAAATTGAAGAAACTAAATTAGCCCACCCAAATTGATACCGAAAAGAATTGAATATGACATTTTGAGAAGAAGCACACTCCTAAATCAGATCCGTAAATTAATTTGTTTTAATTTAGTTCGTGCTCATGTCATTGGTGCCATGTACATTGAAGGTGTCATACTACCATCATTTTGTTTATAAAAATAAAAATAAATAATAAAACAAGTACTGCTGAAAAAACAAAAAGACTAATATTGAGCATCATCGATAAAGATAAACATTGGTATAAAAAGTGGTGGGTATAAAAAAAGAGAAGTGTTGATTGATGTAAGTATTAAATCCAATGACAAAGATCAAGATGATGGAATAGAAGACAAACTTACAGGATCAAACCAGTTGATGTAGGTGTTCCAATCAATTATTATCAGAAAAAAGATGAAGAAAAAAATGGTGCTCAATAAAACCAATCTATTCATCCTGCTCTAAATTAATGGTGCATTAACATTCAACCCAAATACAACAAGTCTTCAATGGAGTGCTCAGTGCAACATAATGTCTATTAGAGATTGAGAATAATTATATTTTTTTCCTCTAAAACAATAATTATATATTTTTTATTAAATATATATAATATTATTTTTTAATTTTGGAAATAGTAAATATGGAAGTTTACTCTAAAAAGTATTGATGTGAAAATATTTCCCAATTTGCTAAAAATATATTGGTTCAATACTCCGTACTAAAGTTTTGTCAAAAATAATAATACTCCGTACAAAGTGCCTGCTTGGGTTGGCTATTTTCAACATTTTTTTAGAGAGGTTATTTTAAACTTTTCTACAGGCATTTAGAGTTAATTATGATCTACCCATAATGTTTTAAGCTTAATTTTTTTTTAAGGTCAAGCTCGATGGATATAAATTTTCACTTTTAAAGGGTATAAATAGGATGACTAGTGTTTGAACTATGGGCTCTCTGTATATTATACAATGTTTTTTTTATTAATTTAGTTAAAAGCTCGTGAGGACACCTTAATTAAGATATATATTAAAATTAGTTTATTTTTTTGAAGGAATTAATTTTTTAATTTAGAAAATGTTGTTTATAGCATTTCATTATTAATTAAATTCATGATACATGTCAGAATATCATCAAAGATATGTAAGGATGTCACTACCAAAAAAAGATATGTAAGGATGTGATTACATTAGCTAATTTATTGACAACCTCATTCATTTGTCTCTTAATAAACTCAACATGAGAGTTTGTTAATTAAACACTACAAAATTGGATATTACTATCGATAATGAGACCAAATCCGGCAATATCTCTTCATCCTCTATTAAAAATAATTACATACTTTTTTTATATAAAAAGCTTATATATACTTCAACATTTATGTGGTGATTGGGTAGACTTAACTGGTTTGAGTTAAGAGATAAATAGTTTGATATCCTGAGTTTAAATCCGGATGAAAGAGAAAAATTAATCTAACAATTAATCATTAAAATGATTTGATAAACACTTGAGAGTGGTTAATTAAGTTGTTTATTTTCCTTAAAAAAATTAAGTTGTTTATTCGAACTTAATCTAAATCCATGTTTGGTTTTCTTTTTACAGAAAGCCTAAAACTGTGTTTCCGAAAAACATAATTTTATCATGTTCAACGGAATGTTTTTCATAATTTAAAGTTTTCTTTGGCAAAGTGGATGGTAGTCAAAGGAAGTTTTTTATAAAAGTATTTAACAAATGATTACAGTCAAAAGTAGTTTTTTTTAATTTTTTTTTTTTTTAGACAAAAGTGAGAAATATAATAAATAAAAAGAAAGATATTGAGCCGGGGGCATTAGACATGACCTAAAATCAACCAAATGGGGAATGCATCGTGATAAAATATTAAAGTGAAACAACCTTAATCAATCCCAACAAAACGAACATTCCTCACGGGCGCAACCTAGCAAACCTGCATACGAGCTCGAAACTAGGTTACAAAAAATATGACGAGTGAGCGTCCTTAGGACAAAAAAGAGTTTTAGGTTGGCGAATCGATTGACCGCCATCACAGTAACAAGATCCATGTACCAGCAACTCCTTGAACAAAGCAGCAGATATAAAGCTCTTTCGAGCAACACTCTGAAAACAATCACAAGGACTGCGACAGATAAAAGGACGGTACCGGAGTGAAGGCGGACCTGAAGTATCGAGACTTGCAGATCCCAATAGACATGGAAGAATCAGAGAATCAAGCAAAGAACACCAACACTCTAAAAGGCATGTTTTTTTTTTTTAAACACTTAATTACTTGTGTGTGTTGTTCTTAAACCATCGTTGAATTTCATCATTCCAGTCCTAAAAACAAACAATATTCATTAATATAAAGTGTTCACAAATTGTGATAATTTTATTTATTTAACATATTATATACTATTTACCCTTGATTATTAGTAAAATTTAATATAACAGACTTACCAACCCCAATAGGACGAATCAAGAAAGACAATATTCCTTAAAAAATAAGTAAAAACAGATTTTGCGAGTCTCACCAGAAATGTTTTTAGTTGAAAGAAAAGACATGCTCATGTGAAGTGAAGTGTGATACTGAATCAATCGAAGTCGAGCGAGGGTTGTCGTGAGAAGAAGAAGGAATAGCTCATCAACAGTAACGAACATCGAGTGAGTCACTTTTCTTGATCTGAAAAACCTAAAATTAATTTGGGGTTTTTCCTAGGTTTTGTATCTTTTAAGGTTTGTTTAAATTGATGTAGAATTTGTGTTTGATTCACTTTTATCATTGAGAATACTTTTTTATCCTATTTGCTATGGTTTTCGTAACAATCTTAATCATAACATTACAAAGAGATATTGGTCTGTAGTCTTTAGGATTAATAGGGTCATTATTCTTGGGAATTAGACAAATATGAATATGATTATAAATACTAGGATCAGCATTGTGATTTAAAATGTTTAAGGATGGATTTGATGATATCTTTACCAAGGATACCCCAATACCTTGCACTTCTGATTCAGTGAAACTAGCCTCAAGGATCTGCCTCATATCAGGGGTTATCCTATCCTTAACAGAGTTCATGATATCTTTAGAATATTTTGTCTTAGATGCACTGAAAATATCCCTGAATCCCATTCGGTAAAGAGGAGATTGAAGAACAAGAAGAAGGAGATGGTGATGAAATTGCATGAACCGATGAAGTTGAAACAAAGGAATAAGATATTTGTGCATTTCCTATTTTAATTAAACAAAAAATACACACATGGCGTCAGACTCACCTAAGTGAGGCGCCACCTAGCCTTTAACTTGGTCAAAATCTGCGTTTTGCAAAAGGGGGCGACGTTAAGGGTTAAAATATCCATTTTTTTCAAAGGGGGGCCAAAATCGCAACTTTTTGAAACATAGAGGGGGAAAAGTGCATTTAAGCCTAGAAACTATAATAATTTTGACATTAACCCACTTTATTTTTCAGTTCAGTATTCTCTCTAATGACATCAGATAACCACTCACCATCTCTTGAGATATTAGGTATCAACTAAATTCAAATTTGATTCCTATCTATGTTTTTGTAACACTGTCTTTTTTATTTTTATTTTTATTTTTAATTTGATTTTGTGCTTTTGTTTTAGTTCGACGGCCGGAAGAATGCTCACTATGGACCGGCCCTCCATTCCAGAACGGTCAACCGAATATCAAACTTGATAAAGTTAGTTGCTTGAATGCTAAATTCAGTGATGATGGATCTTTGCTTATGGTGGTCAAATCCAATTCTGTCATTACTATCTATGATTGTAAGACTACTAAAGAGACTAGGTCTTTTGAAGTTCCTAATCTTGTGGCTTCTGTTTTGTCGCCTCGCGGAACTTATTTGCAAACATTCCAAAAACCTTCTGGGCCGCAAGATAAGAATGTGACGTTATGGAAGATTGAGACTGGTGATTCTATTTATCAACATTCTCAGAAGAATATGACAAGGGCCAATTGGTATGTATTGTTGAATTATGGGAAAAAAAAATGTTTTTACTATGAATTTAGCATCATGATACGAAAATACTGCTCGAGTTGAAGGGATAATTTTTAAGACCGGAGATGTTGTATGGAACAAAGTGTTAGGCAGTGAAGAACCAACACAGGAATAAGATAAGTGTAGCGGAGATGAGGATGTTGTGTTGGATGTGTGATAAGACTAGACATGATAGGATATAAATGACAACATTAGACATAGAGCTGGGGTAGCACCTATAGTAGAAAAGATTGGGGAAAATAGGCTTAGGTGGTTTGGACATGTTTAGAGAAGACATGTAGATTATCTAGTAAGAAGAGTAAGATCAGAGGGAGGATAGTCATATCACTAGAGGCTGAGGAAAACCTAGAAAAACTATACGAGAAACTATTTAAAAAGATCTAGAGATTAACGAGTTAGATCAAAATATGGTTTATGAATCATGATAGAACATTATGGCGTAATTTGATCCATGTAGCCGACGCCACTTAGTGGGATAAGACTTGGTTGGTTGTCGCTGTTGTATGCAACATTAACATATGATTTGTTCGCAAATGCGTAAGACTAAAAGACTATTTAGTTTGAGAATATGTGTTTTGTTTTGTTTTTATTTCATGTTTTGCAAAACTGTATGTATGTTTTGACTTTGCTTCTTGTTTTCGAAGATTTGTCAAGGAAACGGTGAAAACTTGCAATTAAAAGTATAAGCAAGAAATGAAAATAGAAGATGTTTTCTCAAACCAACCAGGTCCTAACATTCTCACCATTACTTGTGTTTTAACTGTCAATGCATCTGTTGTTCAGGCCGGCAATTCAATTCAGTTCTGATGAAGCTATCGCATGCCGCGTGCCAACTAATGAGGTGCAATTTTTCGACACTGGGGATTTTTCTAAAGGAGTTGTTTGTCGGTTAAGAGTTCCAGGAGTTGCTTCCGCTGAGCTTTCTATTTCACCTGCTTCTCATGTAGCTGCATTTGTTCCGGAATCCAAGGTTTGTGCCCCTCAACAATTATGGAGACTTAGCTAACTTTTTGTGACCAAACAAACAAGGAACTGGTACTATTGTTCCTTGGTATGCTGTTATTTAGGTTTCTAATGTATAAAATTCCATGAACTGTTGTAGGGGGTTCCTGCTAGTGTACAGTTATTTGCTTGTGGAGATGCTTCCCAAAGTCAACCTTTGGCTCGACGGAGCTTTTTCCGATGTTCTACAACCCAACTTAAATGGAATCATGGTTCAACTGGACTTCTAATTGTGGTGCAGTCAGATGTTGATAAAACAAATCAGAGTTACTATGGAGAATCAAAGTTATACTACCTGACAACAGATGGGGTGCATGAAGGATTAGTGCCTCTTCGTATGTTCTTATTGTTATTATTTAAAGAAGAACTGATGATTGGCTCTAGAAAATCCACAATGAGTATAACAATTTTGTGTTTTAAATATTTGGCAGGGAAAGAGGGGCCTATTCATGATGCTCAATGGTCAAATTCAGGCTTAGAGTTTGCTGTTGTGTATGGGTGTATCCTTTTCTATGTGATATGTTCAATATGGAAATAAAGATGTCTACTAAATATCCTGCTTTTGAATTTTGATATTTTCTGAAGATGGTTTGGTTTGATTATTATTCGAATGCAGGAGTTATGGTAAAGTTATGAACCAATTTTCGCAAGATCACTTTATTGTTTTTTGGGAAAGTTTTAGACTTATATCACGAAACTCTTTGACAATAACAGTAGAGCTGGTTCTTTCTACCTTCTGTATGTATTAAAAAACCTGACCCTTCGTGTACATGATTTCAAAAGCCACAACGATACCCAACTGGACTAGATATTCCCTGCATAGTTTTTTATTAATAGTAAATTTTACAGTTTTAAGAAGTTAAATGTTATTTATTCTGTTTTCGCATTCCTTCAATCCTCATTTTTCATTCGTTGGATGTTTCTTTTCCTTAACATGTTTTAGTTATGCCTGCTAAAGCAACTCTGTTTGACAAGAAGTGCAGACCTCTACTGGAGCTTGGAACTGGTCCTTACAACACTATTAGATGGAACCCAAAAGGGAAATGTATCCTCAGCTGATGATTTGGCATTCATTATACTTAGTAAACAAAATTTTATATGTTTTGCCCAGGATCTTTCTTTTTCTCTCTCTCTTTTAAATCTAAGAAGGACCCTTGAGGGTTATGGGCAAGGATTGGACCTTTGAAAAGGTTCATTATTGTTTTGATATAAAGTATCTAAATCTGGCTAAAAGTAAAAACATTATTGTATTTTGTGCCCTTGACTGTTTTCAGTTTTATGTTTGGCTGGCTTCGGTAACTTGCCTGGTGATATGGTATGTTCTCCCGACTGATTAAATTATTATGTTTTCATTGTTTTTTCCTTTCTGGTGGAAGATATTTTGTATTTGATTGGCTAAACTAGGACTACTAGTAACACTTAACCCCAATAGAAAATAAAGTTATGATTTACCATCACTTTTATCAGATTGATTCAGTACAAGAATGTTGAATTATAGTTATCTGAATATCATAAGCAATTCTCATGGTGACCATAAACGCTATTTTCAACATTAAAAAAAAGTTTGAAAGATTAAAGGTGTGTTTGGATGGAGGGTTTAGGAGGGGAAGGGAGGGGAGGGCTTACTTTTCTTTTTTAAATTACGGACATTATAAAATGATTTTTAGAAAATTGAATTAACAATATGATAAATGATTATATAATACTTCAAAAACACTTAATTTATTTAAAAAAAACATTTTATGTTGTTCGTAATTTAAAAATTAAAAGTGAACCCTCCCCTCCTAAACCCTCAATCCAAACACACCCTAAAACAATAACCTAAGTTTTTATTTCTGGCAAGTATCTGATGTATTTTCACATAACACAAGCTCAAATGCATGCACAATTGCAAACATTTACTTCGTATGAGGAATTCATGTATTTTTCATTATGCTGTTCTAGGTATTTTGGGATTACGTAGAAAGGAAACAGCTTGCATCAACCAAGGCTGAATGGTCTGTGTCAAGTGAATGGTCTCCAGATGGGTGCTATTTCATGACAGCAACCACAGCTCCAAGGCTTCAAGTTGATAATGGGTATGATCTACTCATTACCTGAAAATATTCAATTGTTTATCTTTATCCATGGGCACTCTGATTTTGTTGTTAATGTCAGATGTCATCCAAAAGGCTGCTTTTATTTTCTTCCATAGATCAATAGATTTTATTAATGTTAAAATATGTATTAGATTTAAATTATGTTGAGCAAATATCTCTTGATTATGATTGTTGGCTTTTCTCCCTGTAACCAAGGGATTTAGTTTTAGATTTGATTGCAATCACTTGGTTATATATAACTTGGCTGAGAGTAATTTCTCTCAAGCAATTCAAATCATCTCATTCAACAATTATGAAAAGTGATTAATTTGATGACATTTATGAGGGTGATAGATGAATCAGAAAACATGCTATGGGAGAATATTTTGCTGATGGTCATACAATTTCATCCACTAAGAAAGCATTTTTCATTTTATTTTGTTCTTTTTCCATTGAAGGATCAAGATTTTTCACTATAATGGGTCATTGTACTTCAAGCAGATGTTTGACAAGTTATACCAGGTCAATAGTATCTCGAACTCTTGCTGATTATTGTTTTTGTATATCCTTTTCGCAGATGTCATTGAATTGTGTGTAAACTATTTGCAGGCTGATTGGAAACCAGAGTCACCAAGTAAGTTTGGTGACATCACTGAACTAATCAAGTCTCTAGACTCGATAAAACTTGAAGATAAAAAACCATCAGGTTCTTTGCCATGCTTATTCTAATTTTTTTTTTGTGACGAGTTTTATATTTTGTTCTATGAAGTTTGAATACAGTGAACTTTTTGCAGGTCAAGGACCAAAACCAACCCAAGTTTCTACAAAAGCCTCTTCTGCCAACCCAACTGCACAAAAACCCGCTGCATATCGTCCACCACATGCTAAGACTGCAGCTGCTATTCAGGCAGAGGTACACATTCACAGAACCAATGATCTGTTAATTGTTTCTATTCAAAATTATCAATATAAACTTCAGCAATAAGTTTGCATGGCATAACTTGAATATAGTTATGCAGTAGTTCTACTCTTAATAGTGGTAAATATGATCAGATGCATACTTTTTTAAGTATCTTCCCTAGAATTCTTGGATGAGTTTGCATTTAGTTAATGTTCTAATGATGCCAAAATGATTTGTATTTGCAGTTGTTAGGAGAGAGCTCGGCTGAGTAAGAACCTTCCCCTCCCTTTTTTGCTTTAAGTTTCTTATGATTTATATTCTGTTTTGAAATGCCAATGGTTGATTATTTTAGGTCACTGAGCAAGAATGCTTTACGAAACAAGAAAAAGAGGGAGAAACAGAAGGAGAAAAAGGCTGCTGCAGATGCCAGTTCGTGATTGCATCATGGTTCCCCCGGACTCATTTTATACACCTGTATTTCTGCTATCAAATGCTTGAAAATTTGAGGCTCAGCTTAAGTTTCCTAGATTTAATTGTATCACTGTCCCCGGAAGCAAACTTTAGGCAGTTTTGTTTTGATCGGATTTTGAGATGATTAAAGTTGTGCTGGGTATGTGCTTTCTCAGCTTTGTTCCAATGGCGACATGAGTGGGGAGAAGTGAAATACTGAGCAGGTGGATTACACAAACATACACACAAAAAGAAGAAAGGAGTAAAAGTAAACTTTATCCACTGAGTATATTTTATGCATGATGCTATTATATTCATGTGTTGAATAACTTAAGCTCAGTTATTGGGATTGAACTCCAACTTTCTACCCTTCAAGTTTAAAGTCCATGTAGCCGGTGGATAAGTTTGACGCCATTTCGCTATTAATGTATAAACTCTCAATTTAATCTTTAAACATATGTGGAGTAGTTTTTCTGTTTTGTAATACTTCAAACATACAAAATTTGTCAATTTAATTTATGTTATTAAGATATTAGAGAGACTAAATCATAAAAAGGAACATAAAAGGCAAAAAAACTTAGCACTGACCAACAAATAGCATGGAAATGATATTAGGTAATAAATTGTTTAATCATACTGGTTTTTATAACATTAAGCATTCCAATCAAGATCATGCGCATTTTTAAGTTATGTAATGCACAAGGTAAACTTCGAGAGTAATATTGCGACATAGATGCAACTTCCATGAATGAATTGTAATTGTAAATACATGGTTAATCGCATGGGAAATGTTAACATGCGGGCACATGTTAAAGATTTCATTAGTAAAAATTATGTATTGAAAATTATGTCAAGAGTTTAATTAGTATATTCTGTCATTGTATAATTATTTTACACATGCATCCAATGATGTGTAATGAATATTAAAACCTATGAGTTGTCATCCGACGAAGTATACTGATTAAACCCTTGACATACAATGTTGTGAAGCCAATCCATCCTTCAAAATTTCAATGGCAGTTTTAGCAAAAGAAGCTTTTAGCATATCCCAATTTTCTTTTATTTCATACTTCTCGGTTGACAACACAGCTAGGTGGATCACATAGTTGTCAACTTTAGTAACAACCAGTGCATTGCCAAGACAATGTCCAACATGAAATGGGTGAATTGTCTCAGCAAGATCTTTATGGTTATATATGCAAAACCGTGTGATCTCCCATGAAAAAGTGGACATGTCAACAATGTCATGAAAATTTATCTCAGTTGATCCACCTACAAACACATGTTGAGTTGCCTATTCCAACAAGAGGGACCCCTTTCTCATCATAATTTGAAAATGCTTACGTCTCAACCATAGAGGAAATTATTTGGATCCAAACATGCAGTTGCAAGGAAGAATACAAGTACCGAATAAGTAATGGAAAATGGGAGTGTTGGGTTTAACAATGGCTGTAGCAGTCCCAAGACAACTAGGAACACAAAAAATGTTCCTTGAATAGTATCATGAGAGAGAAGTATTGCATACACTGATTATATCATTACTATTTACCAACCCTTCTAAAAGCGAGCTTGTTCTCAGAATAAAAGTATGATAAAAAAATCAAAACGGGAAATCAAAACACATCCCGATGCCCTCAAATTTGTTTTGTGAGTGTTCCATTTTATTTTTTAAAAATCCATATGTAGTCGAGTTGATGATCCATACAAGGATTGCTAGTAAAAAAGACAATACAATACCGGTCTTGATGAATGCGTACCGAAGTGATGGCTCTTTTGAGCGAAAACAGAGACCCTCTGTGCAAGGGGATCAATCTTCTATTGAGTTGGCCAACTATAATATTGTAGAATTTGACATTAAGATAGCTCTTTAAATAAATTTAAAATTTAAAATGGCTCTTGATTTAAATCCCAAAAAACGTTGAGTTGTTGGAAGAGATAAAAGACATCATTTAAACAAACATATTTTTTTTATTTTTTATTTTGTCAAAATTTTTTCAAGTTGATCGTTGTAATTACATTATAAGATTAAGAATATTTCCAGACCGTACCACTACAATGTTATGTTTTACAACGTGTTTAGTACTTACTATTGTGATTATAAATTTATGGAGTATTAACCGTTAAATGCAAGGTTGTTAAGAAATAAATCGCTTACAACCGTCGTTTGTTCTAGAATGAAAGTGGCAGAGTATAGTATTTTGATGGATTTTGTACGAGGTTTGTCTAAGATTGTGGAAGTGATTCCATTTGGGTGATTGTTGATTGATTGACGAAGTCAGCGCATTTTATTTCTATCAAGACCGATAACGACGCTCCATGTTGCACATATTAATGTTATAGCTGTAATTTATACTCTACAAATGAACATTCCAATTTGAAAAAATATATGCATGTACATAAGTATATTTGTGGTGGCCGGGATTCGAACCCTGGACCTTGCATATATTACACATTGTCCTTGCCAACTGAGCTATGCTCACATGACATGTGTGTCATGTGAATCAAAATTAAAATATAACTTAAATAACAATTATATTTAATAATTTATATATTCTCAACGTAACATCATATATAGTTTATTTCTATATTGTAAGATGGTTAAAAGGTTTTTTTTCTTCAACACTTAGTGATGAAAAAAAATCAAATATATTTTCAAAGTGTGTTTGTTACCATTTAAAATAAAAGTGATTTTTTGTCAAAAAAATAAAATAAAAGTGATTTTGACATTGAATAATTTAGAGATTATTTTAGAGATTCTATATAAAAAAAAATCATAATCAATTTTGCATTTGTTTACCGTGATAAAAATCATTTTTTTTTACAAAATAATTTTGTTTGTTTGGATACAACTATATAAAAATATTATTTGTTACAAAATTAGTTCAATATTTTGACTCTTAATTTCTCTTTCTTCTAAAAAAAATTATTTTTGAGAACTCTTGACCGTTTCTTAGATTTCTAAAACAAATGGATGCAATGCTCTTAAAAGTGATTATTTAAAAAAAAAATGATTTTTTCTTAAAAAATCTATTACAAAAGGGCTTTTATTTTGAAAAAAAAGAGGGATTTTTTTTATAACTTGAGATTTAGTTCTATCATTAGTTAAACTTAGCTAAGTTAGCAGAGACAATGCATAATATATGCAAGGTTTAGGGTTCAAACCCCAGCCAAAAAAAAAAAGAAGTTGGCAAATGCTTTTGACATGTATATGAAAATCAAGGAATTATGGAATCTTTAAGAATAAATAGGTCAGATTGTCGAATATTTAGTTATTATAATGGAAATCGGCTCAAAATGCATGCGAGTGAGTTAAATTTTCTTTTAAATCCGTGTTGTGCAAACCATTTGGTTGTTCGCTAATTATAGTTACAATGGTGATGTCGAGATGAGCGACCGCACATGACCGTATAAATAAAGGAGCACAAATTAATTGACAGGGACGTTGCGGTATGCAAGATCGGAGTTCAAACATTGTATTCCTCGCTTATTACAATCTTAAGGAGGAAAATTCTAACAAATAGACTACTTGATCAAATACATGTAGAACATTATATCTTAACGGTCAAAGGGGATAACAATTTAAGGTATTCGTGTGTTTATAAAAATATATTTTATTTTATGCATTAGTGTAAAAAGAAGAAATAAAAAGAAGAGAATACAAAAGAATGGATGAAAACAAATGAAAGACCAAATAAATAATTAACCTTGTAGATGTTTGACGTTTAATTTTCAAATGATAAATGATATAATTTATAATTTGTTAATAGAATAGTAGAGTATTACAAAAATTTATGTGTTTATTTGTAAGAAAATAAAATTAGCTATTTAATAGATAATAGAAACACAATACATAAATTTGATAGGAGTTAAATTTTTTAATCACTTTATATTTTTAACATATATAATATGTACTCTCATATGACATGCATGACTCTAAGAGTCATGTTTAATACACGAAAAATTTGAGAGATATGTATTCTTTATAAGATTACATCGGTGGTTCGAGTATGTAATTAATGGTGGCATTTGTGATTGAAAATGCATGACTCTAATAGTCATTTTTTATTCACGAGAATGAAATGACATCAATTGCATGTGGTTTACCTAATATTCAAAATTAAATTTTTAATTTAAAATTACTAATATATTTGTGTTTTATCTTTTCTTTAGTGCACCAAACTGCTTTTTTTTTTTTGATTTCATATTATGAGAAGTGATCAATGACAAATTATAGATATTTTCACTAACACTCGTCAACTTGTTTTTGTAAGTAATCAAGTATAAAATCCCTTAATATTATGTAAATATTGTTATTGTTATTATTAAAATATAGGCCATAAAGCTATTACATTCTATTTCTCACATCTTTTTGTAGGTTTTTGACATGACTACACTGGAACGGAACAATGTGATGCAAGTACACATGTTGGAAGCCAATTCAGAGCAACTCAAAGGCATTTGGGCAAAATATGATTCTTTAGACAAGTTGCAACGAAGTGAAAGCAAGCCAAAATAGAGAGATCCATGGTGAAAAGCTTAAGTGTGTTCATTTGTCGACAATTTTCTAGGCGAATTAATGTGATTTCAGAATTTGACTTTTTCCGCCAAAGAAGATAGCTCGATTTGCTAGGCGAGCATCACTTTCGCCTAGCAAACCTGTAATTGCAGAAAGTCTGGGAATTGGGGTGTGGTCATAAATTTTGGGTTATCACTTGTAGTAAAATAAATGTTTGAGAGAGAACAGAGAGGAAGAAACGAGTCCACCATTGGAGGGCTAGGAAGCTTGGAAACCAGCTTGTTCATGCTTCTCAAACATCAATCAACCTTTCTTTGTTAGTGTTATGCTCTCCACGGGTAATTAAACTCACATTTGTGTTGGAATTAGAGGTAAATATCTAGGATTCTGATGTATTACTCTTAGTTTGTTTGGTTGCATATGATTTATGCATAATCTTTGGTTTAGATCTATTTCTTAATGTTTTTGTCGACGATCACTCTGCAAACGTTCTTTTGATTTAGTAAGTGCGAGAGATTGTCTTGCTATCTAACATGTCTAGTTTAAGCCATGTATAGGTGCTAATACTTTAGAGATGTTGATTAGGTTTATATTCATGTATAACTATCCGGTCATATGTCATTGAATCAGTCGGTTATTTTGCCACCGAGTATCAAAAGTCAGTTAATTCAATTGAGTTCGCATCATTATCCAAAGATGGAAACATACGCTGAGTGACATGTATATTTGATGTATATAAAGTATACAATCGATTAAGAGGAACCATTGGATGAGAAGTTATCTAAGTCTAATCCCAACACAACTTTCTCTAACTTGTCTCAACTTGCTTGCAATCATGCTACCAAAACAATTTTACAAACCTTAATTTATAATTTCTGTGAATTTAAAAATGATCAAAACTAAGCGCGGTCTCTGTGGTTCGATACTTTTCAACCAGCATAATACTTATTATTGTACGAGGATAGGTAAGTATGTCATAGTTTGATTTTCCTGTCTTTTCACAATATTTGTTCCATTCAGATTGTTAGACGGACTTCAACTCATTACACATTCAACTAATGTTGACTTGGGCATCACGGCTATAAATTCTAAGATATAAGTATTCCAATCACTTTATTTTTATCACTTTTGTAGATATTGTGTCGCTTTATACTATTAACTTAAATGTTGTGAGTTGGTTCCAACTACATCTTTTTTCTGGTTTAGCCTTGTATTGTTTTCGATGTAATATACATATTTGAATAAATGAATATCTTATTTTCTGCCAAAATAATTTTCCGCTCATTGTTTACCACAAAGGCTACAATATACCCTTTCATACCTTGTTTGTCATCATAAATAAGGAGAAAACATAGTACATGGAAGTGTATCACTTGGTGACTTAACCATGGACTCAACCATAAACTCCCTCCATATACCACCCATTGGACATGCCAAGTTTTCAGAACAAACCTCAACTGCTCCTGCAGGTATGGTTGGTTCAAATCTCAAGAGCTTTGCATATTCAGTCAATAGATGTAACATATAATCATACACCAATTTCATATTTACGTTCTCTTCTATGAATCTCGTCCCTTCTCTGCCAATCTCTTCTGCCTGTTGAATTATGCATTAAAAAAAGCTCAGCCACGATTAAACAATAATTATGAAGCAAATTAATGGAATTTTGGTTAACAGAAGAACTAAATTGAAAACGTTTACAAACTTAAAGTACTTATGTGTGATCAAAATAACTTAAACGACCAATCTGTTAGAAGCCTTACACTTAAAGGACTTGTGTGTGACCAAAATGACTTAAAAGACCAATCTATTACAAACCTCAAACTTAAAGACTCCTAATGTAATTTAACCAAAAATATATTACATTGACATTTTTTTGTGTCAAAGATTCTAGCGGCAAAATTAACGCATATTAAGTGCAAAGAAATGGAGAATCGCGAGTTCGAACTCGCGTTACAACATATCAAATGTCTCTCCGACCTTTTATCATTTGAGCTCTACTTACGAGACATATAATGACATTTTATATGAGCAAATATATTAGGGGGAGGAATATATGGATTACCTTCTCTGGATGTGTATTGCCCCAATCTACAGCATACTTAATATCTTGACACATGTTTTGCTTGTTGATGGGCCAGAAGTGCTTATAAGGTACTAGGCTTCTTGTAAAGAAATCATAGTATCTTGGCTTTATGAACATGGTCATTGAATCACATGCTATTATATATTTTTCACTCACAGACCATGATCTCCCTTCCACATAAATCTTGTACCTTCATAAAAAAGCAACACAAGAAATGTAGCAATTTACTGAGAGTGACAAACCTAAAGGTAATGTATTGGATTTTGATTTGGTTTAGTAACTCCGTCGTCCGGATTTCAAATTAACAGTCAAGATTTTAACTTGTTTCATTAGCAGATATCATAAACCTCCCAATCTTTGATCTTAGATTAACAGTTGAGTTAAAAAATTGTGTATAACTACGCCTTTTGTTTAGATCATGATTCATAATACATAGCAATAAGTTATGAAAAACGCATTAAAAAGTTATTAGATACTTAATTACCTGTGTGTACATTGATCTTCTAGTTTTGTGCTCTTGAACCCTTGTTCAATTTCCTTATTCCAGTGCTAAAAACAAACAATATTCATTAAAATCAAGTTTTCATAAAACATTTGATAATATTATTCATTTGATAAATTATATATATTTACCACTGAATATATACGAGCATTCCAATCATGCTGGTCTGTGGCATTACACTGGCGAAGCTTATACCTTCGTGGGGACACGTGTGTGTTTCCTTTCCAAAAAGCATAGGGTATCCTATCCTTCCATTTGATCTTCTTGTTGCTTTCTTGCATGTCCTTCAACACTTTCTCCCATGGTTTTATTCCAGTCTCAGCCCTTTAAATTCAAACAATACAAATAATGTGTAAGAATGTGACTAATTTTCTTTAATATAGTTTTGTTTATTTTTTTAAATTCATATTTTGGATCTTTTTTTTTTTATGGAAAAAAAAAACTTCATTTATGCAGATTTGGTGTGTTTATGTACTAGAAAGTTGTGTATTTTGTGAAACTCACTGATCTCAATCCAAACATACAACAAAACTATAAGTAATTAAATTGCAGACCGTTTCTTTTTCCGCCCTATGAGTTTCTCACGCGCCTTATGCCGTTCGGATTTTAGAATACAAACTGCATAAAAATCCCATAAAACCTCCAAAAACACGTTGAAATATTTCAGAGTTTAGAATCTTAATAGGAAGCACGAGAACCTCATAAGGTGAGAAAAGTAATGACCTAAATTGAATGCAGAAGACTTACCAACCCCAAAAGGACCAATCAGGAAAGACAATATCAAGAGCATCATTTTGTCCACAATAACTAAAAATAGGTGGTGGTGTCACAGCTTCTTGTCCTTCAAATCTTTTTTTATCCAACACAGTTATATCACCAGTCTCAAACAATTGCTCCAAATCTGGTACTCTCCCAGGGTACAACCTTAAAAGTTGTACTATTCCCCATACAGTGAACAAATCCCTTGTTTGAAATGAATCTTCATAAGTTTCTACATAAGCTTTTCCTTTTTTAATCACAATTCTAAGCTGTGAAATATTTTTTCCACTTTCCACCATTTCCCTTGTGATTCCTGTACTCTTCCATGGTTCCAAATCTTCATGAATCCATCTAAAGTGCTCTGGACATGTTGATATAGATGATGATGGGTCTTGATCTTGATGAAATGTTTGAATTGGATGATGATCCTTTTGGCATGTTCTTGTCATGCTTCCATTAAAGCAGTTTAGTGTGAATTGTGTTTGTTGCCTTTTGATGATTGTTATTTTGGAAGGTGAAGTGTTTTTTGTTTTGAACTGATCAAAGAAAACAAGTAAAATGACTTTGCTATCTAATTAAACATTATAGCTTTGAAGTTTAACTTATAAAGTAGACTAGGAGTAGTAGTAGTACATTGTAAAGGGGTCGAATCAAAATTTTGCAATGGTCATGACAAGATCAAATGTACAATGTATGGGCACACCACATAAAAGATTTATCCCCAAAATATTAAATCCTTTTTATTATCAGTTTTTTTATTATTAGAAAAAAAAAAACTTTATGTATGGGTGTGTCCGAGCAATATATATGTTTTGGTTTTGAAACCATAGAAGAATACCTCATATCTCACTTCATCGTTGTAAGTTTTTTTTTATCGAAAATTAATAAGTTTTGTTGTTTATTATGGAATTTATTACTCTTTTTCCTATAAATACTTAATTATTTATTATCTTATTTTAAATATTTCTTTCTCTACAATAAACAATTAGATGATTTTGACAAAATAATCCTTAATACTAATTAAAATTTTGAAAAGCCAGATAAAGAAGAACAAAACTTTGAAAAAAATGAAGCAAGTACCACGTTATCATTAAAAATGAACTAGAATCTAGACAAAACACTTTTTCAATTGTGGAACTTCAAATGAACCTAACTAATCTTAATCAAATCAAGTGCACTTGTTAAAAAAGATAAAAACTCTTAACATTTTTTTTCCGTATGTGTAGCTTAGATGATAAAATGTTGTAGAGACATTTAATTTGTTAGATCAACAATAGACTATTCGATACTCCTCATTATCCCCTTAAACTTGGATTTTATTCAAAAAATAGTGTACTACCCTTTTGGTTGATTTCATTTGTATGTGAGAAATTTGCTCCTCTATATGAACAGAAGGTTACAACCTTAATTTCATGTACCCACACAAAATCTCATTTGGTAGACAAATATGTACCCAAATCTTGTCATTTGTTGGTCCATGAACAGCGAGGGTGTGATACTACCACCCTTTTTGTTTAGAAAAATAAAAATAGAGAATACGATTAAACTACAGAAAAACAAAAAGGCTAACTAATATTGAGCATCAATCAACAAAAAAAAAATTGATATAAAAAATGGTAGGCATAAAATGAGAAGGATAAAGGGGTCAATATTGATTAATGTAAGTATTAAACCCAATGACAACTAAAGAAGACGAAGAAATTGAAGATAAACTTACAGGATCAAACTTGCTGATGTAGGTGTTACGATAATTTATAATAATGAAATAGATGAAGAAAAATGTGCTCACTAATACCCATCTAACCATGCTAACCTTATGCTTCATAAACATTCAAACCAAATGCAACAAGTGTAGAATGGAGTCAACCATAATATATCTATTAGAGATTCAGAATTATTATATTATCATTTTATTTAATAAGAATTATTATATTATCATTGTTTTTCTAAATTGGGCGAATAAGAAATATGGGAATACTTAAAAACAAAATATGAAAATATTTCCTGTCGGAAACAATGGAATATGTTGCCTAATTTGCTAAACAAATATTGGCTCAATACCTTTTTTGAAAAAGATATAAATATAAATTGGATCAATACCCC